>ERZ834798.1070-NODE-1070-length-26882-cov-5.111268_pt1 | contig 26882 bp, 16 predicted proteins | sample MGYA00519689_ERZ834798 | MGnify/ENA primary metagenome ERZ834798 (study PRJEB31850, sample SAMEA3708761) | human gut metagenome | biome: human gut; feature: human-associated habitat; material: faeces | place: China | collected 2014 ...
TGTGTATAAACATATAAATTCATCAAGTGGACGGATAATATTCGCCTCTGCGGCTCTTCTGTAAATAGAACGGGGATGCGTTGCCGCATCCCCTGAAAATTACACATATCACAGATTTTAAGATAAAAGATATTCGATTAATTATTTAGCTGCTTTCTTTCTCTTAAGAACAAAGAGGAGAACGCCTGCACAAGCGATAAGTGCTGCACCGCCAATATAGAACATCATTGTACCCATACCACCTGTCTGAGGAACAGTTACAGGGTAATCCTTAACTACTGTAGCACCGTTTTCAACTGTACCAACTGCTGTGTATGCCTTTGCAACAGCTTTTACTGTGAATACTGTAGCGTTGAGGTTGTAGTTAGCAGGAGCCTTTGTTTCCTTTACATAATATGTAACATCCGGTGTAAAGTAGAACTCGTGTGTGCCATAGTAGAACTTATCATTACCTGTTTCTGTTGATGTAGCCTTAACAGTTTCACCGTCAACTACGATTGCCTCTGTGCATGCTGAATCCTTATAAAGTGTGAATTCAGCGCCTGGAAGTTTTGTTGATGTTGCGTTACCGTCAACCTTTGTTACATCAAGACCTGCAGTTGCAACATTTACAGTATTATTACCTGGCTTGTATGTGAAGTTGCCTTCATTACCATAGTAAAGACCGTCTGTGTTGGGGAGGTCTTTAGTAACTTTATCAGCGATATCAGCGTTTACCTTAGCAGAGAATGTTACCTTGATTGTATCATAACTGTAGAACTTGTCACCCTGAAGGAGTGCCTCTGATGCAACGACTGCGAATGTAGCTGTTGCATCATTGCCAGTGGCATCTTTATAATCATAATTAGGAACTACTGTGAAGTCTCCGTCTGCTGCTGCTGTTTCAACGCCTTCTTTAACAAAGTAAACCTTTACAGTACCGTCAATGAGTGAAAGAGCGTTGTCCATGTTATCAACAATTGCATATGTGCCAACCTTGTTAGTTGTTGAACCTGCTGTTGATGCTGTAAGTGTGTAATCAGCGTTCTTCTGTGTACCAACATTGCTGTCTGCAACTGTCTTTGTAACTGTGATACCTGAAACATCAATCTTTGAAGCAAGGTTTACTGTTTCATAATCGTATGTCCAGTCTGTGCCATTGAAGAAAGGAAGTGAGATGAGTGAACCCTGTACAGACTTAACTGTACCAGGCTTCTTAGAGCAGTATACATAATAGATACCGTCTGTAAGGTCTGTAATCGTCTGTGTAGGAACATCTGCTGAACCGTCATATTTGAATGTAACAGTCTTAGCAGCTGTACCTGTCCATGACATACCATCACAAATTGTGATGATTTTCTGGCTCTTGTCTGTTTCTGTTGAGTTGAGAGCGTCCACAAGGGCAGTGTTGCTTGCATAAGCATCTTCAACTGTTACTGTACCGTTACCAGTATCAACTTTAGCGAGCTTGAAGAATTTGTACTCATAAGTACCAACATAGTCGGCTTTATCACCTGTTGTACCGGCATTAGGGTTGCATGATACTGTAAGTGTTGTAGCAGCGCTTGCTGAGAATGGGATCATGAGAGCGATCATCATTACTGCGAGAACTGCTGCAAAGATTTTCTTTGTAGTTTTCATTTTTCTTTCTCCTTTGTGTTTGATTTAATATATGTAATTATATTCTAACCGAATGGTTAAACGGGTTGGGGTGGCTGCATGGCGGACACCGGCTAACAACGGTGTCCGTAGCAGTCAAAGAGGTTTTCTATGAAAGAAACATATGATTAAAAAATCACCTGTTCTAACAAGTTAAATCATATTGGGTTACTTTCTGCGTCTTGCTCTGCGTTTTTTACGACCTTTTCCGTAATAGATTGCGTAACCCGTGAACATTGTCACCGCAAGACCTGCAACTGACAAACCGAGAACAAAATAACCGTTCATTCCGTCACCGCTTGCCGAAGGCATTGTAATTGCACCGTCAACATAATCATATGTAACATCGTACTTGCCCTTAACAGGAAGTGTGAAGTAGGAAAGTGTGTAGTTCGGGGTGTAACCCTTTGACGGTTTGTACTCAAACAGACAGTATGTCTGATATGTTGAAGTACCTGATATATAATTGTCGGAACTGTCGCTCCATACAACATTACCGTTTGTTTTTGTAAACTCGCCCTGACCGTCCTTGAAGATTGTCAGATTGTCAAACACAGCCTTACCGTTCCTGTCTGTATTTTTAGAAGTCATATGAGTTTTCATTGTGGCATCTTCAATGATTGTATTGATATCATCTGCAGTAAAGATATTCTCACGAGATACCTTCATCACAGCAAATTCCGTATCACTTACATTACCGCCTGTCTGATTCTTCTTGTTTACTGTTGCACTTCCGTGTGTGGTTTCATTTTCAAACACGGCTTTTTCAACAGAAGGGGAATTGTTGAAGTAATCTGCAAGCTGAGCATCGGTTTTGCCTTCAATATCTGAGCTCTTAACCTTAATATACTTAGGCCCCTTTACTTCACCGCCTTCAAGAAATTCAATCTCGGCAAGCCAGGTGTTTGTATCCATTTTATAATCGGATGCATTTACACCCTCGGCAAGAGCCTCGGTAATCTTAAATCTGTAAACACCCACACTGATAAGGCTGAGGTCTTTGAATTCAACCTTACCGCTTGCGTCAGGTGTTGCCGATTTCTTGGAAACTAATGCTGTGCTGTTTGTCTTAATAACATTGCCGTCAGTATCCTGTTTTGCTGTATCCATTGATTCAAGACCTGTCAATGTATAAACGAACTTACTGCCGCTGTAAGCCTGACCGTCAAGAGTCTTATTTACCGAAACGGCAAAGTTTGTTGGATTAACCTTATTGATAAAATCAAGCGCATTTCCTGCTTCGGCGAGAGTACCGACAAATGTACCGTTGAAGCTCTGATTACCTACTTTATAGGGGATATAACCTGTAACGGTTTTCTCTGTAATCTTATAGGTTGCACCTACAGGAATATTGAGAAGCTTAATGCTTTCGCCCTTTTTGATTGTGAACGAACCGTCCAAGGATGTACGGTAAACTGTGCTTGAATAATCACTTGCGCCCTTCTCTTTGAGCTGATACTCAAGAGGATAGGTCCTGTAGTCATAGGTTGAACCGTTGCCGTCAAAGTCGAGAGCAATTGCAAATGTAAACTGCTGACTTGTGTGGTAGTCGGTTGTACCGTCTTCATCAACAACATTCTTTGAAATTTCAAGAGGTGCTGTCACTATCTTGTTGGTATAGTCGAGCTGTAGCTGTGCATAAGCACTGTCATCATCGGGATCTACAAGCTTGAATGCCGAGTTCGTAGTTGAACCGCTACTGATTGTTGAACCGACTCTGTTGTTAACAAGCTCCCAGTTCGTTGTGTATTTAAGCTTACTGCTGTCTGTTGACTCGTTAACCGTCATATTATTGCCGGTCTTGAATGAGTTGTCAAAGTCAGCCATATAATCATCTTTAAGCGTGAAACCGCTGTTTGAAAGAGTTTCACTGCTTGTGCTTTCGTCTGCTTTTGTAAGCTTGTAGCTTTTACCGGAGGTATCGTTGTCGTTCTCTTTGATTGTATAACCAAAAGTTTCATTAGCTTTGAGGTCATCTGAAATTTCAGAAACAACATCGCCTGTATCAAGTGCCTTTGTAACCTTGAGGTCATTGTTGGCAGGTGTCATTGTGAAGTTTACTGAGAAGTTAGACTCAGCCTCACCACGCTCCATATAGAATACTACCATATGGTATGTCTTGTTAGGATCAAGATTAGTACCATTGTTGATTGTCTTTGTAACTGTGCCAAGGTTTGTAGGATGTGACGAAACGTCTGCAGAATACTGAGTGCCGTTACCGTTCCACATTTTACCGTAAAGGTCTGAAAGCGTGAGGTTTTCTGTAAGCTTGCCGTCATTTATATTCTGCCACTTACAGAAGATAGCGTTTGTATTGCTGCCAAGATCTGACTTTTTGAATTTGTAAAAACCGTCTGATACTTCATAAGGTTTTACATAATACTTTTCATTATTAAGTGTACCAACACTTGTATCCTGCCAAACATACAAACAGAAGTCTGTATAATTACCTGTCTTAACCCAAAACTCATCACTCGGAACTGTAACTGTTGTCGACGATGATGATGATGAAGATGAGTAGTCGGCAAATACATTGTCGGCAGTTGCTTTCATTGTATTAAAGTTAATTGAACCGCTTGCCTCTTTATGGTCACCACCGAGGTCGAGAGCAAGCTCTGCATCAGCGCCTGTTGAATCTTCGCCGATATAAACCCAAAGGTCATCGTCACCGCTGAAGTTAAAGGTTGCAGGTTTGTCGTCTGCAAGTAAACCGTCCTTCGGAACTCTGAAGTCTATATCAAGTCTGATACCAAAACCATAGTCAAGGTTAGAGTTAGTACCCTTGCCCGATGATGTAGCCGTAGTATTGTTGAATGGGAAAATACCATAACCGTTGCTTTCGCCGCCGAATTTTTTCAGGTCATCGCTGATTCCATAATCTTTACCCGCACCGTAGTTAATTTTTGTCGGTGTGAGGCCGTTCCATGTGAAGTAGATGTTATCGGCTGCATTCTTTGAAGTGAATTCATAAGTAGTAACACCTTCACTGTCAGTAGTTGTACGGAACGGGAAAGACGACTTATAAACATTGGCAACTCTTTTATCGTTGTGGATTGCGGTTGAAAGTGCCTCAGTATCAAAGTACGGAGCCTTGACACCTTTTATAATCTGAAGATTACCCTTGCTGTCAAGCTTGTTGTACATAAGACCCTGTAAGGACTGGTTATAATTACCGCCGCCCCATTTCATACCGTTGGAGTTGTTTACTGCATAGTAATAGTTATCATCATAATTGTTGATGTTTGTAAGTCCTTTTGCGTGAGTCTCAAATGTTCCGTAGTGTTCATTACCCTTATACATATTGCCGAAGTAGAGAGGATACTTCCAGTCCGACTTATAGTTTAAAGCAATGTTGCTTATGTAGCTGTTGAAGTTATCAAACTGATACCAATAGTCATACATATTGCCATTACCCTGACACTGAAGATACCCTTTCTCCTGCTCCATGTCCGACCAGTAGTCAAAGTATGTTGCGTCAACGCCTACGATATTAGGATTATTTGAGAATGAATTTTCAACAACAGCGTTATAGTCTACATTGCCTATTTTCGAGAATTTTGTCCAGCTTTCGCCTCTGGCTGTCTTAACATATGTAGCCGTGTTCTCGCTGTAGCCCGAACCATCATATCCCGAACCTGTCGGATATGAAGTTGCGGAAGATGCACCGTTGAGATTAGATTTTTGCGGATGGAATCTTAAAACCGCATCTGTCGGAATTTTACCGCTGAACACCACATGACCGTTTACCGTGGTTTGTGTAAGCTCAACTGTTCCTTCATAGGCATCGTTGTAGTCAAAAGTTGCATAAACCTTTGAAAGTGACTTCCAGTCATCGTTTGAAACATAAACTGTTTTATATGTTGCCTTTGACTGTTTGTCGGGAGCTTCAACAGAAAGGTATTTACTTTCTTTGAACGAGCCGTCAGTTGTAAGATAAAATTCTGTGTCGCCCGAAGCACCCGAAAGGTCGAGAGTCTTGATGAACGGGTTAGTCCACTGACTTTTTGAGGCGTCATAAAGAGCATTATCGGCACTGTATGAATCGTTAATACTGAGGTCGCTTGTTTGTTTTTCGCCCTTGCTGTTGAAGATTACATATTTATAGGATGATTTAACATCCACATAGTAGTAATCGCTGTCCGAAGATGTGAGCTTGTTCATTGCAACACCGGGCCACTTTTCGTTGCAGTCAGTATCGGTTACCCAAGAATATGCATAAGCTTCCTTATAGGTATTGCTGTTATTAAGATAGATACGGCGGAAACCGCTTGCAACAGTCTTTTCGGGAAGAGTAAAATTAACCCCGGAAGAAAGCTCAATTTTTGTTGCACCGAGTGGTGCAACAGTTTCAAAAACTCCCGAAGAATTTTTGGTTACAGTACCCGTTTTGAGAACCGTACCGTCATCCTTAGCAAAACGATATGTAACAGAAGAAAAATCTTTCCATTCCTTATTCTTGGTCAGGTTAATGTAAATCTTCTGTCCCGAAGATGTTGCCGCAAATACATTAAGCGACATACCCGACACGGCACATACCGAAAGCATGATGGTAAGTGCAAGCACAAGAGAAAAGCTTTTCTTTGCGGTTCTGCAAAGCTTTTTACCTAACTTCATAATTTTTTCTTCTCCTTCATTGCCGATTACTTTGTTTTGGCAGTCAAAGTACAATTAAACAGGACTGGATAGGACAGTCCAACATATCTGCCAACGAATTATGAAACGCAAATTTTTGAATTTGTTCTTCTTTTTGATTTGCATACAATTATATAATATTTTATTGCGCATTTGTAGAGGCAATATAACCAAAGTTCGTGTAATATTTTTGGTTATATTGCACATCTACAAACACGGTTTTATATTTTTTGCCAGAATGTGATTTTATTACTTATTTATCACCATTTTTTGCGTTTAAAATAAATTATACCCATTACACAATCTCAACAGGCAATTAAAAAGTCAATTTCAGCACTGAATTTGTTGATTTTTAATTCTTTTTTCAAAAATATCAAAAATTTTTATGCAAATTTATGCCAAGCTGCATGCGTAGAAATATGTATTTTTTTGCGATTGTTGTTTTTTAACATAAAATGCCCCAAAACCGGCATTTTGCAGAAATTTTCAGATATATTTTTATAATCAATATCTATATCTCATCAAATTAATCACCGAACGCCTTAAAAATTCGGCATAAATAAAAGGGGCAGAGTATTGCTCTCTGCCCCTCAAAATGTAATTCACTTAAATCGCAATTATACAAACCGCTTTATGCAAACATATTAAAGATCTCTGCCGCAGCACTTCTTGTACTTTTTACCGCTGCCGCACGGACAGGGATCGTTTCTGCCGATTTTCTTACCCTTACGGATAGTCTTGTTGACAGAATCCGTACCGTCTGCAGAAGTTTCTGTAGGCTGAGCAACCTGCTCACGGTGAAGCGCCTGCTTTACGGCATCCGACTGTTCAACAGCTTCTTCGTCATCGGTTGCAGACTGTGCCGCTGCGGCAGCCCTCTGAGCTGCTCTCTTTGCCGCTGCAATTGCGTCCTGTCTTTTCTGAATCTCATAAACACGCTTTGGCATAATGAGCATCATCTTGACAGTATCTTCACGAATGCTTTCAATCATCTCATCAAACATATCGAAGCCTTCAACTCTGTACTCAACAACAGGATCGTGCTGACCGTATGAACGAAGTCTGATACCGCTCTTGAGCTGATCCATATTGTCGATGTGATCCATCCAATGTGTATCAACATTCTTGAGGAGGTAAACACGCTCCATCTCACGGATTGTTTCCTCGGGAAGAAGTTCTTCGTTTTCCTTGTAGATTTCAAGAGCATCGTCAACGAGCATCTTCTGAATCTCTTCGGGTTCCATATTTTCAAGATCTTCAAGGCTGAAATCGTACTTAGAATCATCTCTTATAAGCCAGCCTGCGTAGTAATCCTTGAGGCTTTGGAAGTTCCAATGTTCTGCCGGACCTTCGGGGAGATACTGCTTGATTGAAGTTGCGATTGTATCCTCAACCATTTTGAGGATTGTTTCGTGGAGATCCTCACCGTTAAGAACCTGATCACGCTGACCGTAGATGATTTCACGCTGTTTGTTCATAACATCGTCGTACTGGAGGACATCCTTACGAATGCCGAAGTTACGAAGCTCAACCTTTTCCTGTGAGCCTTCGATAATACTTGTGAGCATTTTATTCTCAATAGGCATATCTTCGGCAACATTCATACGCTCCATCATCATTTTCATTCTGTCACCGCCGAACAGACGCATAAGATCGTCCTCGGTTGAGAGGAAGAAACGGCTGACACCCGGGTCGCCCTGACGGCCTGCACGACCACGGAGCTGGTTATCAATACGGCGTGACTCGTGTCTTTCCGTACCCATAATGTAAAGACCTCCGGCCTCTCTTACCTTTTCAGCCTCGCCCTTAATTTCTTCCTTATACTTGTCATTCAGTTCTCTGAATGTATTTCTTGCATTGATGATTTCTTCATCATCGGTTTCCGCATAACCTGTAGCTTCTTCAATAAGCTCCTCTGTAAAGCCCTGCTTACGCATTGCGGCTTTTGCCATATACTCTGCGTTACCGCCGAGAATGATATCGGTACCACGACCTGCCATGTTGGTTGCGATTGTTACCGCACCGAGTTTACCTGCCTGAGCAACAATTTCAGCCTCTTTTTCATGCTGTTTTGCATTGAGGACATTGTGCTTGATGCCTCTCTTTTTGAGCATTTTTGAAAGAAGCTCCGACTTCTCAATTGAAATTGTACCGACAAGGACAGGCTGTCCCTTTTCGTGAGCCTCAACAATTGCATCAATAACAGCGTGGAACTTGCCGTTTTCTGTCTTATAAACCGAATCGGGGAGGTCTTTTCTTAAAACAGGCTTGTTTGTAGGAATTTCAACAACATCAAGCTTGTAGATTTCCTGGAATTCTTCCGACTCTGTCTGAGCAGTACCTGTCATACCAGAAAGCTTTTTGTAAAGACGGAAGTAGTTCTGGAATGTGATTGTAGCAAGAGTCTTGCTTTCGCTCTGAACCTTTACGCCCTCTTTAGCCTCAATAGCCTGGTGAAGACCTTCGTTAAAACGACGGCCGTACATAAGACGACCTGTAAACTCGTCAACGATGATAACTTCGCCGTCCTTGACAACATAGTCAACATCAAGCTTCATAACGCCGTTAGCCTTGATAGCCTGATTTACATGGTGCTGAATTGTAAGGTTATCGGGATCGGTGAGGTTTTCAATACCGAAAAATTCTTCGGCTTTCTTAACACCGCTCTGTGTGAGGGTTGCTGTTTTCTGCTTTTCATCAACAACATAATCAATGTCGTTTTCCTTGTAATATTCCTCCATATCCTCTTTTGCGTCAAGTTCTGCAAAACGCTGAACTTTAAGAGTTTTTGCAAGAGCGTCAGCCTTTGCATAAAGGTCTGTTGACTTGTCGCCCTTACCCGAAATAATAAGAGGAGTTCTCGCCTCATCAATGAGGATTGAGTCAACCTCATCGACAATCGCAAATGCGTGTGGGCGCTGAACCTTGTTTTCCTTGTAAACTACCATGTTGTCACGGAGGTAGTCAAAACCGAGTTCGTTGTTTGTTCCGTATGTAATGTCTGCGGCATAAGCCTTTTTTCTGCCCTCGTTATCGAGATCGTGGCAGATAAGACCGACCGAAAGACCGAGGTATCTGTAAAGCTTGCCCATCCACTCTGAGTCACGGCGGGCAAGGTAATCATTGACTGTTACAATGTGAACACCTTCGCCTGTAAGAGCGTTGAGGTATGCAGGGAGGGTAGCAACCAAGGTTTTACCTTCACCGGTTTTCATCTCGGCGATTCTGCCCTGGTGAAGAACAATACCGCCGATAATCTGAACGGGGAAGTGCTTCATACCAAGCACTCTCCAGCCTGCCTCACGACAGGTTGCAAATGCTTCGGGGAGAATATCGTCTGTTGTTTCGCCGTTGGCAAGTCTTTCTTTAAGAATTGTTGTCTGGTTCTTGAGTTCACTTTCGCTCATAGCCGCATATTTATCTTCGAGTGCAAGCACCTTGTCACAGATTGGTTGCACACGCTTAACTTCACGCTTGCTGTAGTTGCCGAACATAGCCTTTAAAAAATTCATCAGGGTTCTTCCTTTCAATGTACCGAAAAAAATCGGTCAAACTGTATTTTCAATAATATAATTTTAATTTACTGCACCGCAGACGCTCCAAGGCTCTTTGCAGCCTGAATCATTGCGGCTTCAACCACGGGACCGGCATATTGGAAACCGAAACCCGAATCCTGTACAACACAGGCAAAGGCGAGAGGGCAGTCCTCATCTTTTGAGTAGCCGACCATCCAGCCGTTAGGGTTCTTATCATCGCCGACTTCACCCGTACCTGTTTTGGCACAGACTGTAAGTCCTCCAAAAAGGTTGTCGCCGTAGTAATCCGAAACGGTGTATCTCATAACATCATCAAGCTTTGTCGCCGTATCGGACGAAAAAAGCTCCTGTCCGCTGCTCTTGTAGTTTATGCCGAGTGCGGAGAGTATGGACTCATCTTTGATAAGGGTAGGGTTTGTAGCCTTACCGCCGTTTGCGATTGCACCGCAGATAATTGCCATCTGCATCGGGTTTACCTTGTCATTATACTGACCTACACCCGACCAGCCAAGCTGGTTTTCGTTGGCATCGCTGACATCATATGAACCTTTTGCAGTTTTAATTCCGTCAACATCAAAGGAGCTGTTAATGCCGATTTTCTCGGCAGTTTTTGTCATTGTGTCACTTCCGAGTTCAACGGCAAGCTTTGCAAAAACAATATTGCAGGAATGTGCCATTGCCTCTTTATATGTCAGCGTTCCGTGAGTTTCCGTACAGGTAACTTCACTTCCGCCTATGTTCTCACTTCCGTTACAAACCCAAGTGCGGTCATAAAGGTCGGGAATATTCTCGATTGCCGCCGCAGATGTAACGATTTTGAAGATTGAACCCGGGGTAAAGGTTGACGAAAGCACATTATCAAGGTAAACGCCCTCGTATTCGCTTTCGTTGTCCTCGGTAATTTCGGGAGGAGCCTGCGGATCGTAAGCCATGGTGCTTATGGAACAGATAACCTCACCTGTTTTGTAGTTGTATATTACACAGGCACCTTTTTTGTTATAAGCTGCAAGAACATCATAAGCAGCCGCACAGGTTGCGGAATCGACTGTCAGCTTTATATCGTGAGAGGCACGCAATGATTCCGGCATATTAAGTCCGAAAACAAGGTTATAGCCTATCAGCTGAGAACGATACATACTTTGAACAGCCGTTGAAATGTTAAGGCTGTCATCACCGACAACATGAAGCAGAGATTTTCTTACGCTCTCGCTTTCGTTATAAACTCTTTTACCGTCAACCGTCTGTGCAAGAGCCGTGCCGTTGCGGTCATAAATCGCTCCTGCCTGTGCAAGGCCGCCGTCACCTGCTATATGCGCATTATATGCCTGATCAACCCAATCGTCTGCCCCTGTTACAAGCTCAAAGGCAAGATAGCCGAGTCCGCCGATAAACGCAAGCGCAACTATATATATAAGTGTACTTCTGCGAAGTATTTTTTTCAAACCTTACACCACCCTGTGTATCAGTAGGGGCGTTCATTGGACGCCCGCAAGTAAAGGCACTAATTTTATTTAATACCAAAGTACATATATGAAAAACAAGTTTTCAATTTACTAAACTTATCTTTTTACCGAATAAGTTCTCTCGTCTGCGGCTTTGATGAATGCAACAAGTCCCCAACAAGACATAATACTTGAACCGCCGGCAGACACAAACGGAAATGTTACGCCTGTAAGCGGAAGGACATCGGTTGCACCGAAAACATTGAGAGAAAGCTGAACGACAAAAAGTCCTGCCGCACAGCACGCTGAAATTGAATAAAAGGTACTTCTGCTTCGGGTTGTAATTGCCCTTGCATAAATAAACATTGCACCTACTGCCACGGCAAGTGTGAACGCAACGATAACTCCCATTTCTTCCGAAACAAGTCCGAAAACAAGGTCACTTTCGGATGCGGCAACCTGCTTTAAAAAACCGTTGCCGATACCTACGCCGAAAAGTCCGCCGCTTGCCATATATGTGAGAACTCTTGCCTGCTGATAACCGAGATTGTCCTGAGTATGTTCCCACACATGACGCCAGCCCGAAAAACGGTCGGCAACATACGGTTTAAACTTGAGGACAAAGGTTACGCCGAAAATTGCGGCGGCAACAGCAAGAATAATCGTCTTGAAATCGCCCGAGCGCATAAACGCTGTGAGCAAAAATGTTACAAAGAAGATGAGCGCAGTACCGAAGTCACCCATAAGAGCCAAAAGGCCGACGCAGATTGCCGAGAAGATAATGTACTCAAGCAGGTTCTTCTTTGTCATCAACACATCAAGCGAACTTGCGCCGATAAAGATGAAGATAATCTTTGCAAGCTCTGACGGCTGAAATGAAAACGAGCCGATATAAATCCAGTTGGCGGCGCCGTTTGTAATCTTACCGAATACAATTGTTACACCCAAAAGACCGACCGCACAAATCATTGCCGGAAGTCTGAGTTTATTTACCTTATCGGGATCTTCAATCAGCTTGATGATTATGCAGAAGATAATCATACCTACTGCGGCGGCAACAAGCTGAACATAAGCCGAGCGTTCCGACTGTCTGATAAGCATCATTACGCCTATGCCCGTCAAAAACAGGGCAAGCGATTCAAGCTCGAAATTTACTCTGCGGATTACAAAATAGGAGATAAAGAAGAATCCCCATTCAACAGCAGCAAGAGCGCCGAACAGCACGAGCGGAGCCATTGTATTTGTGCCGTCATTCCAGAACATTGCCTGAACGCACATAAAAAAGTGAAAAAATGTAATAAGAAGCATAAGCTTCCACGATTTCATTGCAGGCTTATCGCTGACCTTTGAGAAAAACCAGCTCGACTGCAACGGCTGTTGGAACTCCTCGCCTCTTTTTACTATAAGGCTTGTACCGCCTATTGTTATTGTATCGTCAATAAGCACCTTTGCTCTGCCTCTTGTTCTTTTGCCGTTGAGCATTGTGCCGCTCTTTGAGTCGGTATCGCTTACATACCAACCGTCTTTACGGCGAAGGAGTACACAATGATTTCTTGAAACTGTCGGGTCATCAACGGTTACATCACTGCTTTTACTTCTGCCGATTGAATTTTCCCAGAAAAGCACGGGGAGTATCTCGCCAGTTGCAGGGTTCAAAAGTGAAATCAAAGGAGTTTCGGGACGGCGGCGACGGCGCATTGCGGCAAAGCACTGGTACACAATTATTATTGCATAAACAGGCATAAGAAAACGCAGTGCAACAACACCCATATCGAAAATTATCGAAAGATCCGGCACTTTTTTCAACTCCTTCACAAATCATCTGTCCTAAAAATAAGCATACTTAAAGTTATACAGTTTAAATAATAATCCAATTTCCTCCAAAAGTCAATATTTTCATTCGTGAAGATAGTTTTTTAAGTCAAATACTTCAATGTCCGAGCGTAGTATAGCTACCATTTGAACAATTCTGTAGGGGCGTTCATTGGACGCCCGCTTGATGAATGGTTTTGTTTAAACATATATGTTTTGATGTGATAAAAATCGTGTATTCTAATGTAGCGGCGAACAGTGTTCGCCAATCGGTTTGATTGCAAAATCAAACCGAATAAATACACATATACATTTTATCGATTTTGATTTATGGCTCTAAATATAGTTACTGTTTATTCAATTCGTGTGTACACACGAATTGATTGGCGAACACGGTTCGCCGCTACGTTATTTCGATAACTCTGTTTCATTCATATAATTTATTTCTATCACAATATTTCTGTCATTGCTTGCGGGCGTCCGATGAACGCCCCTACGAGTTTGTGCTTTTTTATACAATTTTATTAAACTCCTTGATTTATTAACTTCAATAATTTATAATGACTTTGACAGAGGATTTGTTAATCCATCTGTTGAGTGTTTCGCCACTTATTTAAAGAGCGAGTGTTTTTATCGTTGAGCGTTTCGCCGCTTGTAAAAGTGCGAGTATTAACAAAAGACCTCACGAAATTCGTGAGGTCTTTTATCATGATATATCTATGAGGATTAATGAAGACTTTTCATTTTATCGGCTTTATCACGGCATATATGCGACCATTTGCAGTCGCCACACACCTGCGAAAGCCTGTCTTTTAAAATTATATTTTCCCTTGCAATTCTCGAAAGCTCTTTCCAATCGGCAGTATCGCCGATTTTCATTCCGAGTAAATCAAGACATCTTTTGTCATAGCATGACGCCTTGCCCGTAACATCGCAGCTGCCGTTGTCACGGTTCGGACACGATGAACAAATTTCGTCACAACCGCCTGTAAGCGTAAGGCTTGCGTTGTTATTTTCAAGAACCGACACTATTTTTGCCATTCCGCAGACAAATTCATCGCTGTAACCCTTGCCTTCAAAAAACTGCACACAAAGGCTGTGATGCGGTCTGAACTTAAAGCTTAACGATTTTGTCAAGACGATTCACCAAAACTGTTGCAACAACAATCTTTGCAGCATCTGCAAGAAGGAACGGAACAACGCAGGTGAGAAGTGCGGCAACAAAGTCTGTATGCATTGAAATCATAAACCAGATTGTACCGAAAAGATAGCATACTGCAAGACCTGCAACCATTGAAACCGCAAGCACCCAAAGCTTTCTGCCGAGAAAATCAGTCATAAGTCCAACGATAAGTGCCGTAAAGAGGAAACCGATGATATAACCGCCTGTCGGACCGCCGAGAACACCGATTCCGCCTGAAAATCCTGCAAACACAGGAACACCGATTGCACCGAGGAGAACATAAACCGCAACGCTGATGAGTCCTCTTTTCCAACCGAGCATAGCCGCAGCCATAAAGATGCCGAGAGTCTGAAGTGTGAACGGAACTGTCATCGGAATCTGAATCTGTGCGCACACTGTGATGATTGCGACGAACATCGCCATATACACAAGGCTTAATACATTACTTTTTGATTTACTGTTTGTTTTTGCTTCTGTCATAAAATTACCTCTCCTTTGCAAAACCGATTCTTTTGTTTTGCAGATTGTCAACCAAATTATTTTATCGGTTGACAATTATTATAGTACCGATTGCCGCATTTGTCAACCCGATTTATATTTTAAAGTGACAATTACAATCCGTTTTGATGTAACAATTGACTTTACAACCAACTTATCATATAATAATTATCAGACCAAACAAACCAAAGGAGCTTTATATATGCAGATTTCGAGCAGATTTACTCTGGCAATTCACATTATCGCCTGTATTGAAACCTTTAAAAATGAATACAAGGTAACGAGTGATTTTCTTGCAGACAGTACGAATGTCAACCCTGTTATCGTCCGCAAAATTCTCGGTCAGCTCAAGTCGGCAGGAATTGTTGAGGTTGCAAGGGGTTCGGGCGGTGCAAGTCTTTCAAAATCGCTTGATAAAATTACTTTTCTTGATATCTACAAGGCGGTTGAATGCGTTGAAAACGGCGAGCTTTTTCATTTTCACGAAAAACCAAATCCAAAATGTCCTGTCGGCAGAAACATTCACACCGTTCTTGACAACAGGCTTGACAAGGTTCAGCAGGCAATGGAAAACGAACTGAAAAAAATCACCCTTGCAGATATTGAAAGCGATATTCAAAAGTTGATACAGAAATAATTACGGCATCGGAGAAAAATCCGATGCTTTTTTGTTGCAAAAAACTCCTGAAAAAATTTTTAAAAAAATTTCGTTGTAACTGTTGACATTACAACAAGGCAGGTATATAATATCGTTGTAATCAAAAAGGTTACAACGAATCGATTCACATTTTCCATATTCAAAATTATTCAAAACAAAAATTTTTCAACACAATTTTCAGGAGGTATAATTATGAAAATAGCAGTAGTATGCGCAAACGGTAAAGCAGGACAGCTCATCACAAAAGAGGCAGTAAACAGAGGCTTTGATGTTACGGCTTTTGTAAGAGGCGAAAACAAGTCGGCAGCCAAAAACGCAGTAACCAAGGATTTGTTCGACATCACAAAGGAAGATTTAAACGGCTGCGATGTTGTAGTTGACGCTTGCGGCGGTTGGACAGCAGAAACTATTCCCGTTATTCCGAAAGCAGGCGAGCACCTTTGCAATCTTCTTGCAGGCACAGACACAAGACTTGTTATTGTCGGCGGTGCGGGCACTCTTTATGTGAACCCCGAACACACAATCAGAGTTGCAGACGGCAAAGATTTTCCCGATGCATTCAAGCCCCTTGCAGCCGCACATCAGGTTCTTCTTGACGGACTTCGCAAGAGAAACGATGTTAAGTGGACATATGTAAGCCCTGCCGGAGATTTTCAGGCTGACGGCGAAAGAACAGGCGAGTACACACTCGGCGGTGAAGAGCTTGTTCTCAACTCAAAAGGCGAAAGCGTTATCAGCTATGCCGACTATGCAATCGCTTTTGTTGACGAAATTGCAAACGGCAATCACATCGGCGAAAGAATTTCGGTTGTAAGCAAATAAAGCTAAAATTAAACATAAAACAGGGACAGCAGATAACGCTGTCCCTGAAATTTTTGCAATAAATTAAGTTTGCGTGCTTAAAATTAAGCCTTGTTAACTGAACCGAAGAGTTCCATCTTTTCCTTAACAGTAGCCTTGATAGCCTCTGCACCGGGAGCGAGGAGCTTTCTTGGGTCAAAGCCCTTGCCTTCGAGATCCTTGCCCTCTTCAATGTACTTTCTTGTAGCTGCTGCAAATGCAAGCTGGCACTCTGTGTTAACATTGATCTTTGAAACGCCGAGTGAGATAGCCTTCTTGATCATGTCGGCAGGGATACCTGTACCGCCGTGGAGAACGAGCGGCATCTCGCCTGTAAGCTGCTGGATAGCGTCAAGAGTTTCAAAGCTGAGGCCCTTCCAGTTTGCAGGATACTTACCGTGAATGTTACCGATACCTGCTGCGAGCATTGTTACGCCGAGGTCTGCAACCATTTTGCATTCCTTAGGGTCTGCGCATTCGCCCATACCGATTACGCCGTCTTCCTCGCCGCCGATTGAACCAACCTCAGCCTCAAGTGAAAGACCGAGCTTGTTGCAGGTTGCAACGAGTTCCTTTGTTTTTTCAATGTTTTCTTCGATCGGATAGTGTGAACCGTCGAACATAATTGAGCTGAAACCTGCTTCGATACACTTCTTAGCGCCTTCGTATGAACCGTGGTCAAGGTGGAGAGCAACAGGAACTGTGATGTTGAGTTCCTCGAGCATACCGTTTACCATACCAACGATTGTTTTGTAGCCGCACATATATTTACCGGCACCCTCAGATACACCGAGGATAACAGGTGAGTTGAGTTCCTGTGCTGTTAAAAGAATTGATTTTGTCCATTCAAGGTTGTTGATGTTGAACTGACCTACTGCATAGTGGCCTGCCTTTGCTTTTGTAAGCATTTCTTTAGCGTTTACTAATGGCATTTTAATCTTCCTTTTGTAAAAAATTTCAGCAGACAAGCGTTCCCACCTGCCGATTTAAGTTTATTATACAATATATTTTTGAAAATATAAAGACCTAAAAAGAAGATTTAGTGAAAATTTTAACAATTAGTCGAAAAAATTTTCATTTTGTCCTGTTTTAGTCAATTATCACTAAACTTTCAAAATAAACTCACACTTCCGTAACACAACAAGGTTGATTTTGATTTTGTGAAAAGGTATAATATAAATGTAAATTACAATACTTGATTTTAGTCGAGCGTTGTATGATAATATTTTTTGTAAGCTATCCCGTAGGGGCAGTCTTGCGACCGCAAGTAATGACAGATATTTTATTGCAAACAAAGCTTGTACCCCACGGTAACAAATAAATGTAGGAGTAACTTTTATGGACAATTTTGACAACAACAATATGGGTGGTTTTGAACCGCAAAAGCCGTTCACCGAAAGGCCCGTACAAAACAATAATATGAACACGGAACAGACAATTCCCGTTTCCGAACCCGAAACACAGGAAGAACAGGCTCAGAATGTTCAGCCGCAGAACGGCAACACACCGTACGGTGATTATATTTTCGGCAACAACAATCAAAACACGGCAAACAATGCAAATCCGACTGAAAATGTTCCGCCGTATCAGCAGAATCAAAATCCGAACACCTACGCTCAGCCGTGGCAGTACGGTTACGGTCAGTATCCCTACAGCGGACAGAATCCGCAGTATAATCAGAACAATCAGCAGTACGGTCAGTATCAGAACAACACAGGATACAATCAGAATGTACCTCCGTATCAGCAGAATATGTACGGACAGCCTCCTTACGGCAACAACGGTACATACAATCAGCAATACAATCCGCAGATGTTCGCACAGTACCCCCAAAAGAAAACAAAGGGCGGAATAATTGCGTTGATTATCGTTCTCTGTTCACTTCTTACAATCGGTTTTATCGGCATGATGGTGTACGGATTTTCGGTTGACATAAAAGAAGATTTGAACAGCGACCGAAGCGATTCGGGTAATTCGTTCAGAGTTCCGAAAGAAGACAGTACAACACCGTTTGAAACCCTTCCCGACACATCTTCACAGAGTAAAACTCACGATGAGTCGGACTACAGTGACAAGGTAAACAAGGATTACTCGGGTATGAAGCTTGAAAGCAATCCGAAAGACACAAAAACAAACGACAGCTACACAGCCGCAAAAGCGTCCGAAAAGGTTTCCGACTCGGTAGTCGGCATTCTCTGTTACTCGGGCGATGTACCCGATCAGGCTGACACAACAACCGCATCTTCACAGGGAAGCGGAATTATCTTCTCACAGGACGGCTATGTTATCACAAACGCTCATGTAATCGGCAACAGCAAAACAGCCTATGCAATCAGAGTTGTAACATCTGACGGCAAGGAATACAAGGCAGGTGTTGTAGGTTACGATTCAAGAACCGATATTGCGGTTCTCAAAATGGACGATGCAAAGGGACTTACTCCTGCAACATTCGGTGATTCGTCACAGCTTGAGGTTGGTCAGGATATTATCGTAGTCGGCAATCCCGGCGGTCTTGACTATCAGAACACAACAACCAAGGGCGTTATTTCGGCACTTGACAGAAAGCTTTCAACATCAAGCCTTACAAAGTACATTCAGACCGATGCCGCAATCAATCCCGGCAACTCGGGCGGTCCGCTTGTAAACTACTACGGTCAGGTTGTCGGAATTACAACTTCAAAGATTGTTTCCGAAACTTACGAAGGTATGGGCTTTGCAATTCCGTCACAGACAGTAAAAAACATTGTTGACACACTTGTAAAGAACGGCTATGTTGAAGGCAGAGTAAAAATCGGCATTTCGGGCATTGCGGTAACCTCCGATCAGGCATCAAATTACAATGTTCCGCAGGGCATTTATGTTCAGAGTATCGCATCGGGCGGCCCGTGTGACGGCACAAGTCTTAAAAAAGGCGACATCATCACAGAGGTTGACGGCGAAACAATTACAAGCTTTGCAGATGTTTATGCGATTCTTGAAACCCACAAGCCGGGGGACAAAATCAAGGTTAAATATTACAGCTCATCATCGGGCGACGGTGAGGTTGAAATCACACTTCAGGAAGATAAGTAATTTTAATAAGAATATCACCAAAAGCAAGAGGGCAGTCACGGCAATGTGACTGTCTTTTGTTTGTCTGAAAATAATGTGCATTCCCGTAGCGGCGGTCATTGACCGCCAATCGAACCAATTGTAAAATTGGTTCGACATTATATGATTGCTTTAACAGATAATAATACCACAAAATTGACTTGCGGTTTGTTCGGTTTGGTTTTACAACCAAACCGATTGGCGATCACTGATCGCCGCTACTTCTTCCTTGGGATAAAATTCCGCAAAAAAACTGCACTTCTTCCTTTCAGGTAAAACCAACCTATGGTGTCAAAAACTGCCGCTCCTACAAAATTAACAAGCAAATCTTTCATTGTATCAATCAGACCGATGTCAAGATAGCCGTTAATGCCGAGATTTTCACCGTTCACAACGGTTGATGTTATATCCCTGATGTGCATTATCACATTCGGCTTGCCTGAAATCAAACCCGAATGTATTGCCGTGATTACGGTGTCCTTTTGCATATCCTTTTCAAAAAGCATATCCGCACCAAACTCAAAAAACTCCCACACAACACCGACTGTCATTGAAAAGCAGAACGAAAACAGGCACACGAACATGGGCGAGAGGCTCAATTTTACCCGTTCGCTTCTGTTCAAAATATCGGTCAGTCCAAAACCAACGCCTGCACAGATAAAGCCGTTCACGGCATGGAGCAATGAATCCCATATCGGAATCTTTTCGTAGAACGCACCGAGCTCACCCATAACATTTGCCGCAAACACGAACAGCACAACAATCGTTTCAAGCACACTCGGCAACGCTACCGACAGCTTTCGGTCGATGAACAACGGAAGCATCAACAGTCCGAGCGTTAACACACAGGTCATGACATTCTCCCATTTTCCGTTTAAAATGCCGGCAGTCAAAAGTGACACAAGTATGAGCCTTATTATGATGTAAACGCCTGCCTTAACCTTGTGCTCTCGCATTTCACGCACATTCAGACACCGTGCAAGCCTTTGAAAAAATCCTTTAAGTCGTTTTTTCATAATATCCCCCGATTTTTACACTTATTTTTTCCTTAAAAACGAGATAAACCCCTGTAAAATTGTATTAGCTTTTTCTGCCTGATATTACCGCAAAATAAAAAAGCCACCGCAATCTGCGATGACTCATAAGCATTGATATTAAATTAATTTTTCTCTGACGATTCGGCTTTTTCGCCATTTTTTTCAGCCTCAAGCTTTTTCTTGAGTTCCTCTTTGCCGACAGCAAGCATCAGCTTGATACGGTTCTCCTGATTTACCTTCGGCGCACCCGGATCATAGTCGATGGTAACGATATTGGCATTCGGTCTGATTTCTTTAATCTTTCTGATTGCGCCCTTACCGTTGATATGATTCGGCAGACAACCGAAAGGCTGTGTGCATACGATATTCTCATAGCCTGTATCGGCAAGTTCAATCATCTCGGCTGTCAGCAACCAACCCTCGCCCATCTTACTGCCGTAGCCGATAACACCGTTTACAAGCTCCTTTGTGTGAGCATATCTGTGAGGCGGAACAAAGCCGTACTTTTCAGCCGCATCAACCATAAGTCCCTCCAGCTTTGTGAGGTAGTTGAGGAGCATCGAACAGAATTTGTATTTAACTCTGCTTCCTCCGAACATCTTGTAATCCTCAATACGGTTATCAACCTTAAACGACGCAAAGCCCATAAGTCCGGGGATGCAAACCTCGCAATCCTGATCTGCAAGAAAGTCCTCAAGACCGTTGTTAGCCATTTTGGAGTATTTTACATAGATTTCACCGACAATACCGACTTTAACCTTCGGCACTTTATTAAGCTCTATTTTTGTAAATGACTTTGTAATTTTATCAAGAGTTTCGTCAATTTCTTCAAGAGTGTAGCCCTTGCCCTGTATGAGCATATCGGAAATCTTATCCGTCCACTCATCAACAAGCGCCATACTTTCACCCTTGTTCACCTCATAGGGCTTTGTCTGGTTTGAAAGCAGCATTAACTGGTCGCCGTACACAAGACCGCCGACAAATCTGCGGATAAGCGGAAGTGTGAGCGAAAAACCGCTGTTGTGCTCCATACCGAATGAAAGCGAAATTACGGGAACGAACTCAAAGCCTGCCTTTTTGAGAGCCTTTCTCAAAAGGAAAATGTAGTTTGACGCACGACATCCGCCGCCTGTCTGAGTAATCATCAGGGCAACCTTGTGAACATCATACTTTCCGCTTTGCAGAGCATTGATGAACTGACCTATAACCAGCAAAGCCGGATAACAGGTATCGTTGTGAACATATTTAAGACCTGTCTGCGCAATCTCCGGACCTGTTGTGTCGAGCAAGTCAGACTTATAGCCGTAGTAGTTGAACACCTTTTCGAGTATTTTAAAATGAATAGGCGCCATATTGGGCATAAGGATTGTGTATTCCCTTTTCATCTGCTTTGTAAACAGCAAACGACCTGTTTTTTTGTCATACTTCAACTCTGCCATAACAGAATTTCCTTTCATCAATCGTTTTCAAGCGCAGCAAGCAAACTGCGGATTCGGATTTTAACTGCTCCGAGGTTTGTAATTTCATCTATCTTAATCTGAGTGTAAATCTTATTTTTGCTTTCAAGGATTTCTCTTACCTCATCGGTTGTAATCGCATCAACACCGCAGCCGAAGGATACAAGCTGAACAAGCTCCATGTCCTTTCTTGTTGTAACATATTTTGCCGCCGCATAAAGTCTTGCGTGATATGTCCACTGGTTGAGAACATGAGTCCGGAAATGTTCAGCCCTCGGAGAAACAACATCTTCGCTGACGATTGCAACATCAAAGCCTGAGATAAGTCTGTCGATTCCGTGGTTAATTTCGGGATCAATATGATATGGTCTGCCTGCAAGAACAAAAATCTTTTTGCCCTCTTTTTCAGCCTTGGCAATAATCTCGTTGCCCTTGTCAATAACCTTTTTTCTGTAATTTTCCTGTTCCTGATATGCAAGCTTAGCCGCATTTCTGACCTCGTTAAGAGTGAGGTCGGGGAAGTGGAACGAAAGTCTTTCATAGGCTTTCTTAGGAAAATCGTTCGGTCGGTGAATACCGAAATATTCCTTTATGAAGTGAACCTTGCGTATATCCTTCATATTGTTTTTGATAACCTCGGGATAGTAAGCAACAACAGGACAGTTGTAATGGTTATCTCCGAGATGCTCGTCAAAATTATAGGAAAGACAGGGGTAGAAAATTGTTTCTGCACCCATATCAATAAGAGTCTGAATGTGACCGTGAACAAGCTTTGCAGGGAAGCAAACGGTATCGCTCGGAATTGTCTGCTGACCTCTCTGATAAAGCTTTCTTGTTGAATACGGTGAGTGGAACACTTCAAATTTAAGTTCTGTAAAGAATCTGTACCAGAACGGATAAAGCTCATACATATTGAGCGCCATAGGAATTCCAAGCTTACCTCTTATGCCTTCAACAGGCTTGTAGGAATCAATGAGATTCAGCTTATAGGCATACATATTCATATCGTTTGCAGGAGCTTTCTTTGTGATTGGTCTTTCACAACGGTTTCCTGCAATAAACTTTCTGCCCTTGCCGAATGAATTTATTGTAAGACGGCAGTTGTTGTTGCACATACCGCAGTTTGCAACCTTGATTTCGTGAACGAATTCATCAAGTCCCTTTTTGTCGGTAATTGTACTCTTGCCAACGCCCTTTGACTTTTTCTTTGCGTAAAGAGCCGCACCGTAAGCACCCATAAGTCCTGCAATGTTGGGACGGACAACTTCAACGCCCATTTCCTGTTCAAATGCACGCAAAACAGCGTCGTTTAGGAAAGTACCGCCCTGAACTACAACACGCTTGCCGAGTTCGTCGGGGCTTGACGCACGAATAACCTTGTAAAGGGCATTCTTTACAACGCTGAGTGAAAGACCTGCCGAGATATCTTCAATTGTTGCGCCGTCTTTCTGAGCCTGCTTAACGCTTGAATTCATGAATACGGTACAGCGTGAGCCGAGGTCAACGGGACGCTTTGCAAAAAGTCCGAGCTTTGCAAAGTCGGCAATCTCATATCCGAGAGCGTTTGCAAAAGTCTGCAAAAAGCTTCCGCAACCCGATGAACAAGCCTCGTTAAGGAATATATTGTCAATTGCACCGTTATGTATCTTAAAGCATTTGATATCCTGTCCGCCGATATCGATGATAAATTCAACATCGGGCATAAAGTATTTTGCGGCGGTAAAGTGGGCGATTGTTTCAACAATGCCGTAATCAACCGCAAATGCGTTCTTTACAATGTCCTCACCGTAACCTGTTACGGCAGAAGAAACAACATTTATTTCGGGATTTATTTCGTAAACCTCGTCAAGGAATTGCTTCATAATCTCAACGGGGTTTCCCTTTGATGGCAGATATTTTGAATAGAGCAGCTCGCCGTCATCATTGAGGACAACGCCCTTTACGGTTGTTGAACCTGCGTCCATTCCTATATAAGCCTTGCCTGTGTAGCCCCCAAGCTCCTTCTGCTTAACATCAGCCTTTGCATGACGGTCGCAGAATTTCCTGTACTCCTCTTCGTTTTTAAAGAGCGGCTGATTGAACGCAAAGTTACCGCTGCCGCGGTAGTTCTTTACTTTTTCGATAACCTCGTCAAAATCAATAGTCTTTTCGGCGCACAAAGCCGCACCGCAGGCAACATAATAAAGTGAATTTTCGGGGCAGATGCCCTTTGTTCCGAGCGTGCGGTCAAAGCAGTTTCGCAGTTCGCTCATAAATGTAAGAGGTCCGCCGAGATATACAATCTGACCTTCAATTTCTCTGCCCTGTGCAAGACCTGCAACAGTCTGGCTTACAACCGCATTGAAAATACTCTCTGCGATGTCGCTCTTCCTCGCACCCTGATTAAGAAGCGGCTGGATATCGGTCTTTGCAAACACACCGCATCTTGATGCGATTGTGTATGTCTTTTCGTGCTGTTTTGCAAGCTCGTCCATATCCTCAAGCTTAACATTCAGAAGTGTTGCCATCTGGTCAATAAACGCACCCGTGCCGCCGGCGCAGGTACCGTTCATTCTTACCTCAAGTCCGTTTGTGAGGAACAATATTTTGGCATCCTCACCGCCGAGTTCAATTATAACATCTGTACCCGGAATAAAAGTATTGGCGGCAACTCTTGTTGCGTAAACCTCCTGAATAAAATCAACGCCGACAGACTCGGCAACACCCATTCCGGCAGAACCCGAAAGAGCCACCGAGGCATTTTCAACGCCGTCAATCCTTGTCCGTACAAGTGCAAGAATTTCGGCAATCTTTTCCGTAATTCGGGAATAGTGCCTTTCATATGTGCTGTATATTAATTTGTTTTCGTCGTCAAGCACAACACATTTTATTGTTGTTGAGCCAATATCCAATCCTAATTTCAACTTGTGCCTCCGAAATCAATACATAGTAATCTCATTGTGCATATCTAATTAATTATAGTATTTTTTGCCAAGAAAATAATTCTAATTTGGAATATTTTCACCTTTGATGAATTTTACCATTTTTATCACAAAAATTCAATACACATAAAGGGCATAATGTATAATCTACTGCATATAATTTGCCCTCAAAAGCAAGGCGGAGCATTGTTCCGACTTTAATATATCTTAAAAATGCAGAAAAACCTGCCGAAATCGGCAGGTCTTCAGCTTTAAGTATTTAAATTATCAGAAAAGTTCACCGTGAGGAGCTTCGCCGTCATCTGCCTCGTCTGAATCTGCGGACTCGGAAAATCCTTCTTCACGCTTTGCCTCAAGCTCTGCCTTGAGGTCGCAGATGTTTGTAAGATGCTCGGGTTCTGCCTTTTCTTCGCTAACAGCCTCGGGCTGTTTTTCAACAGGCTTTTCCTCTTTAAAAGGAGAGGACTTGTAGTCACCCTCATTTGAGCAAGCTACTGTAATATCAACAATATCATCCTCTTTAACCTCGGGAGCAACCTCGGGATTGCCGTAGAAAATATCGTTTGAGCTGTTGACAATCTTTCTGTAACACTCTCTTGCTTTTGCGATTTTGGCCTTTGAAGTGTCAATAACCTTCAAAAGCTTTTCGCACTCGGCGTCATTAATTTCAGTGCCTTTCTTTCTGCTGTCGTACATAATCTTTCCGAGAGCAATATATGCTCTGTTCATAAGCTCGCTTTCGCTTTTCATAACAAGTCTTAATCTGTTGAGCTTTGCGTTTGTTCTGTTCTTTTCTACTATTGTCTGAGCTACCGATGAAATTGTATCAACGGCTGTATTTACTGTTCCTTTTACACTGTCAAGTATCGTCATAGTAAATTTCTCCTTTAAAACCGCTTTGGCACAAACACTCTGACACATTCTGCCGTGGCGAATAATATTAAACTTATTTCTATTATTATGACAGATTTTTTTGATAAAATCAACATTTTTTTAAAATTTACTTGTTAAAATCACGGTCAATTGCTATAATTAGTTTCATAGAGTGTTAAAGAGGTGGTTTGGATGCCTGAAAAGAAAATTACCAAGGCAATCGTCTGCCCAATGTGCGGTGAAATGAGCAAGGCTGATGTTTACACCAGCATCAACCCGTCCGTAACAAAGGGTGTGCGCAGAAGAGCGCTTGACGGTGAGCTTTTTGCGTGGAAATGTCCGTCATGCGGATACTCCGCAAGGCTCACATATCCGATTCTCTACAATGATATGAAGAATCGTTTTATGGTGTATTTTATTCCCAAAATTGATCATTTTCAGCTCTGCGACAACGAGCTTGAAGAAAAATACAGCAATCTCCGCAACATAAGCAAACGAATTGTTCCGACCTTCAATTCGTTCAAGGAGAAAATTTTTATCTTTGAGTCGGGACTTGACGATATGTCGGTTGAGCTTACAAAGCTTGCAATCAGCCAAACAGTTTCAAAAAAGCTTAACGGTGCAGAAATTCATGACGGATACCTTTCAATGTACGATCGTGAACGCAACACAATGGGATTTACATATTTTACAGGTGAAAAGCATACGCCGTATGTTCAGACAGCAAGACTTGAAATTTATGTTAAATCGAAGAAAATTGTCGATTCGCTTGCATATAAGGACAAAAAGTTAAAGGGCTTTCTTAAAATTGACCGTGAATGGGCAGAAAACATTCTCTACCGCTACAAGCGCATGAAGCATATTGAAAAGCTTAACAAGCTGAAAGAGTAAGCTGTTACTGTAGTCAGTCGATTCTTTTGGTTTAAAAAAGAATCTGCAAATAAGTAACATATACACTGTAAAGAAAACAGCTAAAGAATATCCGTAAACATAAACTCGTTAAAGCAAACATGCATAAAAAATACCGCCATACCATTCGGGGTGGCGGAATCATTCAGCTTAATATTTTCTGTATTTGCAATTCCAACTTGTTAAAATGCCGATACAATCGGGGATTTTCGTTACACAAAAAAATCAGGGATCGACTCAAAGAGCCGACCCCTTTTTAATTTATTGAAAAGATTGGTAATTACTTGTTAACAGCTTCATAAACTGCAACTGCGCAAGCAACTGTAGCACCAACCATTGGGTTGTTACCCATACCG
>ERZ834798.1081-NODE-1081-length-26638-cov-16.603619_pt1 | contig 26638 bp, 21 predicted proteins | sample MGYA00519689_ERZ834798 | MGnify/ENA primary metagenome ERZ834798 (study PRJEB31850, sample SAMEA3708761) | human gut metagenome | biome: human gut; feature: human-associated habitat; material: faeces | place: China | collected 2014 ...
TGTAAGGATTTCGGGGTTTTGTCAGACGGCAGTTTTTTATGTGTGTAAGTTGAAGCGGGGAGAATATGCGGATGATGGCCCAATGAATTTGTCCGGCAGCCATTTCGGTGTGTCAAGACTTCCTGGCAAAGTTATCAGATGAGAGTAGTTGATACTGAAAGTGTAAGTATGGCTCAGAGATTAAAAAAGGAGTTCGAGTTGTAGGAGATAAAGGATAAGGGAAAGGCTGTGTATGGCTTCCCTTTTGCTCTTTCTTCCCGGTCTGTTGGATAAGAAGGAATAATCCGAAGAGAAAGGAAGCGCTGGAATAGAGCAAAGGGGCTATGGTTGGTGTTAATGAGAGGTTGAAGAAAAGAGGCTACTTCGTATCCTGCCAGAGTGGAGAGAGAAGATTTGTTTTGTTCTATTTTTTCTTCTTCTCACTTTGGTAGACTGCGAAGCTGGTCTACTCTTCTATATCCTGATTTAATTACTATGTTACCCGTATTTTTTTTACTTCTCTATATATATTAGTATGTACATCAAAAAAGTCCGGGTAACAATTTTTCATTATCTATCTAAAATCCAATCCTCTAAAAAATAAAAATAAGAGCTTCCCATCCTATTACAGACAGAAAGCTCCTTCAGGATAAACATATAAATATTAAGGTCATAATCCATCGGCAAAAATAGTATTGCCTATTTAAATTCTAAGTACAAAAAATCATCTCTTCTTTGGTAATCATAATGCGGCGACGGAAGACACAGCAGCATGTTCACTGATAGGATATTGAAAAATAGCCGAAGTGGATTAAAAAAAATATACTTCTTTGACTGCAGCTATAACAATGACCACACAAAAACTTTTATTGCTATTGTTTGAATCTTATTCTAATTTTTATATTTGATTTTACCTGCTCTACATAATTATTCAATATCATTCTTTAACCGAAATACAAACTGATTTTATAAATGAACCAATCTCTTTACTATTAGAAGAATTAGGCAATATATAATCTTTTATACAGTTTGAAGAGTCTAATAAAAAGACTATGGGTGTTGGAACATATTTCAATTCTTTTCTTATCAAATCTTTTGGATCAGGGTGTATATATTCATAATATGCATTACGTGCTTGGTACAATGAAGGGCTACCCATGGTTGAAATGATAGCTACTTTTCTTTTTCTACATAGAGAGTCTATCTTATTCGCAATAGAAAATCCTGAGTCAACACAGCTCCCACAATCATAATAATTAAATAGGAAAATAACTCTAGGGTTCTTATCCGGCACAATGGAATCAATAGAAGTAATCCTTTTTCCTATTAAGTTATAAGTTTTCTTCTTCTGTTTATCTATACTGTCTTTTTGTTTATTACCGCATCCAAATATAGAAAAAAGCAGTATAAACAATATTAAGAATTTACTTTTTTGCATTGCCTATTTTTATTTTTTCAATGGTTGTTCCAGTTCCTTCTTGTGAAGCGAATAAATAGCTGTCTGAGATACAAAAAGAGGAATAAATATCATGTGGAAGAATATAGGTAGAAACATGCTTCATTCCATCATTGATAGATAGTTCCAAAATACTATTTACCTTATAATCGCCTTGAGAATCCCATGATGAACACAATATATATATATGTTCGTTTGCAAGATAAGCATCACGTATATATATGTAAACGGACTTCTCTTGATCTGAAAATTTTTTTGCAGTATTTACCGCTTTTTCTATTATTGGAATTGATGAAAGGTCAAATGTTTTAATATGTTTTCCATAAACATCATACTGTTCTATATAAGGGTAACAATCAGAAACAGAGAATATACCTCTTTCTTTATCGTAAAGGATGTGTTTTCTATTAGATATAATGGTTTTAAATGGAGTTTTTGCATGTATGACTTGTCCCATTGGAATTTGCTTGTTCGGATGGTCTATATCAATAACTAAAAAACTTGTTGAGTCTGTATTTGCAGATAGAAATATTAAAGAATCATTGAGGCTAAATCTATTCGCATTCGCATTTGAGAGCAAGAAACTGCCAACGAAGGACTTTCTATAAAACTTTTTCATTGATTTTGTGCCAGAATCAATCACATATACTGTATCATTTAATACATTAAAAGTAAATGGATTTACTGTTTCATAAGGAGCTTCACCATGTCTACTAATATATTCCATCTTTTTTAAGTTATCACTTAAAGCCACGATATCTCCCCTTTTCTTATCCAGAACATATATTTTATTATTACTATAAGTCATACACGTAATATCGGAAAAAAAACTGGAATCAGGATATTCCATTATCTGGCATTCAAGCTGACAGTATGTCAAACCAGCGCCTTCCTTATTATTTCGACAAGAGGATAGGCACAAAATAACAATGATACTTAATAATATTTTATTCATTACTTTCAGCAATATGTTCTATTTCCATCACATTCAACATAAGCACCGTTTGACCAATCCAGACCTCGCTCACATACATTACCAGTACAAGATATCGAACCAGATAGAGGGAAACCACAATCCACAGTTACTGTGCATGAATAATTTCCACCTTCATTTTGTGCCAGCGCTTCAATGTTAAACAATGTGAGATCTGTCAACCTGGTTTTCTTATTCTGTATGGCATACATATTATATCCTACAGCTACAACGACAATAATCACGGTAATAATGCCCAAAAAATTTCTTTTCATAATATTTTAGTTTAATCAAAACATAATAACGTTTACTCAAATAGACATTTTTTCTTTTGTTGAGATGCCAATTTTTGATAATTATGGTACTTAAAACTATTATTCAAATCAATATGGCTGCAATATATTAATAATATATTAATTTTGCAAGAGAAAATGTGTTTTTTTGTACTTTTTTGTGTTGGAATTTTTCTAATTCATTTAGATTTATTCTACATTCCGTAAATATTATACTCTATAAGTTCTGTTTTAATATAGGTCTATTTCTGACACCTCATAACAATTCTGTCATGAAGCATAATTATATAGTTATTTCTTGAAAATAGATTTTGTTATAGATTTACAGTGTAATACAACAATGGATGCATTGATACTTTTGCAAGTTTTTTTATCTTTGAATTATAAAATTTGCAGTTTTTTGATACACACATGTTCATATACCCCTGTAAATATACAATGTGAAGTATTGGCCCTCAAAAGCCAATCCTTTCGCTTCCACTACTCCCCATCCTCAATATCCATCTCCTTCAACCTTTTCCCTACAGTGGTGGGTGGGAGGTTCAGTTCCTCGGCTATCTTTCTGCTTGACATACCCTGCCCGTGCAATTCCCTAATCTGTTCGAGCTGCATATTGTCACTATTCTTCAACAGGTCACACTCCCTGGCAGTCTGGATAGGAATTTGGGTGTCTGTCCCGGTCTGATGAAGCTGTGCGGGCTGTATGAAACGGAGCACGGTGGGATCGAGCGTCTTGTCAATCACATAAGGTATCACATGGTTCCCGTCCCATACTATCCTGCCGTTCCTGCTCTTGAGTTGCTTCACGTATCTGCCCGTCGAGGGATTGCTGCTGTCCGTTCCTATGGCGAAGACCGACTGAACGAAGTTGGTGAGCATGCTTGAGCCCAGGCAGTGGTTGATGTCAAGGGCGGTGAAGGGTTGTATCTTGGGGGTATGGTTAACCACGAGAATAGAATACCCCTCCTTCGCCCAGCTACAGAACTCCTGGCAGATCGGTTTCACATCCTCGGCCTTCATCCCTCCGTTGTTGACAAGAAAGGTGAGGTTGTCAAGGAGCAGCACCTTTGCGTTCACCTTTGCCATCATCCTCCTTATCAGCGGCAGGAAGCTGCCCGAATCATAGAGGCTGTCTCCAATCATGCTTAAATCCGGACGGTGGAGATTATCGGGCCATATATGCAGCTCGCCGTTCTTTGAGGTATACCTCTCCTGGAACTGCTTCATGGAGAGTTCAAGGTCGAGATAGAGCACGCTTTTTCCCAGCTCTCCGCTTATGTGCTCCGCTATCTGGACCGCATAAAGACTCTTGCCGGTATTTGTCCGCCCGAAAAGGATGGCGAACTCGTTCTCGAATCACAGGGCGTTGCCGTTCCCGTCATCTCCCCATAATATCTCCGGTACGGGTTTTCGTTGTTCTTCCATCATCATACTGTTTAAGGATTGTCCCATTATAAAGTCAAGTCCGTCCGCTCCGTCTGCCGGTAATGTCTCCTTGGGTGTTGTGGATGCCGTGTATTCATCCTCCTTCTTTGTATACCATTCTTTACCGTCACCGAACAGATTGAATTCCGGCACTTTCACGGATGGTATAATAAGAGGTGTGTACGGCAGTGGGCTTGTTGCATCATTCCAGCATTTCTCAAGACTGGCATTGACGGAAGCGACCGTTTTTTCATCAGGTCTGTCAAGTTCTAATTTTTCAGTCATAATTATTAGAGTTTTTAGTTGTACATTGATTTAATTCACACGTATAGGAATCTCCCGCTTTCAGACCACCATTCTGATACCAATGAAGGAAGGATGACAAAACCGGCCACTGTCCCGCCATCCCTCCATGACTGAAAACTGAAAATAACCTGTACACAGATTAGGGCATGACTGGAAATGGCGCGCGTTTTTCATATTTGGAGCGCTATTATATAGTAAGGTATAATTGCCCAACGTCCAGCATCCTCCCAAAGCCTTATTACCGAAGAAACAAATACTCACAATGAAGGGCGCCGAAACAAATACCTGAATATAAATTGCCATAGCCAGGAAAAGGCAAAGGGAATGACCGGGGAAATGAACGGCGCTCTTCTTATTTTTTTCTCTTCCAAATCGCTAAAACACCATTCACAGCCTGCCAGAACCTAATAACTGAATAATAAAATAGCATAAACCCTATGTTTAAAGAGTTCATAAATCAGCTATTGGGACTTGAGCGGGAGCCTATTCCCAATCGTCAGGATACTTTTACCGCACCTGATGTCACCGAAAAAGCGGTATCATCCGAACCTATCTCTGAAAAATACCAAAGAGACATAGAAGCGCTCCGACAGAAATATGGAGACGCTTTTAAAACCGGTCTCTGTATTAATCTTACACTTCAAGAGGCTTTATCAATCATGCATAGAGAAAGAAAACGGATTGACGCCTATTCCGGCCTTTTCTCTTATCTGAAAAAGGAATGGAATATCACATTAACAATCACATCACAAAAAACTAAACCTAAATCATTATGAAGAACTATTTTATAGCAAACGGAGAGGTGCTCAATACAAATATGAGTATTGAAGAAATGGAATCACAAGTACAAGAGTCATTGGATGAATACACCTCCGGAATGGCGCAATTCAGAATAAAGGAAATCAGCGAGAAGGAGGTCAGAATGTTCTTTGTCAGGGACTTCGACTATGATCCCGACGTACCAATCATTTTTGACGCTGACATGGCCTTGATAACCGGAGTGGGAATAGGCGCCTTCCAGCCACAACAAGTCGGAGGGTACCCAATGATTTATCCCTTGAGTTTTGCCGGGAAGAATTTCTACACGGATGTAACGGCTTTCATCAGGTTCTATAAATTCCAGCTGTTCATGGAGATGGGGCAGACAGTGGAGCATATAGGTCTGAGATGCTATTCGGATCGTATCTTAATGCAGATAGTCTTCTAGGGATATGAATGTCTTGGTAGCATGTGAGGAAAGTCAGGCCGTATGTCTGGCTTTCAGAAGACTGGGTCACAACGCCTATAGTTGTGACCTTCAGGATTGCAGCGGTGGTCATCCGGAATTCCATTTCAAGAGGGATATGTTTGATGTAATCGCCAATCGTGGGGGAACTTTGGAGAATGGAACCAAACATTTCCTTGACGGTAATTGGGATCTGGTCATAGCCCATCCTCCCTGCACTTATCTTGCTGTCTCGGGTGCGAGATGGTATTATCACCCGGACGATAAAAGCCTTCCAACAGATCAACGCCGCCCACATCCGAAGTTCCCCGACAGAGCCAAAGACCGTGAAGAGGCAGTCCAGTTCTTCATGGATGTTTCAAGGGTTGGAGTGAGTAAATTGGCTATAGAAAATCCGGTAGGTATCATGAGTAGCCGATGGAGAAAGCCTGACCAGATAATAGAACCTTGGATGTTTGGTCATGAAGCTAGCAAGAAGACCTGTCTATGGTTGAAAAGCTTGCCTCTCCTGGTACCGACAAATGTGGTTGGGAAAGGTGAGGTACTGACATTCAAGAACGGGAACCGGATGCAGAAATGGACCTCCGACATATTCTTCTCGGGCGTGTCAGCAGAGGAGAGAAGAAAACTTAGGAGCAAGACTTTCCCCGGGATAGCGGATGCGATGGCTCTCCAATGGGGAGGTTGTGCTCTCACCGGATAATATAAATTTATTAATTCATTAAATTACAGAAAATTATGAAAAAGAAAAGTACAAACAGTACCCAACAATTGGGTAAGAAAGTATTTATAGCAGGCAAAGTGTATGACCTGCAAGCAATGGACAAGGATACGGTCGAGGCGTCAGTTCAGGAGTATCTGGACAGTGCAATCGGTAAGGACAAAGTCAGGTTCGAACTATACACAGTCGGCAATATGACCGCCATGTTCTTCCACCGGGGACTTGACTACAATGCCTATAATGCTGACCCGGTGAAGGATATCATGGATGCGGATGCCTTCATGATGACCGCCCACGAATACGATGGTTTTAAGATGCCCCGGCCTTTCCCCACACTTCCCGTTCCCGGTTTCGGCTATTCCTGCCGGATAAAGCAGACCGATTTTCTGGACGCATACCGGAAGAGTGCTAAAATTCTCGGGGCAAGCAGGATAAAGAATGCATGGCTGGATATAGCTCCTCAGTCCATTGTGCTGAGGGTGCAGGTTGGATAAATGCCGGATGTAAAAAAAGGATATAAAAACGGATAATACAACGAGGGTGGAGTCGTGTGTTAGCTCCGATTAATATTAGAGTTTTTTCTTATAATTAAAGGAAGTCGCTGTACAGAAGTATGGCGACTCTTTTTATTTTTTGTTTGCAGAAGAATCGGATGAATGTTTTTTGCCATCAATATCTCTCTGTCGCACTATGAAAAACAATGGAATTTTTTATTTGCTTGATAAACGCTTGGAAGGAATTATTTCTTCTCGGAGAAAATAAAAGTTATGCTATGGTTTCTACCGTTATCATAGAATATAGATTTATTTATGGTTCTTCTGCCGAAATCGAGCGCTATACATTCACCATATTCTCCGGAGGCACGGTCTCTCCAGCAAAAATACCATAGCTTGCCGGAAACCACCATGCCGGGAGTCAGTTGTCAGAACTTCTGGGAATGATACCTACCGCTATTCCTTCTCAGTTGGGTTCTGTTATAATTGGGAGTTGATACTGCTACTTTTTTGATGATAGGAAGTTCGATGCTTAGGAGTGAAAATGAAGAACTGAATAGTGTTTCCAGCCCTTTTTGAATTTTTATGTTGGAGAGCTCCGGGATTAGTCGACTCTTCCTCTTGTTTTTCTGTCCCTATCTTAGGGTATACTCTCCCCAATCTTCGTTATGTTCGTAATATTTCCTATATCCTATAGATTCCATCTTCTCTTTATTGACAGTTTAATAATTTGCATTTTCGAATTCCACAATATGAGGCAGTATTGGAAATCGGTTATCATGATGCTGGTTTATTCTGTGCTTTTATCAGTAACCAACTACTGCCTCGCTTTTTTATTTTTTGCATATGATAGTTGTGTTCTTGGTATACTCTTTGTCAATCCCATTATGCTGGCAACGGCTGTCTTAAATTTCGAACATTCTGCTCCGTGCCAGCATGCAAGCCCCGACTACTCCAGCCTTGTCTTTTAGCTTGGAAACAGTCACCGTGGCGTCTTTGTTGACCAGATTCAATGAGTATTTCCTTATTGCCGTTTTGATTGGCTGCACTATATAGTCTCCTGTTGATGATAGTGTGCCCCCGATTATTACCAGTTCCGGATTGAATATGCTTATTAATCCAGCTATTTGCCTTCCCAGTTTTTGGCCTATTTCTTCCACTATCTCAATGCATAGCAAGTCCTCTTTATTGACTGCGGTGATGATTTCATCCAAGGTGGGCGGATTTTCTGCAGTCCGTTTTGATAGTATGGAACTTTCTCCGCTACCGATTCTTTCCAACAGGATGCGGTGCAGTGCCGATCCTGAGGCTTCCGTTTCTAGGCATCCTTTTTTGCCGCAGTGGCACAGTATTTCATTGTCGAAAACATTGACGTGCCCGAATTCTCCGGAAAATCCAGATTTTCCCGTGTATACCTTCCCGTCTATGATGATGCCGATTCCGAGTCCCCAGCTTATGTTGACAAAAATGATGTCTTTTTCCCCTTTGACGCATCCTTGCATATGCTCTCCATAGGTCATGGCCCTTGTGTCGTTGTCTATGCAGACCGGGTATCCTATCTTTTCATTCAGTACATCCGCCAAAGGACGCTCTGAAAAGTTGAACATGCTGAAACTATATCCTGATTCCGGATTTACCCTTCCGGAGATGTTGATGCAGATGTTCATTATCTTCTTGTCGTTGATTTCCGTTCCCTTTATGAAGTTTCGGATGAGTGCACACAGTTCTTCCAAAGCTTCCTGTGTATTTTCGAACTTGTATGGTATGTTCATCTTGATTTCCACCATATCCCCCTTGAAATTGATCAGTCCGATGTTTATGGCAAATTTCTTAATGTCCACTCCAATGAAGTATCCTGATTCCGGGTTGAGTCCGTATAGGCTTGGATGGCGGCCGCTACTGGTCTCCAGTTTCCCATAGTCGTTTATATAGTTGTCCTCACACATTTCATTGATGAATTTGGTGGTTGTGGGCACACTCAGATCGAGTTCCTTGGCCAAGTCGGTAATAGTGGAGCTCCCATTATATATATAATGTGTGATGATCCTTTTTTTTAAGAGTGCATTCTTGCTCCCGGTTTCCATTTCTTTTAATAAATTCTGTTTCATAGGTATGTATTTTTATGTTATTTGCTCTATTTTGTTTATTATATCAATATATACGGGTTTGTTATTCGAAAATATTATGTATTTAATTTGTTGTTATGTAAATTATTTGGTAATTACGTGTTAATATATGTTAATTATAGGTTATGTATTAATTAAATACTTTATTAACTCTTGCAAAGATAATAAATATATCTATATTTGCAGCGTAATAATTGAATAATAACGATTAATATCTAAACAATGAAAAACATAATTGATTTTTTATCTTAAAAAAATCTGTTCGATAGGTTTAATATATAATGGTTGATCTTAATTTTATTAATAATGAAAACACGCAGGGATTTTTTAAAGAGGACCGCTTTGTTCGGTGCGTCTGCATTCATGGCCCCTTCATTGTTGGGGCGAGAGGGTGATGGGGATTGCTTCTTTTCTCAAGAGTCTGCCTCTTCCATGCTGGTCCCCATGGGCGATGCGCTTAAAATTACCGGCACGTTCTTGGATGAGATATCCCATGATATTCCCCATCAGAATTGGGGGGAAAGGGAATGGGATCAGGATTTCCGGTATATGCAGAGTATTGGAATTGACACGGTCATAATGATCCGGTCGGGTTATCGCAAATTCATTACTTATCCTTCGGCGCATTTGCTGGGTAAAGGGTGTTATATGCCTTCTGTCGATTTGTTGGACATGTTCCTTCGTCTGGCGGGGAAATATCACATGAAGTTCTATTTTGGTTTATATGATTCGGGCAAGTACTGGGATACCGGTGACCTTTCGTGGGAGGTTGAGGATAACAAGTATGTGATTGATGAGGTGTGGAGCAGGTACGGTGAGAAGTACAAGAGTTTCGGCGGATGGTATATCAGTTGTGAGATAAGCCGTAAGACGAAGGGTGCCATTGATGCCTTTCATGCGATGGGCAAACAATGCAAGGATGTCTCCGGCGGTTTGCCGACTTTTATTTCTCCGTGGATTGACGGGAAAAAGGCCGTGATGGGTACAGATAAGTTGACAAAGGAGAATGCGGTTTCTGTTCAGGAGCATGAAAGGGAGTGGAATGAAATTTTCGATGGCATTCATGATGTGGTTGACGCCTGTGCTTTTCAGGACGGACATATCGATTACGATGAACTGGATGATTTCTTTACGGTGAACAAAAAGCTGGCCGATAAGTATGGCATGAAATGTTGGACAAACGCTGAAACCTTTGATCGTGACATGCCCATCGACTTTTTGCCTATTAAGTTTGACAAGTTACGGATGAAGCTGGAGGCAGCCAAGCGAGCCGGTTATGACAAAGCCATCACTTTTGAGTTTTCTCATTTTATGAGTCCTCAATCAGCTTATTTGCAGGCAGGACACTTGTATAATAGGTATAAAGAATATTTCAATATTAAGTGATTATGAATTTTATGCTCAGATTGTTTTGCAGTTGTTGTCTGTTCTTGGTTGTCTCAATCATGCAGGCTGCAATTTATCCAGATCCCGTTGAAGGCGTGGTGACCTGTAAAGGCAAAGGGCTTGCTGGTGTTGTGGTGACAGATGGTTTTGACGTGGTGCTGACTGATGCTCAGGGGCGTTATGAGTTGCCGCGCAACCGGGATGCTCGGTTTGTATATCTTTCCACGCCTGCAGGTTATCTGCCGCAAGAGGGTGGTGGGCATATCGCTTTCTTTTTCCCGCTTAAGAAAGGCCGTTTAAAGTATGATTTTGAATTGAAGAGGAATCTGAAAGATGATATGAAGCATGTGTTTATGGTACAGACTGATGTGCAAGTCAGCTGTCAGGAGCATTTAGACAGTTATCGTTCTTATGTAGGTAAGGCACGAGCCTTTATGGAAAAGTATGCCAAGGAGCGTGATGCCTTCGTGTTGGATTGTGGTGACATTGTGGGTAATACTCCTAATTTATACCTAGATTACATTCAAGTGTCTGGCGGTCTGGGATTGCCTGTTTACCGTATCATAGGAAATCATGATATGGAAATGGGTGTACGTTCTTTTGAACATTCATACAAGACCTATGAGGACTATTTTGGTCCCATTTATTATTCTTTCAATCGTGGAATGGCACATTATATTATACTAGACAATTGTTTTTATATCAATAGGGATTATCGTTATATAGGTTACATTGATGAACGTACACTGCAATGGATAGAGAAAGATTTGGCTTTGGTGCCGAAAGATCATCTGGTATTTGTAATGATGCATATTCCTTCCAGCACTACCAAGGACATCAAGTTCAATGCCTTGCTACCCGACGAGACAAGCAATGCCAATAGTCTGTATGCTTTGCTGAAAGACCATGAGGCACACCTCATTACCGGACATACACATGTGAACGGTAACGTGGTGTTCAACGACCGGTTAATGGAACACAATACAGCTGCTGTATGTGCAGGTTTTTGGAAATCCATGCTTTGTTCTGACGGTACCCCCCAAGGCTTTGGACTTTATGAGGTAGATGGTAATCAGGTGAAGTGGTACTACAAAGCGGTAGATTATCCGCTGGAATACCAGTTTCAGGCTTATGCTCCGGGTAGTTCGAAAGAGTTTCCCGAAGAAGTGCTGGCCAATGTTTGGAATTGGGATGAGCAGTGGAAGGTAGAGTGGATCGAGAATGGTACTTGTATGGGTGAGATGACCCGTTGTGAAGGTTTGGATCCGGCTGCTGTAGAAGCTTTTTCCGATCGTGAAAAGATGGGAGCACCTTGGGTGAATGCTTTCCCTACCAATCATTTGTTTAAGGCTGTTCCTAAAGATAAAAAGGCTCGCATAGAAGTACTGGTGACCGATCGCTTCGGTTCTGTTTATAAGCAACTTGTAAAAGAATAATTTGAATTTAATCGATAAATTTTATACTATGAAATCTTCGGTCAATATTGGTTATGTAGTTTTCTTGTCTGTTGTGGCAGCTTTGGGAGGATTTCTTTTCGGATATGATACAGCAGTCATTTCCGGTACCATTGCCAAGGTAACCGCTCAGTTTAATTTAGATACCATGTTGTCAGGGTGGTATGTGGGCTGTGCGTTGATAGGTTCCATTGTAGGAGTGCTCTTTGCTGGTATTTTAAGTGACAAGCTTGGTCGTAAACGTACCATGATTCTGTCGGCCATACTCTTTTCCATGTCTGCTATCGGTTGTGCGGTATGTGCAGATTTCAATCAGTTGGTGGTTTACCGTATTGTCGGAGGTGTAGGTATCGGTGTGGTTTCCATTGTGTCCCCTCTTTATATATCCGAGGTGTCGGTAGCTCAGTACCGTGGACGCTTGGTATCACTTTATCAATTAGCGGTTACCATTGGCTTTTTAGGAGCTTATCTAATGAATTATCAGTTGCTTATGTATGCTGAGACCCATGCAGGAGCTGCCGATAACTGGTTTAACTGGATTTTTGTGAATGAAGTATGGAGAGGAATGTTGGGAATGGAGACTTTGCCTGCTTTGCTGTTCTTTGTCATTGTCTTCTTTATTCCGGAAAGTCCGCGTTGGCTGATTGTCCGCAATCGTGAAGAGCGTGCGGTCAATATTTTGGAGCACATTTACAGCTCTTCCAAAGAAGCGTTGGTGCAATTGAACGAAACGAAGTCTGTTCTTACTTCCGAAATCCAATCAGAGTGGTCCTTGCTTTTGTCGCCGGGTATTATGAAAGCCGTTATTATTGGTGTATGTATAGCCATCCTCGGACAGTTTATGGGAGTGAATGCAGTCTTGTATTATGGTCCTTCCATCTTTGAAGGGGCTGGCCTTTCCGGTGGCGATTCCTTGTTCTATCAGGTGTTGGTGGGGCTGGTCAATACCCTGACTACTGTACTGGCTCTTGCCATTATTGATAAAGTGGGTCGTAAGAAATTGGTGTATTACGGTGTTTCAGGCATGATTCTTTCATTGGTATTGATAGGCTTTTATTTTATTGCCGGAGAATCATGGGGCATTTCAAGCCTATTCCTGCTAGTTTTCTTTTTGTTCTATGTGTTTTGCTGTGCGGTTTCCATTTGCGCAGTCGTGTTTGTATTGCTTTCCGAAATGTATCCAATCCGGGTGCGTGGACTGGCCATGTCCATTGCCGGTTTTGCATTGTGGATAGGTACATACTTGATTGGGCAGCTTACCCCCTGGATGCTCCAAAATCTTACCCCCGCCGGAACATTCTTCCTGTTTGCTGCCATGTGTATTCCCTACATGCTGATAGTTTGGAAACTGGTGCCGGAGACCACCGGAAAATCATTGGAAGAGATTGAACGTTATTGGATGAAAACAAAAAATTGACCTTAATAATAGATATGATGAAAATTAGAAAAATTTTATTGAGTGGTTGTTTGGTGGTAACTTTATGCTCATGTGGTGGTTCTCAAAACGAGAATTTGAATCTTACTCTATCAAAAGATGCTCTGTTTGATAAGGTAAAAGGTGCTTGGGCCGGTCAGGTTATCGGCTGTACGTATGGAGGTCCTACAGAGTTCCGCTATCTGTCTACTATGATTCCGGATTCGATAGTGATGCCTTGGGGACCGGGTGAAATAAAAAAATGGTTTGATGGTGGTGGCGGTTTGTACGATGATGTGTATGTGGATTTAACCTTCATCGAAACCATGGAGCGTTGTGGCTTGGATACCCCTGCTGATTCTTTTGCCGTAGATTTCTTAGCCAAAGAATATCCTTTGTGTCATGCCAATCAGCAGGCCAGATACAACCTCTTGCATGGTTTATCTGCTCGCGAAAGTGGTTATTGGAAAAACAATCCGCATGCCAATTGCTTGGATTTCCAGATTGAAGCCGATTTTGCCGGTATTGTAACACCGGGTATGGTGAATAGTGCAGTCGATATCTGCGACCGTGCTGGGCACATCATGGCTTGTGGCGACGGTTGGTATGGTGGTGTATATGTAGCGGCCATGTATTCCTTGGCTTATGTGAGCAATGACGTGAATTTCATTGTTACGGAAGCATTGAAGTCGGTACCGGCTGAAAGTAAGTTCCATGAATGCATGAGCGACGTTATCTGTTGGCATCAGCAATATCCTACAGACTGGAAAAAATGTTGGCAAGAGATTGAAAACAAATGGGGAACCGCCGATATCGCTTGTCCCGATGGTGTAGAAGTACCTTTTAATATTGAAGCCTACGTGAATGGTGCCTACATTGTCTTGGGCCTGCTGTATGGTGAAGGCGATTTTGAACGTACCATTGATATTTCTACACGTGCCGGTCAGGATTCAGATTGTAATCCAGCTTCTTCAGGTGGTATCATTGCTACCATGTTGGGTTATAACCAATTGCCTGAAAAATATAGAACCGTTTTGATGGAAGTAGCCGATCGTCCTTTCAATAATACTGTAAGTTTTAATAAAGGTTGCGAGTTGAGTTACGGACAGGCATTACGTTTTATTGAACGCGAGGGGGGGAAGGTGAATCAGGATGTGATAGAAATCAACTATCAGGAACCGAAAGCCGCACCGCTTGAAATCAGCTTTGAAGGATTGAAGCTTGATAAGCGCATATCTATAGAGAATTGGGTAGCTAAGTTCCCGGAAATTAAATTCCATGGTATAGGTGCTGTTATCAAGGGAGCCGTGCAAGGTGAAAATGTTCCTGAAGATTATGTCGCTCAGTTAGAAGTTTACTTTAACGATAAACTGGTAGAAACTTGCGAGTTGCCTTTGAAGTACAATCACCGTAAACATGAATTGTTCTTCAACTATGAACAGCCTGAAGGAGATTACACGCTGACTTGTAAATGGTTAAATCCAGTGAAAAGTGCTGATATTTGGGTGAGAGAAGTGGTGACTTATACGAAGTAAGAACATATTATATTAACCATTAAATAAGTCAATATTATGGTAGATTTTAAACAGTTAGCAGAACAGTATAAGGAAGAACTGCTGGATCGGGTACTTCCTTTTTGGTTGGAACATTCACAAGATGCCGAGTTCGGCGGATACTTCACTTGCTTGAACCGCGATGGATCTGTGTTCGATACAGATAAGTTCATTTGGTTGCAAGGTCGTGAAGTATGGCTTTTCTCCATGCTTTATAATAAAGTAGAGAAGCGTCAGGAGTGGCTCGATTGTGCTATTCATGGAGGAGAATTCCTGAAAAAGTACGGTCACGATGGTAATTATAATTGGTATTTTTCTCTAGATCGCCAAGGCAACCCGTTGGTTGAGCCTTATAACATATTCTCTTACACCTTTGCCACCATGGCTTTTGGTCAGTTAAGCTTGGCCACTGGTAATCAAGAATATGCTGATATAGCCAAAAAGACTTTTGATATTGTTTTGTCAAAGGTAGATAATCCGAAAGGCAAGTGGAACAAGCTGCATCCCGGAACTCGTAATCTGAAGGGCTTTGCCTTGCCCATGATTCTTTGTAATTTGGCATTGGAAATAGAACATTTGCTCGATGAAGATTTCTTGGTGAAAACCATGGATGTATGTATACATGAGGTGATGGAAGCTTTCTTGCGTCCGGAATTAGGCGGTATTATTGTAGAAAATCTGAATGGTGACAATTCGTTGGTTGATTGTTTTGAAGGTCGTCAGGTAACTCCCGGTCATGCCATTGAAGCCATGTGGTTTATCATGGATTTAGGCAAGCGTTTGAACCGTCCGGAATTGATAGCAAAGGCTAAGGACACAGCTTTGAAAATGTTGGAGTATGGTTGGGACAAGGAATTCGGTGGTATTTATTACTTCATGGACCGCAAAGGTTGTCCTCCCCAGCAGTTGGAATGGGATCAGAAATTATGGTGGGTACACATTGAAACCTTGATTTCCATGTTGAAAGGTTATCAGTTTACAGGCGATGAAAGATGCCTGGAATGGTTTGAAAAAGTACACGATTACACATGGACGCATTTTAAGGATGCCGAACATCCTGAATGGTATGGTTATCTGAACCGTCGTGGGGAAGTGCTCTTACCATTGAAGGGTGGAAAGTGGAAAGGCTGTTTCCATGTGCCAAGAGGACTCTATCAATGTTGGAAGACATTGGAATACATTTATTTGGATAAGAAATGATACTAATTAATAAAATTCTAATATAAAATGAAAAACAAGTATTTTTGTTGGCTATTCTTGTTATTTGCTTTGATTAGTGCTGGCGCTAATGCTCAGGTGAAGGTAGAGGGTAGTGTATTCGACGAGATGGATAATCCGTTGATTGGTGTGTCTGTGTTTACAGAGAATCGTAAGGCAGGTACGGTGACCGATGTGGATGGTCATTTCTCTATTACCGTGCCGAACACAAAGGAAATCTTAACCTTTTCTTATGTGGGTTATACTACCCAAAAAGTGACTTTGAAAGGTCGAAAACTTTTGAAGGTGGTTTTGAAAGAAGACTCAGAACTGCTGGACGAGGTAGTAGTGGTAGGTTACGGTACACAGAAGAAAGGTAGTGTTACCGGTGCTATCTCTCAAGTAGGTAACAAAGAATTGAAGATGGCTCCTAGTGGTTCTCTTTCTAATATGTTGGCCGGTCGTTTGCCGGGTTTGATTACAAAGCAGAGCAGTGGTCAACCGGGTCAAGATGGATCTAGTTTGTATATCCGTGGTAATGGTGCTGGTGACGGTGACCCTTTGATTGTTGTCGATGGTGTTGTAACGGACTATTTTCCCTCATTCTCACAAGATGAAGTAGAATCAATTACTATCTTGAAGGATGCTACTGCAGCTGCTGTATATGGTGTGCGCGCTGCTGCCGGTGTTATTTTGGTGACTACGAAACGTGGTACAGTACAGAAGCCTACGGTTACCGTGAATTCTTCGGTTACTTTAAGTCAGAATACAAATTTTCCGGAATTCCTAAATGGTCCCGATTTTGCGTATTGGTACAATACAGCACAGCGTATGGATGGAGTAGCAGAAGAAAGTTTGCGCTTTTCCGCTGATGAAATAGCTCGTATTGAAAATCCTGGCTCTGACGAACAGGTATATGGTAATACCGATTGGTTTGATTTGCTTTTCAAAGATGTTGCTCCTACTTATACTAATAATGTATCTGTATCAGGTGGTACAGATAAATTAAAGTTCTTTGCTTCTGTTGGAGCTTATAATCAAAAGGGTATCATTGATAAAACTTCTTATGATAAGTATAACTTCCGTTCCAATATGGATGCAAAGATTACCGATAATTTTGATTTGTCTTTAGGCTTGTCTGGTTATGTTTCTACAGATAGCGAGCCGGGGGCTGGTGCCGGTCCGGGTACTTATGCTTCTATTTTCCAGCAGGCTATGCTGTCTTACCCTTACTTGCGCTCTGAATACAACGGTCTTCCTGTCGGTAGCTTGAACTTGGATGGTAACGGTAATAACAACCCTATTGCCGCTCGTGACCTTTCTGGTAAGAATACTAATAAGAAAACTTATTTCCAAGGAAATGTCTCTATGAAGTGGCAATTGCCAGTTAAAGGATTAAGTGTGAAGTTGAATGGTTCATATGTGAAGCATTATGCTATGCGTAAGAAATATTTTTTGCCTTATGATTTGAATTGTTGGAATCAAAGTACTCGTAGTTGGGGGGTTGAAAAAGGCAGAATTGCTAGTACAGCGTCCTTGAACCAGTGGTTTACTGAAACAGAGGAATATACCATTCAGCCAGCGATTGAATACGCTAATAACTTCGGGAAACATGCTGTATCTGGTTTGTTTTTGTATGAATTTACAAATTCTAAATTTTCAAGTTTATCAGCGGGTAGAGAAGATTTTCCTATTACCGATATCATGGATATGTCATGGGGACAAAAAGTTAACGATAATTTGGTGAAGGGTGGTCATGGCATAGATAAACGTGCCGGTTATGTTTTGCGTTTGAATTATTCTTATGATGATAAGTACTTATTGGAAATAACAAGTAGAATCGATGCTTCGACGGCCTTGCCTAAGAAGTACAGATGGGGTGTATTTCCCGGTGTCTCTGTAGGATGGCGTGTTTCTCAAGAAGACTTTTTTAAGGAAGCCGTTCCTTTTATGGAAAATTTGAAGATTCGCGCATCGGCAGGACGTTTGGGTAGTGATAGAGCTATTAGTAATACAATGACTTATTTTTCAACCGCTAGTTTGTCTACAGACCCTATTGTTTTGTTCGGTAATACACCTCAAAAGTATTTGGGTATCAGTCGTCCAGTTAACCCCTTATTGAAATGGGAGTTGACAGATACGTATAATGTGGGTATTGAGTCAAGTATGTGGAATGGCCTGTTGGGGGTAGAATTAGATGTGTTCTACATGAAGACAACCCGTTCATTGGAATCGCAGTCTGCCAGCTTCCCACCTTCTTTGGGAGATTATTATCCTGCTTATACGAATTATGGCTCTCATGATAATCGTGGTTTTGAATTGGTGTTGACACACCATAATTGTATTAAAAATTTTAGTTACAATGTTCGTGGTAACATTTCATGGGCACGTAATAAGATTTTAAAAATGACAGAAGATCCTAATGTACCTAATTATATGCGTAGTACTGGACGTCCGATGGGTGAGTATTGGGGATTTGTAGCAGAAGGTTTGTTCCAGACGGAAGAAGAAATTGCACACAGCGCAGTTTATGGTCCTACACTTCCTGGTGATATTAAACTGAAAGATATCAACGGTGATGGTAAGATTACCTATGATCAGGATAGAGTACCCATCGGTCGTAGTAGTACACCGGAAATGATGTTTGGTTTAAATATCGGAGCTGAGTGGAAAGGTATAGATTTCTCTATGTTGTGGCAAGGTGCGGCTTTGTTTGATGTGAATCTCTGTGGAATGTATGCGAATGTAGGTTACGATAATACTTTCTATACAAAACCTTTTTATTGTGATGGTAATACTCCTTACTATTTGGTGGAAAACTCTTGGCGTCCTGATAATCCGGATGCAGAATATCCTCGTTTGGGTATTGTTTCACGGGATAATGGTGGTAAAATGTCTTCTTGGTGGGTGGAAAATGGTACCTACATACGTTTGAAAAGTATGCAGATTGGTTACACATTGCCATCTCAATGGGTTACACCGGCAGGCATTAAAAAAGTACGTTTTTATGTTTCTGGTGGTAACTTGTTAACATTTTCCCATTTGAAGCATTTGGATCCTGAAATGCCGAGTGTTAATCAAGGATACTATCCACAACAACGTACGTATGAATTGGGATTAAATGTTACATTCTAAAAATGAAGAAAATGAAATCAAAAAATAAAATTCTTGCTGTTACTGCATTCGCAATGCTGTCATTGATGGGGTGTAATATCGACCCAATTTTGACGGATAGTTATTCAGAGGATGTAGCTTGGTCAAATGTTGACAATTTACGTTTAAATTTAAATGGCTTTTATTCGTTGATTGGAGGTTATTACGGAAGTGAGGTAGAGAATGATGCATGTACGGATATTCTAAAGATGAATGGGCCACGTGATTCAGAAAACCTGTTTGTTTTTGGATCTGCTCCGATTACTCCTGCCGCTAATCCTTTCAATAATTGGGATAACCGTCATACATGGCAACTATCTTGCTGTAGATTCTTGCATAACTTGGCAGAACATAGAGGTAATTTTCCAGAGAGCATAGCTAATGAAGCTGAGGCTGAGGCCCGTTTTTTCCGTGCATTAGTGAATTTTGATTTGGCTAAAAGATTTGGTGCCAGCTTTATCTTGCATAAGGAACTTCCGGTAATGGGAGAAAAGAACCATGCTCGTTGTACTCCTGAAGAATGTTGGGATTTCATTTATGAAGACTTGACGTTTGCTGCGAAATATCTGCCCAAGCGTTGGGATGATGCTACCAAAGATCCTTGGGGAGAAGCTACTCATACTGGACGTGTCACTCAAGGTGCAGCTTGGGGAATGTTGGCTCGTGCCATGCTTTATGCGCAACGTTGGAAAGATGCATCCGATGCTGCTTTGGAAGTGAAGAAGTTAGGTTATGCTTTGTATAAGAATCCTAGCCGTCCAGATAAAGGTTACGGTGAATTGTTCATGAATAGAAGAAGTGCTCGTGTAGATAATAATGAAAGTATTATAGAATGTGGTTATTCTTATGATGATGAGATGGACTATTCGTTTGATTATTTTTATTGTCCGCCCAGTGATGGAGGTTATGCAGAAGCCAGTCCTACTGAAGATTTGGTATCTGCTTACGAAATGGCGGATGGACGTGAGTTCAGTTGGTCTGATCCTGCAATGAAAGAGAATCCGTATGTAGGTCGTGAACCGCGTTTCTATGCATCGATTCTTTATAACGGTGCACCTTGGAAGGGGCAAACGCTTTATACCTACGAGGGATGTAACGATGGTTATGCATTAGGAGGTGGTACTACCTGTACTGGTTATTATATGCGCAAATTGTTTGATGAAAATTTACCTAAGAATGGCATGAGAGCAACGGACTTGACGTATTACTATATGCGTTATGCTGAAGTCTTGTTGATTTATGCAGAAGCTATGGCAGAGCAAGGGGATATTCCTGCAGCATTGGAGGCCTTGAACGAAGTGCGTGCCAGAGTTGATTTGCCAGCAAAATCTGCTAAGAACAAGACTGAGTTTATGAAATTGCTTCGTCACGAAAGAATGATTGAGTTGGCTTTTGAAGGACATCGTTTTTGGGATATCCGCCGTTGGGGATTGGGTACAACATTATTGAATGATGTTCATATGAAGGGAATCAAACCCACCAAGACTGGTGAAGGTACTTATGAATATAAAGTAGTGGATTGTGATGCCGGTTCTACGCGTGTATATTTGGAAAAATACAATCGTTTCCCTATTCCGTTGTCGGAATTGCAACAGAACACTGCATGTGAACAATTTGATGAGTGGAAATAATTAAATTTAAGGTTATGAAATTATTGAATAAACTTACGATATTAGCATGTCTGTTTATAGGAGCCTTGGCTTCTTGTGAGTCTCCTGATTTGGCTGAAGGACGAACAGATCAAGTCAATGGTTTGTTGAATGTTACTATTAAGATTCCGGGTAATCCTGCAGAATATTCGGCTACAAAGAAAGGTCCTTATGAGGAAAATGAAGAAATCACAGTAAAGGTGCCTACTACAGATGACACTCCTTTGGATTTGACTCGTTTGATGTGTACAGTGAGTCTGGAACACAACTGTTATATGGAAAATCCATTTAAGGGCGAAACAGATTTCACCAATCCTGTATCTGTTACTGTTATTGATGTAAATGGTAATAAGCATCACAATACGATTCGAATTTTACCCACGCCTCCGAAAACACGTTTCAGTAAGTTGTGGGATAAAAATGCAGTTGAGTTGAATATTGCTAGTCGTAATATCACTGGTTTGGCTATCAATGCTCAGGGATTGAATGTACAAGAGTACGATGGAAAGATTTATCGTTATGATATGAAGACAGGTTCTTTAGTTACTACCATCGAGGCGGCTCGCTCATTTATGATTAAAGCTGATACTGACGATGCCGGTCATTTGGTGACCGCTCGTGATAATACGTATAGTGCTGGATTTATGGTATATTATTATAATGAAACCAAGAAAGAACACATATTGTTGCTGGATTACACAGCAGGGGATGGTTGCCCGGATGATTTGGGTTATGAATTCAGCGTTATAGGAGATGTAACTTCAGGTAAAGCATTTATTTATGGTATGGCTCCAGGAATGATGACTATTTATTATTGGGAATTGCAGGATGGAGAATTGGTAACTCCTGCTAATCAACCAAACACATTGCGTTACGGACCTGCTGGTGGTAACTGGGATCGTGCTCAAGTACAACGTGCTTCATTGGATGATGATTCCGATCATTATTTGTCATTCTATTCTCCTTCTACAGCAGATGAAGATGATGAAACACAAGAAGGTAAGAAGGGTAGTCGTTTTCACATCTTCTCACCGTATATGGAAGTTTCCGAGATGAATCCTCAAAATCATGCCTATAAGATTTTGGACTTTAAGGTGTTTACTGTAAACGATGATGTATTTGTAGCATTCATAGAACAGGGTTATACAGCTTGGGCAAATGCCAGAGTTAAGGTGTTTGAAATTACTAAGCGTAGCATGATGGAACTTTCTCCGGAAGATGATGGTTACGATAAATTCTGTTTGTTCAGTGGTGATGAGATTGCACCTACCAACTATAATCGTTGGGGAGATATTGCAGTCTATAAGGAAGTCACTTCTACAGGATATGATATCTATATTGCATCTACTGTCGTTGGCTATGATACAAACGAGTCAAGAATCAGAATGTATAAGATGAATTATTATCCGCAATAGTATTGATTTCTAGTTCCTGAAGCATAGCCAATGTTATGCTTCAGGAATGGTTGAATGCAGCGAGAAGTATTAAACATGTAATTAACAGTTTGAAAATTCAATTATGAAAAGATCATTTTTATTGTCAATATCAGCACTGTTTTTGGCATTTGCATCCTGCAGTGATGACATACATAAAGGATATAGAATCGATGGGTATGATTTGATTCTGGAGAAGCAACAGATTATCAACCATACTAAGGCTGTGAAGTCTATTAACCCTTATGATGAATTAGCTTGTGAGATTTATGATATTTCTAATCCAGATAAAGAAGCTGGCAAAGCTTACTTGGATTATGAATTGGGAGATGACCCCAAAGAAGGGGCAGGCAGTTTTAAGCTGATGTATAATTTTATAGGACAATCCGAAGACGGTACGCCTGAAAAGGTTTACTTTCAGCAGCGTTGGGGTGATTATCGTGTAGACTTGTCCTTCCATCCCCTAGGATTATCCATTTGGGTAAAAGGTAACCGCCATAATCAGAATGCTACTTTCCGTTTTATCATTATGGAAGACGAAAAGCAATTTAGCGCAGAAGCTCCTCACGATTACACTCGCAGACGTTGGTCTTATTTTGCTTATGAAGATACTGAAGTTTTATCGAAAGAGGGTTGGACTCGTTTGATTATGCCTTATAGTGCATTTAAATTGTATAAGAAGGGTGAAGGTACCCAATCTGATACGCTGCTCATGAATCGCAACGAGGGCTTCCGTATTGAAATTGAAAATACTTCCGGCAAGGCTTGGGAAGGAGAATGCCAAATTGATAACTTGGAGCAGCTCACCTCTTATGAATTAAAGGGAGGTACACCTAAGTTCTCAAGTATTTTTATTCAGTTGAATAAAGATGCGTATGAGAATGAAGATTGGGATCAGCAATTTAAAGATAGTAAAGAAGTGGGTATTGATACGTGGATTATTCAGTATTCTCAGCAGTTTACCGGTAATCATGATGAAACCAATGTTTCTTTCTATAAGAATACTAATTTGCCCTGGGTACAAGTGAAGTGTGACATCATCGATAAAATGTTTGAAGCTGCTGAACGTAATGGTATGAAAATCATTTTGGGATTGTATCCGGGTGATTATAGCAAGACCGACCCTACTGATCCTACTAAATACAACATCAATACAGAACGGAATAAGATGTTGTTTGATGAGGTTTATGAACAATTTGGAAACAATCCTTGTCTGGTAGGTTGGTACATCACCGAAGAATTCCATGATGGTTCTTATCCGGTAGGATGGCAACAAGAACCGGCACTTTCTATGCTGGCTAAGTATTTGGAAGGTGTTGCTTCTTATATCAAGACTAAATCCAAGAAGCCAGTATCTATTGCTCCTGCTTTATGGAGAGGTTTGCCGGCTGATCTTTGTGGACAATGGTTCGGACGTATTTTCAAACAGACTCCGAATATTGACCATCTTTATTTACAAGATATTGGTGGCCGTTGTTTGGTTGACTTTGATGTGGATTTGCCTAACTGGTATGCTGAAGTTAAAAAAGCTTGTGATGAGAATGGGGTTATATTTGGTGTGGATATCGAATCTTTCAAAAGCTGTAACTGTCCGAATGTTCCTTATAAGGCGAAAGATTGGGCTGAATTAAAAGAACAATTGTTGGTGGCAGGTCTCTTTACAGAACACATCACCAACTTCAGTTGGGTTACCTTTAAGAAGGGAACCAATAACTATGAAGGATATAAAATTTACTTAAAGGAAAATAATCTGTTACCGTGAGTATTTAGAACTAAAATCTGCCGGATAATGTAGATTGACATAGGGTGAGGCTCATTCTCACCCTATGTATAATTTATGAGGTTTTGCCTTACGTGATTTCTAAAAGATTAATGAATCATACTAATCAAGTTTTGGACAATCCAAAACTTGGGGTTTAATATATAGCAAAAATGAAGATGAGTGTAATATTGTTTTGTTTGTTGGCAATGTTGAATGTATGTTCAGTTTGGGCACAGTCAAAGACATTGAAATTTGGTAAAAATGGAGACTTTAAAATCGTTCAATTTACCGATGTTCATTATAAATACGATGATCAAGCCAATTCTCAGATAGCATTGGATAGAATGAATGAAGTGTTGGATGCAGAACATCCTGATTGTGTAGTTTTTACTGGAGATGCAGTTGTGTCTAACGAATCTTTTAAAGGATGGGATATAGTACTGGATGTATGTATTCGTCGTAATATACCTTATGCAGTAGTATTTGGTAATCATGATGATGAATACGATCATACACGTCAGGAATTGTATGATTACATTTCAAAGAAAAAGGGTAATCTGATGCCTGCTCGTATCGGGAATGTGGCTCCAGACTATGTCTTGACTGTGAAGTCTTCTACCGATAAGAATAAGGATGCAGCTCTCCTGTATTGTATTGACTCGCACTCTTATACTCAGGTAAAGTCTGTCCCTGGTTATGATTGGATTAAATTTGATCAGATTGCTTGGTATCGTGAACAAAGCAAGAAGTTTACAGAAAATAATGGCGGTACTCCGCTGCCTGCATTGGCTTTCTTCCACATTGCTATTCCTGAATATAAGGATGCTTTGATGGAAGACAAAAATCGCATGTTTGGTTGCAAGGCTGAAATGGTATGTTGCCCTACTACCAATTCCGGCTTTTTTACTTCGGTTAAAGAGTGTGGAGATGTAATGGGGATGTTTGTCGGTCACGATCATAATAATGATTATGCTGTGGCTTATAAGGAAGTGTTGTTGGCTTATGGTCGTTATACTGGTGGTAATACAGTTTATAACGATTTGGCATCCAATGGCGCACGTGTCATTGTTTTGCGTGAAGGCAAACGTAAGTTTGATACCTATATTCGGATTGCTAATAATGAAATAGAGTCGTTTGTTACTTTCCCAAATAGTTTCTATTAATCAGATTGTTTAATTGCAAATTTTGTTAAACCTGTTTTTGTATTCATGAAAAATATATTATTGTTTTGTTTTACACTGCTGTGTGCTCTAGGCGTGCAAGCTGGTGACCTAATAGATTTGACCTTGATTCCACCTGGAAAGATTACGAATAAAGTCAAGTTGGATATTCGTGGAGGAATTGTAAATAAGAGCTCTGTAGAACAGACTTATCAGGTTGCTTTATATTGGGGGAAGGAAAAAGCATCTGCTCTGCTCTGTGATACCATGTTGAACATTGCTGCCGGTAAATCGGATGTGGTGAAGGTGGTGATTCCTACAACGGATAAGGTTGGAAAGCATAAGGTAATCTTGAAGGTTACCCAAGGCGGTAACGTATATCGGAAAGTAAATTCAATCGAAGTTATTCAGTCGGATATTCGTTCCATACAGCAAATATCTGGGGCATGGGCGGGTATTTATCATTGGAGTGAAACTGAAGGAAAGCATTGGAATCAGGATATTAAGAAGATGACCGATAATCAATGGCGCGAATTGGTTCGTTCAATGAATAAGTTGGATATGAATATGATGGTTATTCAGGAAGTTTTCCGTAATGAACAATATGTGGGTAAGCATTCTACAAATGTAGATAATTACCAAGGGAAGGCTTTTTATCCATCTAAATTATATCCCGGACGCATGGATATTGCGGCTAAAGACCCAATAGAAGCTATTCTATCCGAGGCTGATAAACATGGTATGAACGTGTTGATGGGCGTGGGTATGTTTGCTTGGTTCGATTTTACTCCCGAATCTTTGGAGTGGCATAAACGTGTGGCCAAAGAACTTTGGGACATGTATGGACATCACGAATCTTTTTATGCTTTTTATGTGTCTGAAGAAAGTGGAGGCGGTTTAGATAATTGGGAACAACTGCCCGAAATGCGTAAAAAGAGAAAAGATGATATTGTGAATTTCTTTAAGGAGTTTAAGGCTTATTGTAACAGCTTTGCTCCGGGTAAACCGGTAATGTTGGCAACCAACAGTTTTGAAGTACCTAATGGTATGGATACTTATCCGGAACTTTTAAACTATCTGGATATTTTATGCCCATTTGGCTTTGCTCGTATGCCGGAAGGTGATTTGACAGGTAAGCAGGCTGCTGATATGTTGCAAAAGGCATGTGATGATGCAAACGCTCATTTCTGGTTTGATTTGGAAGTATTCCTCTTTAATCCAGACAATTCTTTGTATCCACGTCCGGTTGAAGAGATAATTCGCGACCTGAATCTGTTTGATAATTTTGAGAAAATTCTTTGCTATCAGTTCCCCGGTGTGTTCAATGACCCCCAAATGTCTATTCGCATAGGCGAGGCTCGTACCATTGATTTATTCAATGGATATATGAAATACTTGAAAGAACTGAAATATAGGAATAAAAAACGTAAATAAAAAGAAAGTGATGAAGCGCTGTTATCTATACCTGTTTATCCTAAT
>ERZ834798.1113-NODE-1113-length-25911-cov-4.436920_pt1 | contig 25911 bp, 20 predicted proteins | sample MGYA00519689_ERZ834798 | MGnify/ENA primary metagenome ERZ834798 (study PRJEB31850, sample SAMEA3708761) | human gut metagenome | biome: human gut; feature: human-associated habitat; material: faeces | place: China | collected 2014 ...
AATAACTGTACTGGGCTGTGTAAATTATTTATTTTATAGATAAAATAGGTTCCATTGTAAATAATGCGTTTAAAAGATCAAATAAAATGAGACCGTCAAGGAATGCTTTTCTGGGATATACCTACCAGCAATGTATCACATTTTTACTACTGGTAAAAATGGATGTTGAACGTCAGATCGACAAATTAGAGATAGAAGCTATTGTCAATAATAATTTTGACGATGCCCGTATATCATTTTTAGGCGAATCCGTTTATTGCCAGATGAAAGATATTGATAGTATAAAATTCGAAGACCTCACTTTGGAAGAAAACCGAATAATAATCAAAAACAAACCGCATAAATTATCCGATAAAATTAATGTGCTTTTTTTCAAAAACATTGATTGCAAAAGCTATAACGACACATTTTTAGGTTTGCCCGCCTATAAAAAAGATAACCTTTATATTATCTCGCTGTCCCGGAACAAAGCCTTACAAATAATCGAAGATCTTTATAAATACAATGAAAAAAGAGAGGCTGTAATTACCCATTTCTTCAATCAAAAATTAGATAAACGACATTTAATTATAACAAAGGAAGAATTACCCGCAATAGATATATACAACATCCAGTTATTAGAAAAAACGATAGACATTGGAAGAAAATTGCTGGAATTTGAGAATATCCTCTTCATAGAGGGTAAACCGGGAATTGGAAAAAGCCATTTGGTTACTTGTCTGACAAAAGAATACAACCAACCTTTGGTATATCGTTTTTGGGTTTCAAATCAGGATAAAGACTATGATTTGCGTTTACTTTTCAAAAACTTTATAGCAAATATCTCCAAGGAACTCTTTGGGGATTTACGTCGTCGGACAAAAGATGAAATCATTCAATATATATCTGGTATAAAGAAAACAGTAATAATTGATGGTCTTGATCATGTGGAAAACTATAGACCGGAGGAATTGGAATATTTCGTTTCCTTTATTGATACATTAAAAGAAACCACGAAAGTTATTGTCTTGTCGCGTCCCTTAAAGAGAGACATTCATTGGAAGAAACAACAATTAGTAAATTGGAATTTTGAAGAAACCAGATTAGTGTTGGATGAACTCTATCATATAACCGACCATCCTGTCTGTAAAGATATTTTTGACATTACCAATGGTTATCCGATTCTGGTTCGGTTTGTTGCCGAACAGTATAAACATAGCGGCCAAATACAATCATTAGGTAAATTGGAGAGTACAAATGATTATTATGAAAAAATCATATCTACTGTAAATACTAAAACAGCCCTGACATTATTTATTACCTCTCATTCGTATACAACGGAATCAGAAATTTCTATTTTTTTGGAGGAAGATCTTGCCGATATTGCAAAAGAATTTATTAAAGATTATCCTTATCTTTTTGAAATTAAGCTAAATAGAATTTCTTTATTTCATGATAGTCTAAACACATACTTGCTCACTAAAGGAACATGTAACACCAAACGGCTTGCCAAAATAAAACAAATTGTATTCCAGTCAATAATAAACGAGGAAAAACGGTTCATATCCCGTATTGCATCGTTTGATTTGGATAAACCCATGAAAGTAGAAATACTCCGGAAATATGCCGACATAGATTGTTTTTACAGAATTTATAAAGATTGTATTGATTTTGAAGCAATCCGATTATTTTATAATCAGCTTAGACATTGGCTTCCGGAGCTGGAGGCTGATGCTTTTAGCATTTATACATATTACGACCTGGCATTGATCACAAATATCTTAATGAGGGATCAGATTTCAACAATGAATGAATTTTTATATACATACGTACAATGTTTACTATTTAATGGATATAGCGACGATGATATAACAAGCTCTGAATATCTTTTTGGGATGTACTACTATTATAAAACCAAGGATCCCATATTACTCTATAATATTACAACAGAACAACATTACGACACAAATAATTTCTACCAAAAGTTAGAATATGAAGTATGGGCAGAAGATAATTATTTTAACAGGCATTTGAAACCAGTAGAGAAAAAACGGTTAAAAGGCTTTTTAAGTAAAGAATGGATAAATATTGATACTCTTGAATACATCCCGCATCTGTTAGCCAATATATATATATCCATAATACAGAAATTAATGAATTGAAAGATTTTTATCAGGCAGTCTGCCTCTATATCCATAAAAACGAAAATCAGGGTATTAAAAATTTAGAAAAAGCGCTGTCTCCTTTTAAAAGCGTCAATGCCGATTTATCTCCTTACTATTTAGCAAAAGCAAAGGATATAATTTTATCCTTAGGTACTGATACATTACCCAATGAATATCTTACACATACCCTCCGGGAGCTTATTTTGAAATATACTCCTGAAGGTTCATTCAATGTATGGCCTAAAGTTCTCAACTATATTCGTCTTTCCTTACATCAAAACAAGAAAATTGATTTGGCAAATATCACCAGCTTCTTTGCCATGTATCAGCAACGCAAAGACATGACGGTAATAAACCTTCCCGAAGCTTTAAAAATATATGAAGACAAAGGATTTATAACGATAGAAAAAGCCCTTGATATTATCGTATTCACTCAAAGCATGTCAGAAAAAGGAATAAGGCATCTGCTTCGTGAATATCTTGAACTTCACCAACCCGATATAATTTCTATTGTATTGAAAAAATATCATCCGGCCCAACTGCACATTACTTGGTTCGATTTACCTGCGGAGCATATAAACTGCTTTCCGGATGAACTCTTTGAATATGCCCTGAATCAACAACTGTTCTATTGGAATAGTTATTCCAAAGAAGTGAAATTTGATGAAATAAAAAATCTCTTTCTCTCGGATAGAAAACAAGAATTAGTTAATCTCTTAAAATTTTTCAAATACCGGATTACGATTGAAAAACACAACCCTTACCTTAAAGAACTTCAGGCATTAAAATGCTCTTTATCTTTGAATGATTCTACAGAAAATAATAAAAATATCAGAAGTAGTGAAGAGAGATTTAATCAAGGTATTTTAGATGCTGATAGTATTGATTTCATAAAGGAGAACAAACTAAACATAACAGATATTGCTGGCTATACAGATGGTTATTACTCTGTTTTCTCCGATATAAATATCTTCAAAATTTACCCAAAAGACCAGGTAAAAGAAAATGTATTACTTATTTTGCGGAATGCCTTGATAGGTCGGATAAAAACAATTGATGAATTTGCTTGTTTATTCTATTTTGTGGGGAACCTGCCAAAATTTATGGATGAATATGACATTACAGTAGAGTACAAAAAACTATATGACAGTTTTATGAAATTTTTGAAAATATCCTCACTGGAGAGAATAGCAAGGTGAATGAAACTGTATTACGATTAGATATCTGAAAAATAGATGATTTGTTTGGCGGATAGAAGAATGTCCGTTCCATTCTTATTCCCTTTGCCACTTCTTGTCAATAGTTATCCTATCCGCTTTCTTCTAACATAATCGAAATTATAGGTTCGTTCGCTCCGCTCACACTTGAAAGTCCTATAATTTGAGATTATGTTTCCAGAAAGCTCCACCCCAACCCTTGCCAAACCCACAAGTCCCTGATACCGCGCTCCGCCATTCCAGCCATCCCCATCCGTCACACCGTCCCATCCCCGGCCCTGATACCCCGCGAACCTCCACGCCGCACCCTCTTCGCTTCTGCCAACGTCCTGCAATGCCGGGACAAAAACTTGTTCTCTTTTCTCCACCTCTTTATGCCGGCATACCCCGCGCCCCCGCTAAGCCATTCGGCTGGTGCGCCCATGTCTTTGGAGGACGGCGCACCGAAGCCCATCACACCCCACCGCACCGCCTTTGCCATTCCCTTTACCATGCGCCCGACATCTTCCTGATCTCTTTTGCCATCTTCTTCTCGCGGGCTTAATCCGCGCAGCCCGTTCTCTCTTCCGCTTCATTTCGTGTGCTTGTTCCCACAACCTCCCCACAACCGAAAACAATCACACCAAATCCCCATTCACCCAATCCCGCGCTCACGCTGCGCCCCGTCCATCGCATACACAAGAATGGGAGGTTGGAAAGGTCCGTTCCGGCTGCTTTCCAACCTCCCATTCCAGCGTGCCATCCTTTCGCGCCGCACCATTCCAATCCATCTACCACCATAGTCGTGGCAGGGGATCAACCCCCAACGCTTCCACAATTTGCCGGACCGGGCCACGTGTCGTACCTCCACGTGGGACCGGACCGTCCAATTGTCCCGCTTCGCTCACTTCCGTCTGATCCCCCCTCACGACTATCCCCACCACACGAATCCGGCCAATCACACCCTCACGCACCGCCTTTTCCACCGTCCTGCAATTGCGCCGACAGCCGCCTCCGTTCTTTTTCCACCGTCATCTCACGGCGCTAAAAGTATAATAAGAAAAATGGATTACTTTCCTCCGGCATATCTCCGGCATACCACCGGCATCGCTCACCCAAAACCAATCCTGCACATTATCCCTTCACTCATGTTAAAGCCATACGCACAGATTATAAGGTACTGCAAATAAATCTATATTGTGAATATCCATTTAATAACCCTATAAAATCCACACCCATGAAAGCAAAAACAAACGAATTATTTGAAGACTTCACCGGCTCAACCGGCAACATCACCGCCGCCCATTCCGCCGGTCATTTGGTGGTACGTAATAAAGTTACCCCGACCTACACCGATACAGACTACCAGCACGTCGTCCGTCAGAACTTCACCCGTTTTGCCAAAAACTGGCAGGACTTAACCGATGCACAACGCGCCCTCTGGGCCGAAAAGGCAAAAGTCGTTTCCGCTTCCAGTTCCTACTATGGCATATCCGGCAAAATCAGCGGCTTCAACCTTTACGTCCGTTGTAACATGAATCTGGAACTGATCGGAATCACCACCCCGTTAACCACTCCGGTGGATAACATGACCGGCTTGCTTCCGGACTTCAAAGCCGTAAATCTTTCAGGTTCAGAATTGAAAATCGCCTTGGAGGGAAACGTCGAAGAAAACGACGTGCTGGTAGTCCAGATCACTCCGTTGTCTGTCGGTCAAAGCACTAACATTAACGGACTTCGGCAGGTGGGAACGGTTGCCGGTGGAGCCTCCGAGACTATCATCACCGAAAAGTACACCGCACAATTCGGAACTCCTGCCGTCGGTGACAAAGTACAGGTACAAATCTATGCCATCAACACTCTGAGCGGTTACGCATCCACCCGTCAGACCACCGTCACAAACATAGCCGAAGAATCGGCCGGCTCATAACCCGCGGAAATAGCTCTGCACAAAAAGAAAGGAGGCAACTATGGCAACCAATTGGAGATCGACATTATGGGACATCATTCTCACGATCCTGACGTTGGGAATTTCCCACATCCAGAAGCGTAAAAAAAAAATTGGAGGAAGAGGAGGGCAAAAAATCCACAAAACGGCCCTCCGAAAACTGATCATTTACCTTTATTGTGTGTATAAGCGGCTGGTTAGAGCCGCTTATTTTCGTTTCATGTTTCACGAATGTTTCACAAATATGTATAATCAAAAATCCAACCATCTGATTTTTAGATGATTGGATTTTATTTTTGTGGTCCCACTTGGGCTTGAACCAAGGACTCCCTGATTATGAGTCAGGTGCTCTAACCAACTGAGCTATGGGACCTGCATTTTTCATGCACCAAAAAACCGCGAATCTTTTGACGGGTGCAAATATAGGGATAAATTTCTGTTTTATACAAAAGATGTAGGAAAAAAATGTTATTTTCGTTGGATGGAAATGGCCTGGTCGGTGGGGTGAATGTTTTATCGGGTAGATTTAGAGAACTATGAAAATTTGTTTGCTGGTTATTGGGAAAACAGATGCGGATTATATTCGGGCGGGAATTGAAGAATACGAAAAACGGTTGAGGAAATATGTGGGGTATGAGATGAAAGTCTTGCCGGATGTCAAGAATACCAAACATATGAGTGAGGCATTGCAAAAGGAGAAAGAAGGTTTGTTGCTATTGGAACAATTCTTGCCGACCGATTATGTGATTTTGCTGGATGAACGGGGAAAACAGTACGGTTCCGGCGAATTTTCTGCTTTTTTGGCACAAAAGATGCTGAATGGGATAAAGCGGTTGGTTTTTGTGATCGGAGGACCTTATGGTTTTTCGGAAGCGGTCTACCGAAAGGCTGATGAGCTGTTGTCTTTATCGAAAATGACTTTCTCGCATCAGATGGTCCGGATGATTTTTGCCGAGCAGATTTATCGGGCGATGACCATTATGAAGGGAGAGCCTTATCATCATGAATAAAACCGGGAAGTAGAATAAATGAGCATATGAAGCGGAAGGCGTTTATCGTTTTGTTTGGTGCTGTGTTGTTGCTGATGGCGACAGCGCTGACGGAATATCTTTTCTATCGGCAGGATGAGAATACCTGGGTGGAACGCTTCGAAAGCCGTTTGCATGAACAGGAACGCAAAGCGGATCATTTATTGGCGACTTTTAGAGACAGCGTAGATATCGACTCCGAGGAATGGGAGGAGGATCTTATCTTTGTCGGGATTCGGGAGGGCAGGGTTTTCTTTTGGACGAACGAAATTATCGGAGATCGGCATTTATCCGAATTGCTGACCAGTGGGAGAAATTTTACGAAGATCGGAAATACCTATTACGAAATCCGGAGGAAAAGATATAAAGATATCGATTATTATGCCTTATTGCGGATCAAAGACGACTATCCCTATACCGGTAAATACATCAAAAACAATTTCGGAAAGTTTCTGAATATTAGTGAAGAGAATATCGGGCAGGTAGAAATCTCTACAGTCACCGTTGAACAGGGACATTTGATCACCGATAAGGACGGTATGGGCTTGTTTTTTATCGTTTATGGCGATCATTACAAAGAACGGGCTTCCAATTATCTGTTGCTTTCTTTCTATCTGCTGTTTTTCCTGAGTTTGTTTTATGTGTATGATCTGGTATTGAAACATACGGATTGCTGGAAAAGACAACTCCTTTATTTTGCCGGATTTATATTATTTCTGGCCGGTTTGCGCTATTTTATGCAAGCCTTTCGTCTGCCTCCTACTATTTATCGTCTGCCGATTTTCGATGAGACTTTTTCTAAAAAAATATTTATTACTTCTATCGGTGATTTATTATTGACTACCTTCTGTATTTTTCAGGTTTGTTATATCACTTTGTCGAATATCCGGATTAATTACCAGGATGAGAAACTGTTGCATTATCGTTACCTTTTCACTGGTGGGATTATTTTTCTGATTTTTCTATATGTCGATTTCTTCAATTTTTCCATCGATCTGGTGGTGGAAAATATGGATATTCATTTGAATATCGCGCAGTTGGTACCTGTGGGGCTCTCTTCTATTCTTTCGTTTGTCGCGATTATTATGGGAGGATTGGTGATCGTGATCACTATCTATGGTGCTGTTTCTGTTTTCTGGCACATGATGTCGTTCATAACGGTGATTAAAGTCGTCACTTACATGTGTGTTCTGTTGAGTCTGGTCAGTTATATGTTCAGTTTATATACGAACTTCTGGGATTGTTTTTTTATCTGGATCGTTACGGTTTTACTGGCTGTTAACAGGTATTTATTGAAGCGGGATATACAAAGAAGTATTTATATCCTTGTCATATTTTTATTATCCATCTACGTGGTGATGGTGACTAAAAAATATGAAAGCTATAAAGAGCAACGCCAGCGTATGAACTATGCCACCGAGCTGATAGAAGAAAGGGATTATAATTTCGAAAAGCGGTTGGTGGAGATCGATCGGGTCATACGCGGTTCGGAGGAACTGAAAGGATGGATCGAGGTTGGTGAGGAACAGGAAGCGGAAGCTTTGTTGAGTGGAGAGCTATTGGATTTGAGAGGATATAATTATTCTTGCGAAATCACTTTTTGCCGTGCCGGTGACAGTCTTTGGCTGACCGATACCCGCGAACAATGGGGATGCCGGGAGTATTTCGAATGGATTATACGTAAAAACGGGCACCGGATCGACGACTCCGGTTTCTATTCCATCGGTGTTTTCGATGGATATGTCACTTATATCGGGCGATATCGTTTCGGGGAAGTAAATCTTTATCTTCGTTTCGATGCAGTCAAGGACGACGAAGGCATAGGGTATCCGCAAATCCTGTCCCGTAAATCTGCCGATGGGAAAGAGGACGGTTATTTTTACTCCTATGCTAAATATAGCTACGGGGAGTTGGTGTCTTCTTCGGGAAATTTTGTGTATTATAAAAAATTATCGGCATTCGGTAAAGATGCCCGTAATTTCGACCTGTTCAATAAAGACAAATATTCGCATATGCTGATCCCTGTGGACAACAACAGTACCCTGGTCATCAGTTTGCATGAGAATACTTTCGCTCTTTATTACATGAATGTGTTGTATGCTTTCTTCGTTTGTATATTGCTTTCTTCCTATGGTTTGTTTTTTAATGTCAACCGGAATATCAATTTCAGGCAAGGTACATTGAGGGCCCGGATAAAAAACAGTATTATATCTTTGATTTTTATCCTTTTTGTTATCCTGACAGCCTTGAGTATTTATATGAATACCGTGAGTTTTAAAGGGCGGCATAATGCTAAAGCGATCGAATTGCTGAAATATGTCAATAAAGAATTAGAGCGTTTGCCTTGTGTGGATGCCCGTAAATGTCCCGAAGTTACGGGCCGGCTATCCGATATGTCCGAATTACTGCTGATCGATATCAATATTTATTCCAGACAAGGGAAATTGATAGCTACTTCGCGCCCGGAAATTTTTGAATATGGATTCGAGGGTACTTTGGTCGATCCTGAAGCCTTGAAACAGATCGAAAAGCTCGGGGTGACCAGTTATATCGCAAACGGGAAAGTGGGCGAACTGACTTATATGTCGGCTTATATGCCGCTGGTATTGGACAATGGAAAATCTTATATACTGAATATCCCTTATTTCGCTCAAAATGACGAACTGAATCTGGATATTATTATTATGGTAGTCATCACGGTGAATATCGCTATTGTGATGATGGTCCTGGCTTTTATTTTATCCGGTTTGGTGGCGGAACGTGTTACCCGGCCTTTGCAGATGCTGAACGATAAATTGAAGAAAATGCATGTCGGAGGGAAAAATGAGAAAATTGTTTATAACCATGCCGATGAAGTCGGCCGCTTGGTGGAAGAATACAACAATATGGTGGATAAGCTGGATGAAAGTATTGTGCAGCTGGCAAAATCGGAAAGAGAGAGTGCCTGGCGTGAAATGGCGCGGCAGATTGCTCATGAAATTAAAAATCCGCTGACTCCGATGAAGTTGAATATCCAGTTTATGCTGCGTTCTTTGCAGATGGAAGATACGGAGAAATTTAAGGAACGTTTCAGAGCCGTTTCCGGCATGTTGATCGAGCAAATCGATAATATGGCTGCCATTGCTTCTGCTTTCTCTGATTTTGCCAAGATGTCCGAGGCACATAATGAGACTTTCGAAGTAGATGAGTTGGTACGCAACTGCTCGTTACTTTTCAAAAATAATACAGAAGAATTGGAATGTGATGTGGAGGAAGGGATCCGGATATTGGCCGACAGGGAACAGATGAGGCGGGTGTTGATCAATCTGTTGAAAAACGCAGAACAGAGTATCCCCGAAGGCCGGCAGGGAGTTATCAGGATCACGGTCCTTAAAAAAGAGGGGAAAGTGGAAATCCGTATCCGCGATAATGGGCAAGGTATACCGGAAAATCTTCGGGAGAAAATCTTTCAGCCGAATTTTACCACTAAATCCAGTGGCATGGGATTGGGGTTGGCTATCTGTAAACGGATTATCGAAAGTATGGGCGGGGAGATCGGTTTTGTGAGCGAAGTAGGGGTCGGTACGGAATTTTTCATTATATTGGATATTGTAAGAGCATAATTTCAAATTGGTGTCGTCTATGATTTGGGTGTGGATTTTGATTGGATTTGTCGTGGGGGAAGGGAGTATGGCCGGAGTGTGGTATTGGATGGAGAAAAAACGGAAACGGCAAAAGGAAGTTCAGGATAAAGGCAGGGTAGTGATTCCGCTCCGGGATATGGTACAGTTGGCTAATATCAATACGGCGATGGATGTCGGTTATCTGATGCTGGAGTATAAAATAAATCTGAAAATTCCTGAGTTTTATGACAAGTATATGAATCTGGTCAAGAAGCAGAAAGAATTGTATTTTAGGGAACTGATCGAGATTTTTAGTCACAATAAAAAAGAATATGTCCGGGATTTATTGGATAAATACGCCGGATTTTCTACTCAGGATGTGTTGTTATTACTGATGTGTGAAATGCAGTTGGATAATAAAACCATGGCCCGGATTATGGGGCTGACTTTGGAAACCCTGAAAAAACGCAAGACCCGGATGCGGATAAAAATGCGGACGGCCTCTCCTGTCACTTTATAGGCAGGAGTTGCCGGATACGGGTTGCGATGGTTTCCGGGCGGATATCTACCATACATTGCTGGTAAACACTTTTTTTACATTTCCCGCTTCCATCTTTCGTACATGGCCGGCACGACAAGGCGGTCTCGAATATCTCGGCGGTCGGACCGGTGGGAAAACCGAAAGCGGTCGGGCCGATAAGGGCCAGAGTCGGGATTCGGAAGAGATCGGCGGCATGCATGAAACCGGTGTCGGCACTGACGACGATATGGGAACGGTGAATGAGGTAGCAGGATTCCAATAAGGTTGTTTTACCTGCCAGGTTTTCTACCCGTTCAGGAGCTTCGGTCCTGATTTCTTCGCAGAAGGTATCGCCCGGACCCGCCAGGATCAGAAAGTGGTATTCCGATAGTAAGGTGATCAGCTTTTTCCAATGTTCGACCGGCCATCTTTTCTTTATCCAGTTGGCAGAAGGGACAAGGGTAATCGTATGGGCCTGTATACGGGAATTCAGCTTTTCCGGGAAATTTTCCGGGAAATACCAGTCGTCGTAAGTATCCGGGAAACGGTCGATCCCCCATTTTAAAAGTGGTTTCCGGTAAGAAACGACACCCCGGAAAGGCCAGGGAAACCGATTGATACCCCAATTGAAAAGTAAAAACCTTTTCCAGCGTTCTTTGCTACGCAGGGTGAAATGCGGACCTTTGCTCCACCAGGGTAATAATTTTAGTCTTAAGATATTAGACCGGATATTACTATGGGCGTCATAAATATAATCGTAATGCTCCTCCCGGAGTTGCCGGGCGATTTTTAACAGGCCTTTAAGGCCGAGTGCTTTATCGAAAGCCCATATTTTACCGATGCGCTTGTCCATGGCCAGGAAAGAAGACATATCTTTTCGGGCGATCCAATGGATTTCTGCATCGGGAAAATGTTCCCGGATACCGTCGATGATTCCCATACATTGAATGATATCGCCTATCGAGCTAAAACGGATGATCAGAAATTTGGGCATAGTTAATCGTTATTAAGAATGAGCGAACATAAAGTACGGATGCCGGTTTCCAGAGCGGCTAGGTCCGGGAAAAATTCGGGGGTATGCAGTTTCCCCGCCGGGTGGGTAGTCGAACTTACGCCCAAGCGGATGAATGTTGCAGGGAGGAGCTGACTGTAACGGGCGAAATCTTCTGTGGTCATGCGCCGGCCCAACCGGATTACCTGCTTTTCTCCGAATTCTGTTTTTAATATGCCGATCGCTTGCTCTGCTTTTTCCGGTTGGTTATAGAGGCAGGGATAGCCATCGGTTATTTCTATCGCCGGGCGGGCTCCCATACTTTCGGCAATAGCTGTGGTTATCCGGCGGATACGGGTTTTAGCCTCCTGGCGCCAGGTTTCGTCGAAAGTGCGGAAAGTCCCTTCTAGCCGGACTTCTTTGGGGATGATGTTCATCATGCTGTGGCATCTGAAATGACCGAAAGTCAGGACGGTAGGAATGAAGGGAGAGGCGTTCCGGCTGGTAATCTGCTGCAGAGCCACGACGATATGGGAAGCGATCAGGATCAGGTCTGCCGATTGGTCGGGTAAGGCGGCATGTCCTCCCGGGCCGTGCAGGGTGATGGATATCTCGTCTCCCGAGGCCATATATTGACCCGGACAGATGCCGAGCTGGCCGACCGGAAGGTCCGGTTCTGCATGTAAAGCGATGATCCACTCCGGAAGATGGGTTTGGAAAAAAACATTTCCGATGATATCCCGGGCTCCGCCGGGCAAAACCTCTTCTCCGTGTTGGAAGATGAACATCAGGTTAAAGGGCAGTGACCGGGTGGCCAGTATTTCTGCCGTTCCCAATAAGACGGCCGTGTGCAGATCGTGCCCACAGGCATGCATAATGCCCGGGTTACGGGAAATAAGAGGATGATCTTCCTTTTCGGAGATCGGCAGAGCGTCGAAGTCTGCCCGTAAGGCAATTGTCCGGGAAGTGTCTCTACCGGGCAGAAAACCGATGATCCCTGTCGGGCCTGCGTTGGTATACTGAATTTGCAGGCAGTCAAGAGTACGGCGGATATAGGCTGCGGTCTGTTCTTCTGCAAAGCTTAGTTCCGGATGTTCGTGCAAATAGGTATAATGCATTCGGGCATTCGTGAGCAGCTCAGGGGGTATATTTATCATAAAGCTTTATTTACAATTCAAACTATATTTTCAGGTGGTTTTGAGCTAACGAAGTTAAAATTTATTCTTGAATCATCGAAATCCTCGGTAAAAAGAATTATTTTCGTATTCCGAATTCATAAAAGAAAAGAGAATTTGATGTATGTATATTTTTGAGTGAGTGTATGTTGTTTTATGCTAATTTTTGTGATATGAAAGTGCTTTTATCGATTGTTTTTCTGTTTGCCTCTTTGGCAACTTTTTCGCAAGCAGTGATCAACTTCAGTAACCGGGCACATGATTTCGGGACGATTAAGGAAGTGAATGGAGCTGTTTCTTATGATTTTGAGTTTGTGAATGCCGGGACTGCTCCGATATTGATCAAAAATGTAGAATCTTCGTGTGGCTGTACTTCTCCGCAGTGGAGTAGACAACCGGTTTTACCCGGACAGAAAGGGTTTGTGAAGGCTACTTTCGATCCGAAAGACCGGCCGGGATTTTTCGATAAGACAATAACGGTATATTCGAATGCTAAACCGACCGTAGTGGAACTGAAGATTAAAGGTACAGTCGAGGGGAAAGCCCGGACAGTGCTCGATGATTATCCTTATGAGCTGGCTTCCGGTTTACGTTTGCCTTTGGAGCATATCTCTTTGATGAAAGTGCACAAAGGAGAGGTGAAAAGTATGTCTGTGGGAGTTTTCAACAATGCCGGTAAATCAGTTGCCGTTTCTTTTACGGACTTACCGGCTTATATTAAAATGGCTATCGAGCCTCAGCCTATTCCCGATAAAGGGAAAGCGACGATCAAGGCGGCCTATAATACGGCGATGAACGGTGAATATGGATTGAATAAAGAGCAGGTGACGATGGTGGTCGAGGGGAAAAAATACACCTTGCCGGTTTCGGTCTTCATCGAAGAAGACTTTACAAATATCGATCCGGCGACAGCCCCTCGGATTGAAGCGGACAAACGATATCATAACTTCGGGCATACTCCTGCCGCTCAAGCGGTTTCCTGTACTTATCAGATAAAAAATACCGGCCAAACTCCTTTGACGATTCATCGTATATATTCTAACGATGAGCGGGTAACTGTCGAAATGACCCGGAAGGAACTGAAACCGGGAGAAGCGGCTGCTTTGAAGGTGAATACGAAATCAGGAGCCGATGCCGGGAAGGTGACTTGTTTAATCAGTGTGATTAGTAATGCACCTGCCAATCCTGAGTTGACTTTACGTTTTTACGGAAATATCGATTGAAATTATTAATATATTAGTTATGAGAAAACAAATCCCCAACCTGATCACTTGTATGAATGTTATTTCCGGTACGCTGGCTATCTTTCTGGCTATGTACGGACTGTTGACCGCTGCTGCTATCCTGATCCTGGTGGGGATGGTTTTCGATTTTTTCGACGGGATGACCGCCCGTCTGTTGCATGTCAAGTCGGAGATAGGGAAAGAACTCGATTCGCTGGCCGATATGGTCAGTTTCGGGGTTGCTCCTGCTATTCTGGCGTATTTTCTGATCGTTAGAGAATTACCGGGAGGTGATTTCCTGCATTTTGCCACCTGGACGCTGGGGCAGCAGATTACAGCTGTCATGCCGGTCGTGATCGCTCCTTTCTCGGCTTACCGCTTGGCTAAATTTAATCTCGATGTACGTCAGGCCACTTCGTTTATCGGTATGCCTACGCCTGCTAATGCATTGTTTTGGGTATGCCTGGTTTTCGGAAGTTATTATACTCCGGAACTCTATATGACCTTGTTCGGAAAGCCGGGGGTATTGGCAAGCAGTGCCCTTATCCTGTCTATTCTTTTGATCAGTGAATTACCGATGTTTTCGTTGAAGATTTCGGGATTCGGCTGGCGGGAGAATAAGATTCGTTATTGCTATTTTATATGTTTGATTATATCGGCAGGTATTTGGGGAAAGGGGATTCTCATTTTTATCATCCCCCTATATATCCTTTTTTCTGTCGTAGAGGCTTTGATAAAAATTACCACTTCAAATCGTTGACCGGATCGTAGTCGACGTAGTCTTGCGAAGGGGAAATTACTTTGTTACAAGTGATTTTTCCGGATGCAGATGACTGAATAGCAGGAATGACCGGTTGTACGCCGGAACTATTCACATCCCGGTTCGGATCGGAAACCGTGTGGAAGAAATCCAGTTGGGTAATGATGACGATACCTGCGATAGCTGTCGCTCCTAGAGCATATTTCAAAAGACGGTGCAGAATATTACCGGAAGATTCTAAATTGATATATTTGGGAATATCCGGGGTTTGGGTTGACCTGCTGGTACCCGATACGGCGGGTTTTATTTTATCGGATAAACCGACCTTCGCCACTGGAAGTGGCTCCATTCCTAAGGTTTCTGCAAAAAAATTATGTTTTCCGGGTTCGAAAATGATATTAAAACGGCGGTCTGTAAAAAATACACCGATGTCTCCGAAAGCGATCCGTTGTCGTTGGTTTAGCCGAATTTTCAGGTCTTCGCAGAAAAGCATCAGCTGGGAAGTGGCCTTCTCATAGCTGATATTTTCTTTGCCGGCAATCCAACTGACCAACAATCCGTCATTGTGGGTCAGGTTACGGTTGAATAAAATATCCTTAGAGGGTGGGCAAATCAAACCACTCTCGTCGTCGATATAAGCACTTTTATAGTTGCAGATAAATCCCCCGAAGTCCGGAATGATTACGCAATCGTGTAAAAATAGCAAATCGGATATGTATTCAATAAATTTATGCATAGTACAAAAGTAAGAAAAAAACGGATATCCGCCAATAACCCGAAAAAATTAATTTCACCCTGTTGAAGCGACCGATTTTAATATTTTATTACTTACTTTGCATGAAATACAGAATAAAACAATAAATTTTTAGCCTTATGAAGATTTTTGTAACAGGGGGGACCGGCTATATCGGTTCGCATACCGTGGTGGAGTTGCAACAGAATGGATATGATGTCGTTATTGTGGATAATTTGTGTAATTCCAATATCGGCGTATTAGACGGAATTGAAAAGATTACAGGCATCCGGCCTGAGTTTGAACAGATCGATCTGACAGAAGGAGAACAGGTGCGCGATTTCTTTCGCCGGCATCAGGATATAAAAGCGGTTATCCATTTTGCCGCTTTGAAGGCTGTGGGCGAATCGGTGCAGAAACCTTTGGAATATTACCGGAATAACCTGAATTCATTAATGAACGTCATTGCCGGAATGCGTGAGTTCGGAGTAAAGAATCTCGTCTTCTCCTCTTCCTGTACGGTGTATGGACAAGCCGATGTTTTGCCGGTTACCGAACAAACACCCCGTAAACAAGCCGAATCTCCTTATGGAAATACAAAAGCGATGTGTGAAGATATTATGCGGGACTTTGCGAAAGTAGAGTCTGGCATGAACTTATTGGCACTGCGTTATTTCAATCCGATCGGTGCTCATCCTTCTGCTCTGATCGGGGAATTGCCTAACGGTGTACCGAATAACCTGATTCCTTTCCTGACCCAGACGGTGGCAGGTATCCGTCCGCAATTGAGTGTCTTCGGGGATGATTACAATACGCCCGACGGTTCTCCGATCCGGGATTATATCGATGTGGTCGATTTGGCGAAAGCTCACGTTGTGGCAATCCGGCGTTTACTCGACGGAAAAAATAAAGCCAATTACGAATATTTCAATATCGGAACAGGAAACGGGCTTTCGGTATTGGGTTTGATCAAAGCTTTTGAAAAAGCTACCGGCGAAAAAGTAAACTACAAAATCGTAGGACGACGGGCCGGAGATATCGAGAAAGTATGGGCAGATACTACCCTGGCTAATCAGGAATTGGGATGGAAAGCCGAAGTTCCTATCGAAGAAACCCTGGCCAATGCCTGGAAATGGCAACAAGCGTTGATGAAGAAATAAAAAGAAGATAAAAATAGGGAAACGATCGTTTCCCTATTTTTATAACTGATAAAATTATTTTTTTGCCGGACTTTCCAGAATCTGATCGAAGAAGGTGGCGTAATTTTCGATGTATTCTTCCGGAGTGGTGTATTCTGTCACCGGTTTGCCGCTTTGTGTCGCATAAACCTTTAGTTCCGGGTCGACATTAGAGCTATTGAAAATAATCCCATCCGAATAATCGAAAGCCAGTTTATTGACGTTCGTATGGGTCGGTTCGCTCAGGATACGTACGTCTTCCGAAGTAATATTTTCACTCAATACTTTCTTTTGAAAATCCTGGTCTAAGGTGCCACCGAACTGGTCATTATAGGTAGAATATACTACTTTAGAATGAGCGAATATCGGATCTTCGTTGTATTCCTTTTTCAGATACAGAGGCACTAAAGCGGTGAACCAGCCCTGGCAATAGATCAGGTCCGGAGCCCATCTTAATTTTTTTACCGTTTCGAATACTCCTCTGGTAAAAAAGATCGCCCGTTCGTCATTGTCCGGGAAGAAAGACCCTTTTTCATCGGTAATCACATGTTTCCGTTGAAAATAGTCTTCATTGTCGATAAAATATACCTGCATCCGGGCAGATTGGATAGAGGCTACCTTGATAATCAACGGGTGGTCTGTGTCATTGATGATCAAATTCATTCCCGACAGGCGAATCACTTCGTGAAGCTGGTTACGTCTTTCGTTAATACATCCATAACGCGGCATGAATGTCCTGATTTCTTTGCCTTTTTCCTGAATCCCCTGAGGTAAGTAACGGCCGATATGGGCCATTTCCGATTCAGGTAAATAAGGCATGATCTCTTGAGATATAAAAAGAATCTTTTTCTTCGCCATAACTACTTTTTCCCAAAAACCTTACAAAGGTAGTCATTTTTGTTCACAAATCAAAAAGCGTTTGGCTAAATTTGAATTTGTACTCTTTTGTAAATGAAAGAGAAGACGGTATTGTTTTTTTGTTTATATTTGGAAAAAGTAAAATAAATCATGGCAGCTCATAATGATTTGGGGCGGAAGGGAGAGGAGAAGGCGGTTGAATATTTGGTGCGGGAGGGATATGTTGTTTTAGAACGCAACTGGAGGTTAAAACACCGGGAATTGGATGTTATTTGCCTGAAAGGGGATCTGTTGGTGGTTGTAGAGGTGAAAACCCGTGATTTGCCGGAAGAACATCCCGAGGAACTGTTGGATTACCGCAAGAGAAGAAATATCCGTATAGCGACGGATGCCTATATTAAAGCGAAAGGGATTCGGGCTGAGGTGCGCTTCGATTTGATTTTGGTGATCGGGCCTGATTTAAAGATTGAACATGTAAAGGAAGCGATTCAGGTGTTTGAATAGAAAGAATAACGATTTAATGAAGGATTCGTTAAAAAGATAAGGATTGGATTAGACTAATTTCAGTAATAATATAAAAAGAATGTGTTATGGCGACAATGAAAGCAAAATATTTGGGACAACTCCGCGTGGAGTGTGAACATGTGGCGAGCGGTACGAAGATGATGACCGACGCTCCGGTCGATAATTGTGGTAAAGGGGAAGCTTTTTCACCCACCGATTTGTGTGCTGCTGCTTTAGGTTCTTGTATATTGACTACCATGGGGATTTATGCCGGTCAGCATAACATCGATCTGGAAGGTACAGAGATGGAGATAACGAAGACTATGGGGACAGAGCCCCGGCGTATTGTAAGAATCGGAATCGATATTTTTATGCCTGCGAAAGCTTATTCTGCCAAAGACCGGATTGTTTTGGAGCGGGTGGCACAGACTTGTCCCGTTTATTATAGTCTGAACGAACATTTGGAAAAGTCGGTTCGTTTTCATTGGTCGGTATAGTTGTTGAGTCGTCGACTCGATTATTCAAATAAGTAAACGTATGGTTTTTGTGACAGGTGCAACCGGATTATTGGGTAGCCATTTATTGTATTTTTTGGCTGTTTCAGGCCATTCGGTTTCGGCATTGCGTAGAAAACAGAGCCGGCTGGAAGATTCCCGGGCTGTATTTTTACAGTATCCTGACGGTGAAAAATATTGGAACACGATCAATTGGGTCGAAGGGGATGTGGTGCAAAAGGAGGGGCTGGCCGAATATGTCCGGCGGGCTGACTATGTTTATCACTGTGCTGCTGTGGTGTCTTTTTCGGGGACGGATCGGATGCATCTGATGAATACCAACCTGCAAGGGACTGAAAACGTGGCGGCTCTGTGTCTGGAATATCAGGTGAGGCTTTGTTATGTCAGTTCGATCGCAGCCCTTGGTGATGCCCGGCAACCGGAAGATTTGATCGACGAGGATACACCTGTTATCGCCGGTAGAGAGCATTCGGTTTATTCTCAAAGTAAAACGGCTGCTGAAAAACTGATCCGGAAATATATCGGTTATGGATTGAATGCAGTTATCGTATGTCCGTCGGTGATTCTGGGGGCGGGTATGTGGCATCGCAGTAGTGCACGATTGTTTTTTACCGCTGCTAAAGGAATTCCTTTTTATACGCGGGGCATGACCGGATATGTGGATGTCCGGGATGTGTGCGGATTGATGATCCGGTTGTGTGAAGATCCTTTGGTGAGTGGGGAACGTTTTGTGTTGAATGGAGGAAATTATACTTATCAGGAACTTTTTACAGCTATAGCCCGGGTGAATGGAGTACAGCCTCCCTGGTGGAATCTTGCACCCTGGATGACCGAACTGGTATGGAGGATGCTGGCCTGTTGGGGATACCTTTCCGGATCTAAGCCTGCTTTTACCCGTGAGACTGCCCGGTCGTCTCAACATTGTTCACGATATTCGAACGCCAGGATACTCAGCCTTTATCCGGATTTTCATTTCTATCCTCTGGTAGAGACGGTAGATCATATGCGGCTGATGTGGATTTCAGCATCTGCAGATCCGAAGCATAAATGAAAAATCGGGTTGGCTTTCTAAACTTTATGAACTTTCTAAACTATTTCTTACTTTTGTGCCAAATCATAAAAAAGGGTAAATGAATCATCCGTTATTAGAAAAATTAGAGACTTATTATATCCGTTTTAAGGAGATCGGACAGTTGATCACCGATCCTGAAGTGATTCAGGACATGGAGCGCTATGTGAGGTTGACCAAGGAGTATAAGGAGTTGGAGACAATCACCCGAACTGCCGATAAGTTTAAGGCGGCCCTGCTTAGTGTCGAGGAATCGAAAGATATTCTGCTGCACGAAGAGGATAAAGAACTTCGCGAAATGGCTGAAATGGAGATCGAAGAGCTGGAAGATAAATTGCCGGGTATGGAGCAGGAATTGAAGTTGTTGCTGGTACCCGCAGATCCGGACGATAGTAAGAATGTTATACTCGAGATCCGGGGAGGAACGGGAGGAGATGAAGCCTGTCTGTTTGCCGGCGACCTGTTCCGGATGTATGCGAAATTTTGTGAGCGTAAGGGGTGGAAAGTCGAGGTGACCAATGCCAATGAAGGAACTGCCGGAGGATACAAAGAAATCGTGGCCAGTGTTACCGGTAAAGGTGTGTACGGCATTATGAAATATGAATCGGGAGTGCACCGGGTGCAACGGGTTCCTGCTACGGAGACACAGGGACGGGTGCATACTTCGGCAGCTACCGTGGCGGTATTGCCTGAAGCCGAGGCTTTTGAAGTGGAAATCAACGAGGGGGCGATCAAATGGGATACTTTCCGTTCGGGAGGAGCAGGAGGACAGAATGTGAATAAAGTGGAATCCGGTGTCCGGCTGCGGTATGTCTGGCAAAATCCCAATACCGGTGTGGCCGAAGAAATCCTGATCGAATGTACCGAAACCCGGGATCAACCGAAGAATAAAGAAAGGGCACTTTCCCGTTTGCGTACTTTTATCTATGATAAAGAACATCAGAAATACATCGACGACATTTCGGCTAAACGCAAGACGATGGTCAGTACAGGTGACCGTTCTGCTAAAATCCGTACCTATAATTATCCGCAAGGACGGGTAACCGATCACCGGATCAACTTTACACTTTATAATTTACAGGCTGTGATGGACGGCGAAATCGACGAGATTATCGAAAAACTGCAGATCGAAGAAAATACCGAGCGTTTGAAAGAAAGCGGACTGTAGAAATGTACGATTTATCATTTACAATTAAATCATATGGATTATAATCAATTATTTGAACAGATAAAGGCAAAGAAATCCTTCCTTTGTGTCGGCTTAGACTCGGATATCGCTAAGATTCCCCCGCATTTGCTACAGTTGGAAGATCCTGTTTTTGAATTTAATAAAGCCGTTATCGATGCGACGGCCGAGGTGGCTATCGCCTATAAACCCAATATCGCTTTTTATGAAAGCCGGGGTGTCGAAGGATGGAAAAGTCTGGAGAAGACTATACACTATATCCGGACGAGTTACCCGGATATTTTTACTATTGCGGATGCTAAGCGGGGGGATATCGGAAATACTTCGCAGATGTATGCCAAAGCTTTTCTGGAAACTCTTGCTTTCGATTCGATCACGGTGGCTCCCTATATGGGAGAAGATTCGGTGACTCCTTTCCTGCAATATGAGGGAAAGTGGGTTGTACTTCTGGCCCTGACTTCCAATAAAGGAGCTTATGACTTCCAGTTTTTTGAAAGCGAAGGGATGAAATTGTATGAAAAGGTACTCGAAAAATCACAGGACTGGGGGAATGCCCGGAATATGATGTACGTTGTCGGAGCGACAAAAGCCGAGATGCTGGCCGGAATCCGCCGGATCGTGCCCGATCATTTTCTGTTGGTGCCGGGAGTCGGAGCTCAGGGCGGAAGTCTCGAAGAAGTGGCGAAATATGGAATGAATGCACATTGTGGCTTGATAGTCAATTCTTCCCGGGGCATTATTTTTGCCGACCGTACAGAAAATTTTGCCGTACGTGCACGGGAAGAAGCGTTTAAACTGCAAAAAGATATGGAGCGGTTGTTAGTGGAAGGGAAAGTATTATAGGCTGGCTTCTTTTGTCATAGTCGGGTGAACCTTGAGTTCGGTCTGGCAAAAAAACTCCGGATTCTCGGCAGAGAAGCTGAATCGGAAAACTAAAGTTTTACCGGTAGAACTGAAAGTTCGTTCGGCTATGATAAAGTGAATTTTTTCTGACAAAAAGTTTCGGGAATGTTTCTGGAATTATAATACTTTGGATATAAATTCTGTAAATCCTTCTTCTTTGTCCGATTTTACTAATTTATAGTGTCTTTGTAAATTAACCGGGGCATTGGCTACCAAATAGGCTTCGGCACAAATATCCAGAAAATCGATATCGTTATAATCATTGCCTAGTCCGGCAACCTCTTTACAATTGATATTCAGTTTTTTTAAAAGAGTTTGACAGCTATTGCCTTTATGGATACCGCCGGCAAAAATTTCCAGCCAGATCGCCCGGTTGTCTAAAGGCGAAGTGGAGCGTACTACGGAATAACCGGCTAAATCCGAACGGATTTTTTCTAGTAACCGTAATTGCAGGGCATCGAGAATCATCACGAATTGGGTGGCTTTACCCTGTATGCCGGCCGGTGATTCTATCGGGCTTCCGAAAGGCCGGTAGGTGGCCAGGCGTTTTTGGTAATCGGGATGTATCGGGTAAAGGGTTGTGTAATAAAAATAATGGTTATCCGGGATTTCCCGTTGGATGGTGAAATTGATATTGTATTCCCAAAGATAAGAGGCTATTTCCCGGGTCTCGGACATACTGAGGTGATGAGCCGACAGCAATCGGCGATCGCTCCAACGTAGTGTACCGGCACCGGAAGAGAAAACCAGATAATCTATCGGAAAACCGGCAGGTAATATTTTGAGGGCGGAATACAGGTTACGGCCTGTGGCAATGATCCGGATACATCCTTTATTCCCGGCTAGCCGGAAGGCTTCCAGGGTACCGGAACTGATGCTCCCTCCTCTGGGAAGAAGTGTACCGTCCAGATCGGTAATAATCGCTTTGATCATCCGGGCAATAGTTCGTAAGTGAAATAAGGGAGGGATTCATTCAGGTAGTGAAGCACTTTTTCCTGGTTCATCCCGTCTAAAGGATTGTGGGTATACCCGAAAGTAGCCTTGATTCCCATGTTGATGAAGTGTACAGCCCGTTCGATCGCTTCAGGTAAACTGTCGCCGTTGAGCAGACAACCGGTGATGACACTTGCAAAAGCATCACCGGTACCCGGATAACTGGCTGCAACGTAATCGCTGCTCCCCCGCCACAGGCGTTCGTCGTTCTTATTATAAGCGAGCGTAGCCACTTTTTTTTCATTTCCCGACGGAGCCGAAGTGATGATCACATATTCCGGCCCGAGTTTACTGAGGGCTTTACACCATTCGATCGCTTCGGCCGGGGGGGTGTGAGGAGATGGCGCCGTATCTAAAAGAAAGGCCGCTTCCGTCAGGTTGGGTGTGATCACATTCGCTTTTTTACACAGTTCGCGCATCCCTGTTATCATGCCGGTATCCATCCCCGGATAGAGTTTACCGTGGTCTCCTAAAACAGGATCGACTAAGATGAAATTGTCGTCCTGACTGAAATCATCGAAAAATCCGGATACGATATTCATTTGTTTTTCCGAGGCCAGATAACCCGAATACAAAGCATCGAAATGTAAGTCCAGTTCTTTCCAATGATCGATGATCCCCTGCATCTGGTCGGTCAGATCGAAGCTACGGAAATCTTTGTATTCGCTGTGGGCGGATAAAATAGCCGTGGGGAGAGGGCAAACCTGATACCCCATATAAGAAAGAATGGGGATGGCGACTGTCAGGGAGGCCCGGCCATAACCTGACAAATCGTGTATTGCGGCAATTTTTTTCATAGTCGAGAATATCTGTTTGTGCAAAAGTAGGATAAATAAGTCGAAAGTCCATAAGGTTTATGAAGTCCCTGAACCTTGTGGGCTTTTTTAGCAGCTACGGGAGCGACCGATCGGAGCCGAAGGTTCCGGTAAGGAGGTGCACCGAAGGGGTCTACAGACTTTATGAACTAAGTATATCCGGGATTTTGGCTCCACCGGACTGAAGATCCGTTCCGCAATTTTGTGTAGACTCTCGATAATTGAAGTGTTTGTGTGTAATTTTGAGGGGTATGTGTAAAAATATAGTATTATTTTCTATTTTTGCCCCTGAAAAATAATGGTGTTATATAAAAAATTAATCTTTTATCGATTGTATGGCAAAAATAAGATTCTCGGCATTAGAAGAGCTGGCTCATCGGAAACCTTTAGAAGTCCCAAAACGGCGACGGATATCTGAAATTTTCGGATGTGATGTACTTACCATAGAGAAAATGCGTCAGTATTTGTCTATAGAAGCTTTCAAAAAATTGGAAAAGGTGATGATAGAAGGTGGGACGATAGACAGGGGACTGGCCGATCAGGTGGCTGCAGCGATGAAAGCCTGGGCTGTAGAAAAGGGAGCAACCCATTACACCCATTGGTTTCATCCCCTGAACGGAGCTACGGCAGAAAAACACGATGGGTTTATCGATTTGCAAAAAAACGGAAGTATGATAGAAGCCTTCGACGGCCGGATGCTGGTACAGCAAGAGCCCGATGCATCGAGTTTTCCGAACGGCGGTATCCGGAATACTTTTGAAGCCAGAGGATATACCGCCTGGGATCCGGGATCTCCTGCTTTCATCAACAACAACACCTTGTGTATACCGACGGTATTCGTGGCTTATACGGGCGAAGCCCTGGATTATAAAACGCCGATGTTGAAGGCCTTGGCGTTGATCGACAAGGCAGCTGTCGGCATTTGCCAGTATTTCGATAAAGATGTGGAAAAAGTGACGGCAACCTTGGGATGGGAACAGGAATATTTTCTGGTCGACGAAGCCTTGTTCAATGCCCGGCCTGACCTGAAATTGTGCGGCCGTACTTTGATGGGCCATTCGGCAGCTAAAGATCAGCAGCTGGAAGATCATTATTTCGGGGCTATTCCCGAGCGGGTAAATGCTTTTATGGATGAACTCGAATACGAGTGCCATCGGCTGGGCATTCCGGCAAAAACCCGTCACAATGAATGTGCTCCGAATCAGTTCGAACTGGCACCGATTTTCGAGGAAGCGAACCTGGCTGTGGATCATAATCAGTTATTGATGTCTACGATGAAGCGGATAGCCAAACATCATAAGTTCCGGGTATTGTTGCATGAAAAACCTTATAAAGGAATCAACGGTTCGGGTAAACACAACAATTGGTCTTTACTGACGGATACCGGAGTGAATTTGTTGTCTCCGGGGAAGAACCCGAAGTCCAATATGCAATTCCTCGTTTTCTTGGTCGCTACTACAAAAGCTGTATTGGAACAGGAGGCCTTGTTTAAAGCTTGTATCGTTTCTTTGGGAAATGAGCGCCGTTTGGGAGGGGATGAGGCACCACCGGTGATTATGTCCGTATTCCTGGGACAACAGCTCGATTCTATTCTGGACGAAATCGAACAGAAAGTGAGCAGTAAGAAGATGAGTCCTGATGAAAAGACCGAATTGAAGTTGAATGTCGGTAAAATTCCTGAAATCATGCGGGACAATACCGACCGCAACCGTACTTCTCCTTTTGCTTTTACCGGTAACCGTTTCGAATTCAGAGCGGTAGGTGCTTCTGCCAATTGTGGTGCAGCGATGATCGTACTCAATACCGCTGTGGCTGAACAATTGATTGCTTTTAAGAAAGAAGCCGATGCATTGATCGATAGAGGGGTGAAAAAAGACGAAGCGATTTTTCAGGTCTTGAGAAAGTATATCATTGCTTGTAAAAAAATCCGTTTTGAAGGTAACGGATATAGTAAAGAATGGCAGGAAGAAGCTCAAAGGAGAGGGTTGTCGGTCGATAGTGATTGCGTGGGGGCGCTCAAAGCTTACTTGGCTCCGAAAGCCAGAAAATTGTTCGTAGAGAACGGGATCTTTACCGAACGTGAACTGGAAGCCCGTTTTGAAATCAAGAACGAGATCTATCTGAAAAAACTACAGATCGAATCCCGGGTATTGGGGGATCTGGCCTTGAATCATATTATCCCGACAGCGATTACTTATCAAAATACCCTGATCGAGAATGTGAAAGGGTTGAAAGAGATCCTGCCGGATGTATATAATGAAGTGGGCGAAGTGCAGTTGAAAGCGATTAAAGAGATTTCTACCCATATCAAAGAGATCCGTACTTTGGTCGACGAAATGACCGAAGCCCGTAAAGTGGCTAACAATTCTATTTCGAATGAAGTGGAAAGGGCTCAGGTTTATTCTGCTACGGTTTTACCGTATCTGGATAAAATCCGTTATCACATCGATAAGCTGGAACTACTCGTCGACGATGAGATCTGGCCCTTACCGAAATACCGGGAATTACTTTTCTTTAAATAGGGATATTCAGTAAATGTCCCTATAAAATACAATGGCATATGAAGATGC
>ERZ834798.1116-NODE-1116-length-25857-cov-3.047826_pt1 | contig 25857 bp, 28 predicted proteins | sample MGYA00519689_ERZ834798 | MGnify/ENA primary metagenome ERZ834798 (study PRJEB31850, sample SAMEA3708761) | human gut metagenome | biome: human gut; feature: human-associated habitat; material: faeces | place: China | collected 2014 ...
AAAGAGTACGATTATGAAGAACGACACTATCTGCTCGTTAATGGAGAGACTTCTGTTGTTAAAGAAGAATTCAGAATGAAAGATGATACGATGTTGAATCGAAAACCTTTTAATAATCTTTTGGATTATGTAAAAAGTAAATATTTAGAACAGGATCATTTGTGGAAAGAACTGCATTATTTGAAAAATTTTAAAATATATTCTTTGCTAAATCACTAGATGTTTGTCTACAAGAAATTTTGAATTGCTAAATGTATCAGTGCAGAGACGGGTATTACTAATATAACATTTGATTCGATAGTTGATCATATAATCCTTATTGTATAATCGAAAGAAATGTGGCATAATATAATATAGAATTGCGGCGGACGTCTGCGGACTATGCCTAAGGGAGTCGGATGCGTCTGGCTTCCTTTTAATTTTGGCATCATTTATTTTATTCCTTCGACGGATGCGTATGTGGAGCATGAATATACAATTGCTAGAAATTATTTAATGCTGACCAGCGAGCATACTGTGAAAGATATTGAACAACATTGACGAACAATCTTAAATATGCTACAGTAACATTGATATTAGCAAAATGCTTGATCCACGCTTGTTAGGGAAAATTTATTTCCAACAGGCGTGTTTTTATTTTGAGGAAGGAGAAAAAAATGAGTTATAAGTATATGCGAATACAAGGTAGAGAAGATTCTTATATTACCAGGTATCCTAAAGGGATTTTTAGCCTTTGTTGGAATCTTGTAAATGCAGGGGTCATGGATGAAAGTGAAAAAGAGATGTTTGTGTGTATTGATGAGTGGTTTAAGAGTCACTTACCAGAGCCTGAACCATGTGTAAAAAGGGAAAAAGTTATTACTTTTTTTAAATGTGATAGATTACATAAGCCAAAAAAGAACAAAGAGAGGCTTATAAAACTTACAGCAGTATAAAATAAATAAGTACCAAAATAAAAAGTCAAATAAGGTAAACTTGGTAACCCATGTATTTTAAAAGGTTGATAAGCAATTAATAAAACAATGGCCATGATCATTAAAAAATAATGAGTTGTAAAATTATAAATCGTTGATAAGATTTCTTTTTTATCACCTACATCTTGTTTTAAAGGTTGAGCAAAAAGATCTTCAACTTCTACTACTTGTAACCCAAAATAATTAACAATAATGCGGCATCCTGCTTCTTTTATATCTTTATTTATTTGTTTATAATATATTTTATAATGCTTTCTTTGTGGTGTTCTTTTTTCAAATGTTAAAAAATTTAGACTTATATTTTTTAAATACCATCCTTCTAAAGCTTTATTTTCTAATAATTCAATAAATTGATTTTCATTTACTAAATAATCTTTTGTAGATATTCTTTTATATTTCATAAACATCACCCATCTTTATTATATCAATATATTATATTTATTCAATAAATATTATTTTTATTATAAGGTATATAAAAAGTTGCCTTAGCAACTTTCTATGGTAGTGGTTTTTCACTTGCAAGATAGAGATCATACCATTCTTGTCTTGTAAGCGTAAAATCACATGCTTTAATTGTTTCTTTTAAATGTTGAGAGGATGTTGTTCCTACGATTGGTTGCATATGTGCAGGATGACGAAGTAACCAAGCAATCGCTATTGCTGGTTTAGTTACTTGATATTTATGAGCTAATTGTTGCATAACATCATTTAATTTTTGATAATTTGGATGATCAATAAAAGTTCCTTCCGCCCAAGAAGCTTGGATTGAACTCCATGGTTGGATCGTAATATTATTTAAACGACAATAATCTAAAACACCACCATCCTTATCTTGTGCAAATGCTTCTTTCATATTCATATTTAATCCTGAATCAATCATTACTGAATGAACGATCGATAATTGTAATTGATTAATAATAATTGGATATTTTAAATATTTCTTTAATAATTTTATTTGTAAAGGTGTGTGGTTAGAAACACCAAAATAATGAACTTTTCCAGCTTCATATAACTCATTAAAAGTTTCAGCAACTTCTTGAGGATCACATAAAGCATCTGGTCTATGAAGCAAAAGAATATCTACATAATCTGTATGTAATCTTTCTAATGATTCATTGACACATTTTAAGATATGTTCCTTAGAAAAATCATATCTTTTTCCAGGAACAATACCACACTTTGTTTGAATAATCATCTGTTTTCTATATTCAGGATGTCTTTTTAATACTTCACCAAATAATTCTTCTGATTTTCCTCCACCATAAATATCTGCATGATCAAAAAAATTAATTCCTGATTCTAGAGCAGTTTTGACAAGTTCTTCCACTTCTTCAATGCTTTTATCAGCAATTCTCATACATCCTAAAGCAATCTTTGATACCTTTAAATCCGTTTGTGGTAATGTTAAATATTCCATAGTTAGCTCCTTTATAATTTTAATAAATTTAATCCAATTTCTTCATCAAAGTAACGATCTACTTGTCCATTGATGACTTGAATAACCATTTCACATGTTGCTGAAACAATTGCTTTATTTAAATGACCACCAAAAACTTCTCCTTGATCATTTCCAGCAGATAGATGCATATGACTATAATATTCACCATTCATTGTATTAATAGTTCCCGTAAGAGATACAATTTCATAATCACCTTTAAATTCATTAGCATAATATTTCTTTTCCTTTGTTTTAAAAACACCGACTGTAAAATCATTAATTGCACCTAAAGCTTGAATACTTGCAAGTTTGATATTTTCTTTTAAAGCAATATTTTTAACTTGTTCAACAATATCTTCACCCTTATCAATTCTTGCGATAATTGTATTTTCAAATTTTTTATATTTCATTTTCTTTCCTCCTATTGATAAACCCGATATTTCCATTTTCCTTTCAAAAAACGTGTTGATAATAATAAACATCTAGAAATATTATCTAAAACCATCATGATCCAAACACTTTCAAGTCCAAATGAAAAGACATTGATCATGAGCATTGAACCAAAAATCCTTATTCCCCACATCGTAATCAAAGAAAATACAAATGGTGCTTTGGTATCCCCCATTCCATTAAAAGTTCCTTCTAAAATAATCAAGATACCATAGATTGGTTCACTAATAGAAACAATCCTTAATACCCTAGTTCCTAAAGCGATAACTTTTTGATCAGGAGTAAAAATCGACATAATATTTTGAGCATTTATGAATAATAAAACACCAGCAATAACCATGATACTTAAAGTAATTGCACATGTAAGATACGTCATTCTTTTAACTTTAGATTCATCTTTTTCACCAACAGCATTTCCTACAAGTGTACTTGCTGCTGATTGGAAACCATACCCCGGTGCATAAAACGCTTGTTCTGCTTGAATTGCTATCGAATGTGTTGCCAAAGAAACAACTCCTAATTTAGCAATCAACGAAGCAAAAGTAACATGTCCTAAACAAATAACACTTCTTTCCATAACAACAGGAATAGAAATTTTTAAACATTCTAAACATACTGGTTTATGAAAATGAAATCCTGTATGTTTAAAATCAAAGATTTTATTTTGATAATAATGTCTAAAAATCAAAATTCCTCCAACAATATAAGAAATAGCTGAAGCTATCGCTGCTCCGGCTACGGATAAACCAGCTCCATAAACAGTTATACCAAATATCTTTCTTGTCGGATAAATTAAAAAGAAATTTAAAACGATATTGATTATATTCATATAAACATTGATCATCATTGGTGTTTTCATATCTTTAACAGCTCTTAAAGTTGAAGAGAGAATAATAATAAATGTTCTAAATATAAATGGTGCTGATACAATTAAAAAATATAAAAAAGCATCATGCCTTATTTCTTTGGCACCATTGAGCCAACCAGGTAAAAATGGAGCAATTATGATACTAATAATAGTTGTTATCAATCCTATAATAAAAGAAATAAATAAGGCTTGTTGACCCGCAATCTGTACTTTTTTATAATCTTTAGCACCATCTGACTGAGCACATACGGCTAAGACACCTACTCCAAAGGCAACCGAAATACTTCCTAACAACCAAGTAACAGTAGATGTTAAACCAACTGCTGCAGAAGCTGTTGCTCCCATAGAACCAACCATCCCTGTATCTACATAAGTTACTACCGTATTCATTGCTTCTTGAATAATAGCAGGCCATGCAAGATGACATATATTTTTTATCTCATTTCCATATTTCATCCTATAACCTCCAATAATTCTATTATACATACAAAAAAAGGAATAAACAATGTTATTCCTATAATCCTTGATACATTCTTGTACGTTTCACATCTAAATATTTCCAATATTTTCTTTCCCTACCACCTACAGCTATTACTAAATCATCACTGTATCCAAAAACTCTGGCAATTGTTCCTTTTTTCACTTTAGAAATATGAGTTAATTTTCCATCTAATATTGCATACTTCATAATAGCTACCCCCTTTATCTATCTTTATTATAGATAAATAAAAGAAATATTGTTTTCATAAATATGTATTAAACACCTAAAAAACGTATTTATAGTATATACACATAAAAAAAGAGGTCCTTTATTTAGGACCTCATTTATTCTATTAGAAATCTACTTCTGTATCATAGTAGCAAGCTTTTAATAAAGCAACCATTTCATCATGGTTTGGAATACGTGGGTTTGATCCTGTACATGCATCAGCAATTGCATTATCAGCAATTTCATCAACACGTGCTAAGAAGATATCTTCTGGAACAAATCCAGTTTCAGCTGGCATACCGTCTGCACCATATTTATTGATTCCATGAGGAATATTTAATTCATCATTCATACCTCTTAAATATTTAATTAATAAAGCAACTTTTTCATCATCATCTGCTCCACCTAAATGCATGTAATCAGCGATGACACCATAACGTTTTTTAGCTGTTGGATCTTTTGCGTTGAAAGCAATAACTTTTGGTAAATACATTGCATTAGCTGCACCATGAATAATATGTCCACCTTGATCAACGAAAGCAGCACCTGTTTTATGTGCCATTGAGTGAACGATACCTAATAAAGCGTTAGAGAATGATTGACCAGCTAAACATTGAGCATCATGCATTGTATCTCTTGCTGCCATATCTCCATTATATGATTTTACTAAGTTAGCTTGAATTAATTCAATTGCATGAATAGCAAGTGGATCTGTATAATTACAGTTTGCTGTAGAAACATATGCTTCAATAGCATGAGTCATTGCATCCATACCAGTATGAGCAACTAATTTAACTGGCATTGTTTCAGCTAAATCAGGATCAACGATAGCAACATCTGGTGTAATTTCAAAGTCAGCGATAGGATATTTAATTCCTTTATTATAGTCTGTAATAATTGAGAAAGCAGTAACTTCTGTTGCTGTACCACTAGTAGATGGGATAGCACAGAAATGAGCTTTTTTACGTAATTTTGGAATACCAAATACTTTGCACATATCTTCAAATGTGATATCTGGATATTCATATTTAATCCACATAGCTTTTGCTGCATCAATTGGTGAACCTCCACCCATGGCAACAATCCAATCTGGATTAAATTCTTCCATAACAGCTGCACCTTTCATAACAGTTTCAACTGATGGATCTGGTTCAATACCTTCAAATAATTTAACTTCCATTCCAGCTTCTTGTAAATAGTTAACAGCACGATCTAAAAAACCATTACGTTTCATTGATCCTCCACCAACACATACAATAGCTTTTTTTCCTTCTAATGTTTTAAGGGCTTCTAAAGCACCTTTTCCATGATATAAATCTCTAGGTAATGTAAATCTTTGCATAACTTATTCTCCTCTTTTCCTATCTCTAATGATAGCACTTACATTTATTTTTGGTTAGATACTAAAAAGGCATAGTGATATGCCTTTTTTTATATATCAAGTTATTTTTTTCACATTACATGTGCATTTTTTCACTTCACTTGTTCGATTACATTTTTCAAACATTCTATAAAATTTTGATCTTCTTTTGATAAAACATATCCTTTTCGATAAATTAAATAATCAACATATGGTATTTTCTTATCTTTACATGCTTTTAAAACAAAATCATTTTGTTTTAAAAGCTTTTTAGGCATTGGGGCAACCCACATATAAGTTTCTGGAATCTCATTTAAAAGTTCAAATTGTATTCCTCTTTCATAAATGTTCATATGCTTATGATTATGATGATCTTCTTGAATATGAATATCTCCATGTTTTAATTCAATTTGTTTCTTTAAATCTTTCATATAGATATCTTTGTCTTTAAGAGGATTATCTTTTGAAATAAGTATTTGATAATCAAAAGTAAATAGTTTTTCATAAGTCAATTCTTTTAAATTTAAAATATTGAAATAATAATCTTGATCTCTTAAAGGAAAACGTACAATTCCTAAATTATTTTCTCCATCATAAACATTTTGAATCGTATCAAATGAATTCGTTTCTCGATAATTTAGATTCAATTCCTTTTTCATATTATTATCCATTTTTAAATATTCAATAAAAGCTTCTGAGATGTAACTTGAACGAGGGACACAAATATCTAAATTCAATTTATGAGGATCATCCTGATACATATTTTTTAAATAATCTACTTCCTGAACAATTTTTTTAGCCTGTGATAAAAATTCTCTTCCTTTAGTTGTTGGAACAACCCCTTTATTATGTCTTTCAAAGATTTTTATATTAGCTTCTTCTTCTATTTCTTTAATAATTTTAGATAAACGTGGTTGATTAATATAGAGATGCTGTGCTGCTTTAGAAATAGATTCATATTTTTCAACTTCTATTAAATATTTTAAATGTAAAAAATTCATCTTCAAGCTCCTTAAATATAATATAACTATTATATCATTTCTATAAAAAAATTCTATGCAAAACATAGAATTTATAAATAAGTTTCTTTAATATAATCAATTGTTTCTTCTAAATTACTTTTAGATAAATGAACTAACATATCTTTAATCATTGCATCTGTTTCTTGATGAATGACATAATAACCATGTGTCTTATTATAATAATCTAAAGGAGCCGATACATCAAAATTTTCTCCACGGTAAACCATTGTTGCTGCTACTCGATCACAAAACATTTCCACAACATACCTTGTAGGCATTTTGGCAGGAACAACCCCTTCTCTTGAAAAATCAACCCAATATTCCCAATGATGTTTATTTCTTCCTTTATGGTGTAACCAGGCAGTAGAATAACCAATCGTTTCTCTTTCAATTGAATTAGGTGAACGCGTCCCTACCCAATATTTAGCGCCTGTTTTTAGTTCAGTTGGCGAATATTTTGATAAATCATGTAGTAATCCTTGTTTATATAAACCACATTTAAAACAAAGCATTGTCACATAGTATTTATGTTTATTAATTGTTTTCAAATGATTAATCAGTTTCACTTAAATCACCTTCTTGATATCTTGTCGTAAATATATCTTCATCACTTTCAGTTTCTACAATATCCCCTAATTCAGGAAGTTCATCTAAAGAAGCCAGTGAAAAAGCATCCATGAATTCATTCGTTACCCCATATAAAATAGGAAGTCCTGGACTTTCTTCTCTGCCTACTTCTTTAATAAGTGCTTTAGCAATGAGTTTTCTAATCATGCCATCACAACCAACTCCTCTAATATCTTCAACTTTAGCACGAGTAATTGGTTGATTATAAGCAATAATAGCAAGTGTTTCTAAAGCTGCTTGAGAAAGTGTTGTTTTTGATTGTTCTACCATTTTTTGATAATAAGGAAAATATTGAGGATTCGTTGCAAGTTTATATTTACCACCAAAATCAACAACTTGTAGGCCACCAAAGCCTCTTTTTGAATAAGCTTCTATAAAATGATCCATAGCTTCCACAGCTTCTTTTTTAGAAATTTCTAAAATCAGTGATAATTCTTTTATATCAATACCTTCATCACCTTTTAGATAAAGGATACCTTCTATAATATTATTATAATCTTCCATTACTCTTTCCCCTCTACATAAATATCATCAAACAATCCTTCTTGGATAATTTCAACTTCTTTATCATTAGCTAAAACTAAAATCGATAAAAATGTCACGATAAAATAATAGCGATCCCCTCTATCAAATAATTCATCTAATTTTACCCTTTTATTAACTCTTACTTTAAAATAATTTCTAATTTGATTACTTCTTTGTTCAATGGAAATATCTTTTTTAGAAATATGTGTATCTAATGGTCGTGATAACATTTTTCTTTGATACATTTTTTGCATAGCCTTCATTAAATCATATACTTCTAACCCCTCTGGAATCATTGTTGAAGTATCAATGACATATTCTTCCATATTATGAGAGGGTTTAATCAACATAGATTGTCTTTTTTCATATTTTTCTTGAATCTCGTCTAAAACATCTTTATATCTTTTATATTCAATAAGTCTTCTAATGAGTGCTTCTCTTGGATCTTCTTGATACTCATCTTCAATTTGTACTTTTTCTTTAGGTAAAAGCATTTTACTTTTCATTTCAATAAGCTGTGCAGCCATGACTAAATATTCAGACATCACTTCAAGTTGTGATGATTCCATCATATGTATATATTGTAAATATTGATCTGTAATAACTGATAGTTCAAGTGTTTGTAGATCCATCTCTTTTTCTTTAATTAAATGTAACAATAAATCTAAAGGGCCTTGAAAATCATCTAATATAACTTGATATTCCATTGTTTCACCTCTTAGGTATTATAACATAAATTTATATTTTGTATTTATTATGTTGATTATTTCCTATATAATACGCCTGAAAGGGGTTATAAAATGTTTTCATTATTATCTATTATTTTAGCTTTTTTTGCAGGAATTTTAGGAGCACTAATTGGTGGAACACAAACCTTTATTTGTACAGGTTTTGTCGGTCTCCTTATATTTTTATTAGAACATGTTGGTGTTGATACCACATTTTTAAATGAAGCTTTATCAAATAATTTATTTTTACCATGTATTATCTTTAATGCTGCAGGACTTGCAACTGCCTATGCAGGAACAAAACATAACATAAGAGGTGTTGAAACTTCTAGATCACTTGCTTTTACCAATGATCCAAAGGTTTTACTCGTAGGCGCTATCGGTGGGGTTTTAGGTTATTTGATTTTTGCCTTTGAAAATTATTTTTCATTTCCGGTAGATACCGGAGCTGTTTCGGTTATTCTTGTAGGAGTTTTAGGTAGAAGTTTATTTAATAGAGAAAATACATATAATCAAAAGAATTTAGATTTTTTAGAAACAGCACCTAATTCTTTTTGGTTATTCCAATTACTTATAGGAATTGCAGTTTCAACTGTCATGGCTTATTTTGCAAAAGAAACAGGTCTTTATACAATTGGTTTTTCAATTAGTGCTTTAACACTTATCTTTGCTTTAAGTGATCCTGCTTTCCCTGCTACACACCATACAACTCTTGTTGTAGGTTATGCCATGGCACAAACAGGTAATATTATCATTGCTGTTATTTTTGGAGTCATTGCTCATTTTATTGGGTTGATTTTTGGCATGGTGCTTAATACAGATTGTGGAACACATATTGATCCACCAGCTGTTGCTATTGCTACATGTAGTTTTATTTTATTTACATTATTTTAAAACGGGAGATAACTTCTGTTTTTTTGTTTTATAAAAAATGTATAAATCGTACATATATTTTAAAAGATTTATGTACAATTTATACACTACTTCTTAGGTTTTCTAATAATGAATTGAAGTAAATCTTTTCCATTAAAAGGAATCAACGGATAAAGATAAGAAAAACCAAAAGGTTTTAATGATATTAAATACATATATAAAATAACTTGATAAGCAATAAATCCTAGCCAACCAAATAATCCTGAAAATAGAATCATAAATATTTTTACATATTTATTGGTTAAAGATAATTCATAATTAGGTGTGGCAAAACCACAAACATTTCCAATAGATACAAATAAAAGAATCTCTCCTGAAAAAAAACCGAGTTCAATCGCAAATTCTCTTAGTAAAATAGCAGCAATCATCCCCATCGTATTTGAAATAGAATCAGGCGTATGAATAGTCGCAATTCTTAAAAGTTCTACAGCCAGTTCTACCAAAATAATAGAAAAGAGTGTTTTAAAACTGATACTTCCTTGATTTTTAATCAGCATCCATAAAGGAACTAAATAGATAGAAAGAAAAACGGCACTAAAACGAATTAAACGAATAAAAGTTCCAATAATAGGTGTTTGGCGATGTTCTTCTACGTGTTCTAAAATTTCAAATAGAGTTGTGGGCAACATCATAACCGAACTTGAAGTATCACAAATGATGGCAAGATAGCCATGATAAATATGTGTTGACACAACATCTGGCCGTTCGCTATATCTTACAAGTGGAAAAGGATTATAACCTTGATCAAAGATCAGTTCTTCTAAAGCCCGATCTGTCATAATTAAATCTTCATTTTTAATTTCTTGTAATCTTTCTTTAATACTTTTTAACATTGTTTTGTCTATTTTACTTTGCAGATAACATAAACAAATATCCAATTTATTTGTTTTTCCTACCGTTACTTTTTCCATTACTAAATCTAATGTACGAATACGTCTTCTAATTAATCCAGCACAATTTAATAAATTTTCATTAAAACCATCTTTACTTCCTCTTACTGTTTTTTCTGTATCAGGTTCTTCAATTGAACGTGTAGGAAAATGCCTTGTATCTAAAACATAATTTTTATTTTCTTGAATATCTTTAACAATAGCACATCCTGTAAGCATCGCATATTCGTATTGACTTATCTCTGTTTCTTCTTTGACATCTCCATTATTTAAGCAATCTTTTAAAGTTTTTCCTTTCGCATTAGTAATCCCTTCAACTAAATAAGCAATCAGTTCATCTGAACATAAACTAGATACATAATGTATTTCTATTTTTCGATTATGAAAATCAAGTGTTCTAACATTGATATCAAATGAATTATTATTCATGATTTTGGTTTAAAAAAGATTGCGACTAAAAAAGCAAATAAAATAGCTGAAGCAATTCCGGCTGCCGTTAAATCAAACATTCCCATAGCCAGTCCAAAAACACCATATTCTTTTGTCATTGCCATAGCGCCATGCATTAGTGAATGTCCAAAGCTTGTAATAGGAAGCATTGCTCCTGCATGAAATATTTTAATTAAACGATCATAAATATGAAATAAATCTAATAGTGCTCCAAGGACAACAAAACTACAAGTAATATGCCCCGGTGTTAATTTTGTATATTCGTAGATTAATTGTGCTATAACACAAACAAAACCACAAAATAAAAATGATAATAAATAATTCATGAAACACCCTCCAATACATAACCATGACAAACACAAGGAATAGATAATTTTTGATTTGTCATTACTGGATTTAACAATGCTCCTGTTGCTAGAACTAATACTCTTTTATATTTACCTTTTAAAATCATTTGATAAATATATCCAAAGCTTACTAAAGCATTACATACTGGTCCACTTCCACCTTGATAAATATTTTGGGTAATATCATATAAAAGACATCCACAATCATCATATTCATTATATTTTTGATTTTCTTCTTTTAAAAGATCTTTCATAATTGTTTTTCCATAACGAGAAAGATCTCCTGTTAAAATCAAATCATAATAAGTACCATCCCTTTTTAAATCTTTCATATGTTGTAAATACGTATCTAAAGCTGCTGGAGCCATTGCTCGTCCCATATCATTGGCATCGTATTGATCATAATCAATCACTTTTCCTAAAGTAATAGATTCTATTTTTACTTTACTAACTTTACAAGATAAATAAACCGCACAACTTCCTGTAGCAGTAAAAGTCATTGTTTCTTTTCTTTGAATACCATATTCAATAGGATATCTAAACTGTCTTTCCGCTGTGGCATTATGAGAAACTGTACAAGCAATAGCACTATGAATATTATGATTTTCAATCATAATTGAAGCATTTGCTAGAGCAAGACCAATCGTACTACAAGCACCATATAAGCCAATAAAAGGTTTATATAAATGACTTGCATAATAATAACAGGCTGTAATTTGATTATTTAAATCTCCACCAAAATACAAATCAATGTCTTCTTTTTTGACTTTTCCTTTTTTTAAACAAAGCAAAATAGCATCTTTCAACATCTCTATCTCTGCCTGTTCATAACTTTTTTGATGATGATAATGATCAGGATAATGCTTATCAAAATAATGTCCTAAAGGTCCTTGATGTTCAACAATTCCTGCAGTTGTACCAACACTTTGAATATAGACATTTTCAAAAATAAAGCTATTACCAGAAATACGTGATGACATATCTAAGTCCTCCTACAATAAATGATGCAACTATTCCAAAAGTAATTACTGCACCACCTAATTTAAAAATATTAGCACCTATACCTGTTACTAAGCCTTCAGTTCTAGCTTCTAAAGCACTAGAAGTCATTGCATTAGAAAACCCTGTAATAGGAATAAAAGACCCAGCTCCAGCAAAGTTTCCTAAACGATCATAAAGACCTAATCCTGTTAAAATAGCTGCAATGAGTATAAGGGTAATAAGCATAATAGGGGTTGCTTCTTTTTCACTAAAAGAGAATAATTTTTGATAAAGGTTTAAAAAAAATTCTCCGATCATTCCAATTATTCCTCCAACTAAAAAAGCACTTAATGTATGCTTTAATACTTGTTTTTGAGGTTTATTCTTATCTGCAATTTCATTATATCTTTTAATATTCATTATTTTACCTCCATATTTTAAGGATAGACAAAAATAATGAATATAAACAAAAAAAGAATCCTTACAGATTCTTTTGAAGTACTTGTTTATAGAATCTTTCATCTTCATCTTTGAATACATTAAAAATCACTTTTCTATTGTTGAATGCTCTAAGTGTTTTTTTACTGTTTCAATAGCAATCTTAGATGCTAAATCATTAGGAAAATGAAAAACACCGGTAGAAATACAACAAAAAGCAATTGTTTTCAAACCATATTTTTCCGCTAAATTCAAACAACTTTCATAACAAGAAGCCAGTAATGTTTCTTCTTTTTTTGTCACAAATTCTCTTACAATAGGACCTACAGTATGAATAACATAACAACTAGGTAAATTATAAGCTAGTGTAATTTTAGCTTTCCCTGTCGGTTCTAATATTCCTTGTTGTTTCATTATTTGATGACATTGTTCTCTTAGCTGAATACCTGCATAGGTATGAATGGCATTATCAATACAATGATGTCCAGGAACAAAACATCCTTCCATTTGATTATTTGCTGCATTAACAATCGCATCTACTTTTAAACGGGTAATATCCCCTTTCCATAAAATAATTTTATTATTATCATTTTCAAAAGAAACAATCCCTTTTTTTCGATTTTCTTCTTGTAACATTTCATCTTGAATTTCTAAGAATTTTTTAGAAACAGGTTTTGCTTCACGAATGTTGACAAGTTTTCGATAAGTTGTAAAGAGATCTTCACCAAAAAATAAATCTTTATCTAAATGAAGATCTTCTAATAAATAATTAATGAGATAGTTTAATCTTTCATTTTGATTCATCTTATTTTCCTTCTTTCAATAAATTATTAATGACTTGATCAATATCTCCTTTAATAAGAAGTGATCTTTTATTGATTTCAATAGGACAAGATATATCCTCATAATTAATACAAGCATAGATTGCATTTTTATTTTGACTTGTATATTTCCAAAATGGATATTTAATAATGGCTGGGGTATTGCCACCAACGCCTAGTTCTAAATAAAGCACTTTACAATTTTCATGTCTTCTTAAAAAATCTTCATATCGATTGTAAGCTTGATACCATCCTTCATCTTGAACAAAGGTATTATCACAACGTAAATTCATTGTAAGTGGAGCATGACAATGAGGACAACGAGGAACAAGCTCCGTAGGAACTTTCATGTCTTTTTGTTTTTCAATCATTTCTCTTACAATTTCTTCATTATCATAAGTTTCTTGATGACAAGGTACACTACATTGCCATAAACCATAATCTCCTTGTGTATAAAAAAGTCTTTTTGAATCAAAGCCTGCTCTTTGAAATTGATGATCAACATTGGTTGTTAAAACAAAATAATCTTTATCTTTAACAAGAGTTACATCACCGTATTTAATCGTTGGTGTTGGTGTAATAGCACTGCCGGTGTATGTTTGTGCCGTAGTTTCTGATATACTTACCTTTTCTTGATTAATATGTCTTGACCAATAAGCCCAATGTTCTTCTAAGGATTCATAAGAATAAAAACCAGCTGAATACATATCTCTTAAATGATATTTCTTTATAAAATCAGAAAAATATTTTTCAAATCTTTCTCCTGCATAAGTCAAACCTGCCGCAGTCGATAACCCAGAACCTGCACCAATAATAATAGCATCACACTCTTCTATACACTTTGACAATTGTATTATTGATCCTTCATTATTCTTTTTTAAAAACATAACTTTACCTCCTAGTATCTAGAAATCACTTGTTTAGGACACACTTCTTGACATTTTCCACAATGCAAACAATGATCTTGTAAAATAACAACTGGTTTACTTGATATATCAATACATTTTTGTGGGCAAACACGATAACACATCTTACAACCAATACATCCTTCACCTACATAATATCCTGATTTTTTTAAAGATTCATTAACAACAAAACTTTGACGATAAATCGGTTTTTGACTCAAATCAAAATATTCACCTTGGCATTTATCAATTTGAAAAACTTCTAAAACTTCTCTTGAAATCTCATCTGGATAGATTTCTTTCATATAAGGATTTTTTTCAAATATTTCATCAAGTCTTTCATGACCAATATTTTTAACCGTTCCTTGCAATGAAATAGCAACCGAAGACATTGTATCCTCTCCTTTTAAACCTGTTAAAGCAATATGACTTTGTTTCATCAAACGATTATAAAACGCTTTTCCTCTCGCTGTTAAAAAATAAAGCGATTCATCTTCTAATAACATCATATCAATTGCACACGTATAGGGATAACCTTTTTGATCTGTTGTTGCAATAATAACTGTATGTATATCTTCTTGTAAAACTTTTAAGATTTCATGTGTATTCATTTTCTTACTCCTTAAATAATATACTTAATTTCTTATAACTTAACATTGTAATCATTGATACAATACTATATTTAAATAAATTAAACGGTAAAAGTGAAAAAACAATCATCGTAAATACATCCTTTACCAGAGGATTAACTACGTGAATCATATTAATAAGATTCACCATTTTTAAATTTAACACTTTTAAATAAAGTGGAAAGATTAAAAATAAATTAAAAATAATCGCCAATAGGCTTGTACATATTATACTTACTAATAATCCTTGAATTGTTGTTTTCTTAGTCTTTTTTTGTTGATAAATAAACGAAGCAGGTAATACAAACGAAAGTGTAAGTAATAAATTTGAAAGATCACCTACAAAAAAGGATGTTGTTCCATTCAATAAAAAATGTAATAAAATTTTCATAAAAGCAATGATTCCTCCAGCAAATGGTCCTATTAAAAAACCACCAAGCATTACCGGTAAATCAGAAAAATCAAATTTAACGAATGAAGGTGAAAAAGGAAGCTGAATCTCAAAAACCATCAATACAGCAGAAATAGCAGAAAACATTGCTATAATCGTTAAATTTTTAGTTGTTAGTACTTTTTTTGTCATTATTTCCATTGTCTTTCTCCTTTAAGTAAAAGACTCAAAGAAATCTTTGAGTCTTAAAATTGAAACTTTTGGGTTAAAATCCCAAAGAAAATATAATTAAAATTCGTAAGGTGCATTACCACTGAAGTCAGCAATTAAACCATGTGCATCTTCTAAATAGAACACTTCAAAAATTGGATTATCAGCTGTTTGATATTGTCCTTTAACGATAGGATTAGCAATACACATTTCTTTTACAGGCATGTTATTTTCAAAAATAGCTTTACCATGTAATCTAATCCAAGCATATTCTGGTGATGAAACACTAATTTCAATTTCAGGATTTTCTAACATATCTTTGTAAACATCTTTTTGGTTGTTTGTACAAAACCATAATTTACCATCCATTTCTCCAGCAAACATAAATGGACGACATTTAGCTTTACCATCTCTTCCTACTGTTGCAAGATATTGCACTGGGTTGGCATTTAAAAATTCAATTACTTTATTCATTTCTTTCTCTTCCTTAATGTAATCATCTTTATTACATTAATAATGTAGCATCCTTTTAATGTAACGTCAATGGTTACATTAAAAAATATAAAAAAAGATAGTTTTTCAACTATCTCCTTAAAGTTCTTTTGTAAGTGATTGGATATATTCTTTTAAAGGTAGATCTGCATGATTTCCATGTTCTTTAATAATATTAACAATTGCGCTACCTACAATAACGCCATCAGCATATTGTTTAAATTCTTTTACTTGTTCTGATTTATTAATTCCAAAACCAATAGCAACTGGTGTATCTGTTACTTGATGGATATGTTCTATGATTTCTTCTAAATTACTTGCAAATGAAGTATTATCTCTTGTTCCTGTAACACCCATTGACGATACAAGATAGATAAATCCTTTTGCTTCTTTTGCAATCATTTCAACACGATCTTTACTTGTTGGGGCAATCATTGAAATTAAAGTAACATCATAATTATAACAAACATCTTTGACTTCTTGGCTTTCTTCATAAGGTAAATCTGGAAGAATAATACCATCAATGCCAACTTCTTGACATTTTTTAAAGAATTCATCATAACCGTAATGGAAAACAACATTTAAATAAGTCATAAAACATAAAGGAATATCACTTTTTTCTCTTACTTTTTTAATCATTTCAAAAACATCATCTGTTGTAACTTTGTTTTTTAAAGCACGTACATTTGCTTCTTGAATGGTTGGTCCTTCAGCAATAGGATCAGAAAAGGGAATACCAATTTCAATCAAACTAGCCCCTGCTTGTTCCATATCTAAAATATAGTCTACTGTTTTATCTATTACAGGATCTCCTGCTGTTAAAAAACCAATGAAGGCTTTTTTATTTTCAAAAGCTTTATATATTCTATTCATAGATTTCTTTCCCCCTATATCTTGCAATCGCTGCAACATCCTTATCTCCTCTACCTGAAAGACAGACAATTAAAATATCATCTTTTTTCATAGTTGGTGCTATTTTGATTGCATGTGCAATCGCATGTGCACTTTCAATGGCACAAATAATTCCTTCAGTTTTTGCAATGTATTCAAAAGCATCCACTGCTTCATCATCTGTAACTGGTACATATTGTGCACGTTTTGTATCATGTAAATAAGCATGTTCAGGTCCAATACCTGGGTAATCTAAACCGGCTGAAATAGAATAAACAGGTGCAATTTGACCGTATTTATCTTGACAGAAGTAAGATTTCATTCCATGGAAGACACCTAATGATCCTGTCGCAATTGTTGCTGCTGTTAAAGCTGTATCGACACCTTTACCAGCGGCTTCACAACCAATAAGTTTTATATCTTTATCATTGATAAAATTATAGAACATTCCCATCGCATTACTTCCACCACCAACACAAGCCATCACAGCTGTAGGAAGTTTACCTTCATATTCAAGAATTTGTTCTCTTGCTTCTTTAGAAATCACACTTTGGAAATCTCTCACCATCATTGGAAATGGATGAGGTCCCATCACAGAACCTAAAACATACATCGTATCATCCACACGTTTTGTCCATTCTCTCATTGCTTCATTGACCGCATCTTTTAAAGTCATTGTCCCTGTAGTTACAGGATGTACTTTAGCTCCTAAAAGTTCCATACGATAAACATTTAAAGCTTGACGATCTGTATCTTCTTTTCCCATAAAAATTTCACATTCAAGTCCAAGCAAGGCTGCTGCTGTGGCTGTAGCTACACCATGTTGCCCAGCACCAGTTTCAGCAATAATTCTTGTTTTTCCCATTTTTTTAGCCATTAAAGCTTGTCCTAATACATTGTTGATTTTATGAGAACCTGTATGGTTTAAATCTTCTCTTTTTAAATAGACTTTAGCGCCACCTAAATCTTCTGTCATCTTTTTCGCATAATATAATAAAGATGGTCTACCAGCATATTCTTTTAATAATGTATTAAGTTCATCATTAAATGCTTGATCATTTTTATAAAATTCATAAGCCTCTTCAATTTTATGAATTTCACTCATTAAAGTTTCAGGTATGTACTGTCCCCCATGTATTCCATATCTACCTTTCATTTCTAGCTCTCCTTACGATTTCCTTAATTTTTTCCCTATCTTTAAAACCATCTGTTTCAACACCACTTGAAACATCTAATCCATAAACATTCATTTTTAAAGCTTCATCAATATTAGAAAGATTGATTCCCCCTGCCAAAAATACAGGTTTATTGACTTCTTTCAACATAGACCAATCAAAACTTTCCCCAGTTCCTCCAGAACCATGATCGAAAAGATAATAATCAACGTCATAGTCTACATTGAAAGAATCATCATTTTTAATTTGAATTGCTTTAATAATTGGAACATCTATTTTTTGTTTTAAAATCTTTATATATTCATTTGTTTCTTGACCATGCAATTGTACAAGATCAATAACATCATTTTTAACTAATTTTTCAACAAAAGAAATATCCTCATTTACAAAAACACCTACAACTTGAATCGAAGATAAAAGACCTTTTTTTAATTCTTTTGCCTGATCATAAGTAATCTTTCTTTTTTTCCCCGCAAAAACAAAGCCAACATAATCAGGTTGATATGTATTAACATAATCAACATCTTCGCTTCTTTTTAAACCACAAATTTTAATCTTCTTCATCAATACCTTTTAAAACTTCTAATGTATGTCTTTTATCATGGCTTTTCATCATAGCTTCACCAATTAAGACAGCATTTACATGATGTTTTTCTAATAATTCAATATCTTCTCTTGTTTTAATACCACTTTCAGAGACAAAGATAACATCATCATCGACCATATCTCTTAATTTTAATGTTGTATTTAAATCAACACTGAAATCTCTTAAATCTCTGTTATTTACACCAATAATTTTAGCGCCTACACGCAATGCTTTTTTTACTTGCATTGAACTGTGTGTTTCAACAATTGCTGACATACCTAAATTATGCGCTAAATTAACACAACGCATTAATGTAATTTCATCTAAAACACCTGCAATTAATAAAATTGCATCTGCTCCTAAGATTTTAGATTCATAAACCATATATTCATCTACAACAAAATCTTTTCTTAAAACAGGAATTTTCACAATACGTTTGATTTCTCTTAAAAAATCATCATCCCCTTTAAAATAATCAGGTTCAGTTACTACTGAAATAGCATCTGCTCCAATCATTTCATATTCTTTCGCAATTGCTTTAAAATCAAAAGTGGAAACAATTTGTCCTTTTGATGGTGAATGTCTTTTAACTTCTAAAATATAAGACATTCCATCTTTTTCTAAAGCTTTCTTAAAAGGAAAACTTTGGTCTATAGGCATTGCAAATGCCTTTTCTTTTAATTCATAAATTGAATGACGTTTTTTATTTGTTTCAACACGTTCTTTTGTACTTTCAACAATATCTTCTAAAATCATAATATACGCTCCTATTTGTTTGATTCTTTTATAAACTCTTCTAGTTTTTCATTTGCCTTTCCACTATCAATCAACTTTGCTGCTAAATCAATTCCTGCTTGTAAAGAATCAACTTTACCACCAATATATAAACCTGCCCCCGCATTCATTAAGACAGCTGTTCTAGATCCACCTTGTTTACCATTTAAAACATCTCGTGTAATTTGAGCGTTTTCTTTTGGAGTTCCTCCAACAAGTTCATCTTTTAAACATCTTTGTAAACCAAATTGTTCAGGTGAAATTGTATATGTTTTAAATTGATTCTCATTAATTTCACAAACAAAAGTTTCATTAGATGCTGAGATTTCATCTAAACCATCTCTTCCATAAACCACCATAGCTCTTTTAACCCCTAAATTACTTAAAACTTGAGCAAGTGGTTCAACTAATGATTCATCATAAACTCCCATGACTTGATAAGTCGCTCCTGCTGGATTCGTAAGTGGTCCTAAAGTATTAAAGACTGTACGAATACCTAGTTCTTTTCTTAACGGTGCAACATATTTCATCGCTAAATGATAGTTTTGAGCAAATAAGAAACAAATATTAATATCGTTTAATAATTCTTTACTTCTTTTTTCATTGATTGTAATATCCACTCCAAGAGCTTCTAAACAATCTGCTGCGCCACTTTTTGAACTTGCTGCACGATTTCCATGCTTAGCAACTTTAACACCACCACTAGCAATCACAATAGATGAAGTTGTAGAGATATTGAAAGAATTCGATCCATCTCCTCCAGTTCCTACAATTTCAAGAACATCTTGATCATTCAATAACTTCACACAATGTTCTCTCATTCCTTTAGCACTTGCAGTTATTTCATCAATTGTTTCACCTTTTAATGAAAGTGCTGTTAAATAAGCAGCCTTTTGAATATCAGAAGCTTGATCATCCATGATCTCATTCATACATTCATAAGCTTCTTGATATGTTAAATCTTCTTTTTTTGATAATTTAATAATTGCTCCCCTAATCATTTTGTATCTCCTTTAAAAAATTTTCAACTATTTTTTTACCTTCTTTTGTTAAAATCGACTCTGGATGAAACTGTAACCCATAAACAGGATAGTTTTTATGACTGATTGCCATGATTTCACCATCATCGCTTTCCCCTATAATCTTCAAACATTCTGGTAAATTTTCTTTTTTAGCAGCTAAGCTATGATATCTAGCCACTGCTGTCTTTTCCTCGATTCCCTTAAAAATTGGATTTGTAGTATCTACTTTAATTATTGAAGACTTTCCATGCATGACGCTTTGAGCATAACTTACTGTTCCTCCAAAAGCTTCAATAATTGCTTGATGCCCTAAACAAACTCCCAAAATAGGATATTTCGTATAACATTTTTGAACAACTTCTTCAATAATACCCGCTTCACTTGGTTTCCCTGGACCTGGTGAAATAATAATACATGATGGCTGAAGTTCTTCTATTTCTTCAACTGTCATTTCATCATTTCTTATAACCTTGATATCTTCATCGATTGAACCTATCAATTGATAAAGGTTATAAGCAAAACTATCATAATTATCAATGAGTAGAATCATAATCAATACCTCCATCTGCCATCTTGATTGCTTCAACAACCGCACCTGCTTTATTTAAACATTCTTGATATTCATTTTCAGGAACACTGTCATAAACAATTCCTGCACCACTACAAATAGAAATTTCATTATTTCTTTTATAAGCTAAACGAATACCAATACATAGATCCATATTTCCTGTAAAATCTAAATAACCAATCGCTCCTCCATAAATACCTCTTTTATTTTGTTCTAATTGATTAATAATTTGACATGCCCTGATCTTTGGTGCTCCTGATAAAGTACCTGCAGGAAGTAAAGCATCAACTGCATCTAAAGCATCATATTTTTCTTTAATTTCACTGCTAACAATACTTGCTATATGGATAACTTTTGAAAACTTTAAGATATCCATATAAGATACCACATGTACACTATTGAATTTAGAAATTCTTCCTAAATCATTTCTTCCTAAATCAACGAGCATATTATGTTCAGCTAATTCTTTTTCATCTTTTAATAAATCATCTATTAATTGTTGATCTTCTTGCTTATCTTTTCCTCTTTTTCTCGTTCCAGCAATTGGAAAAGTTGTTAACTTTGTTCCCTCCAATTTAATTAAAGTTTCTGGAGAAGCTCCAGCTACTTCAATATTATCACTTGCAAAATAGAACATATAAGGTGATGGATTCGTTGTTCTTAAAACACGATAGCTATCAAATAATGAACCTGTTGCTTTTGCATAAAGTCTATTTGATAAAACAACTTGGAAGATATCACCTTCTTTAATATAATCAATACCTTTTTCAACCATTTGACAATATTCTTTTTTAGAGAGAACTGGTTTAAAATCTTCTAATAATTTTAATGGTTGAACAAGTGTTTTAACATGTTTTCTAATAATATAATCTAACTCATCTAATTCTTTGATTCCTTTTTTATAATTCTTTTGTAAATCATTTGTTCCAATATTAACAATTAAAATCAACTTTTGCTTAAAATGATCAAAACAAATAACTTTATCAAATAACATTAAATCAACATCATTGAAACCATTATCTTTTTGGTTTTTAATAATTGAAGGTTCGCTATATTTAAAATAATCAAAACTAAAATAACCAACTAAGCCTCCTGTAAAAGTAGGAAAACCTTCTAATTTTAAACTACGATGTTCATTTAAAACTTTTCTAATATATTCTTTGGGATGTGTCACTTTAAAAATCTTATCATCCACTTTCATCATCTTGTTATAACAAGTAATTTCGCTTTTAGGATCAAAACCTATAAAAGTATATCTTCCCCATTTTGTCTTATCTTCATGACTTTCTAACATATAAACATGTTTAGAATATTGTTTTAATTTTCTCATTAATTCTATAGGTGTAATCATATCACTATAGATTTCTTTTTTTATTGGAACTAAATCATAAGATTTTAGATCTAATTTTTCTAACATTTCTAAACTTGGATAATACATATAATTCCCCCTAATAATTAAAAAAAACCGTCCTGAAAGTTAAACTTTCAAGGACGGTTATATCCGCGGTGCCACCTTGATTCATGATACACTCATGCACTTTACTAGATGCTATCACATCTATGGCTACTTACGTAAGCCTTACGTCAAAGAATACTCAGCTAATGCCTTTCCTTTTGCCCTCAGTGGTCCATTTAATAGACTGCGTTCTGTTTGCTTCCACCATCCAAACTCTCTATAAGTGCACGTTCTATTTTTATCTCCACTTCATCGGTTTCACTTGTTGTGTGTATTATAAATCGGTTTTAAAAATAAAGTCAACACGAATAGGTAATGTTTTATTTTTTATACATTTATATAAAAAGAAAAAGACCGATTGGTCTTACACTTCAAGTCGATGTACAAATTTAGAATGTTGTTGTCAAAAAAATATTTAAGGAAGAAAAATCTGTTCATGACTTGTCTACGAAACTTATTATATTTTTTTCTTTTTAAAAATCAATTTTATTGTCATAATTTAATAAATAAAAGCGATTACATCTCCTAACATTAAAAAAAACCGCTTTTATCACGGTTTTTTAGGATATATAAATAATAAGTATGGTATTTATCTTTTAGCTTTCTTTAACATTTTTTGAATTATTTGTATTTGATTTTGATAATCATCAAATGAAGTAAGTTTATAAGACCAGTTATGTGGACCTACTGTCCCTGGTAAATTAATACGAGCTTCTTTGCCATAGCCAAGTAGATCTTGTAAAGGAACAATAGAAATCACCGCATCACATTCAAGTGTATATGCAAGCATATCTTCCACAAGATTTTCTCCTGTATATCCTAGACCCTTCATAATTTCTTTCATTCTTTCTTTATCATCTAATTCTTCATACCATTGTTTAAGAGTAGCATTATCATGTGTTCCTGTATAAACAACACAATGTTGAGGAATTTTATATTTAACTTTTCTTTCATCTTCTCCAAAAGAGAATTGCATAACTTTCATTCCCAATAAATCATAATGATCTCTCAGTTCATGTATTTGTGGACGTAATTCTCCTAAGTCTTCAACAATCATATTAAGTTTAGGCAATTGTTTATAAACTGAATCTAAAAAATGATAACTTGGTCCTTCTATCCATTTTCCTTCTCTTGCTGTAGCACTTCCATAAGGAACTGACCAATATGTATCAAAAGCCCTAAAATGATCAACTCTTAAAATATCAAAAATTTCATTATTCCATTTTAATCTTTTAATCCAAAAATTATATCTTGTTTTCTTTAAATAATCCCAATCATATAGAGGATGTCCCCATAGTTGGCCATCTTTTGAAAAATAATCAGGTGATGCTCCAGATACGAATTTAGGATAAAATTTATCATCTAATTGAAAACATTTACGATACTCATAAACATCCGCAGAATCATCACCTACATATAAAGGTAAATCTCCCATGATAGATATTCCTTTTTGATGTGCATGTATTTTTAATAAATTAAATTGTTTAACAAAAATATATTGAAGAAATTGAATATAATCAATTTCTGCTTCTAATCCTTCATTACTTCCTTTAATATTTTGATCTTCATCATTCCAATCTACCCAAGGTAAACCTTCGTTTGCTTTATTTAAAGCCATAAAACGCGCATATTTTTTTAGCCAAAATGTTCCTTTAACAAAAGTACGATATTCTTTCTCTAATTCTTTATCTTTTAAGAAAACTTGATAAGCTTTTCTTAAATAACGATCTTTAAATAAACGTACGCGTTTATAATCAACTCTTTTTAAATCTTGTAAATAGTTAGGAACTTCATCTAACAAATGCCAATCTTTTAAAAGTTCTAAAGAAATATATATTTCATCACCAGCAAAAGATGAATAAGGAGTATAGGGTGAATTCCCAGAGCTTGATGGATTTAATGGTAAAATTTGCCAAATAGAAAAACCTGCTTGAGCAGATAAGTCAACAAATTCATAAGCTTCTTTTCCTAAATCCCCTATTCCATGTTTTCCTGGTAAACTAAATAACGGTAACAAAATACCAGCTTGTCTTTGATCAAGTGCTTTTAATTTCATGATTTTCACCTCTTCTTTAAATATACCATAAAAAAAGCGTCTCCGCTTATGAAAACGCTATCTTTTTTGATTTTAAAATGAAAAGGTTCTATTTTCTTAATCTTGAAAATAGAAACCTTTTATTTTAGTCTTCTTTTGTTCTTTTTCTTAAAGATACATAAACGATTGCTGCCATTAATGCAAATGTTGCAAATGTCCATACAGATGTTGAATCACCTGTTTTCACTTTGTTATTTGTTACAACTTGAGGTTTATGAGCAGGTTCATTTGTATCTGTAGTGACTGTTGGTGCTTTTTCTAATGCATTAATAGCGTTTTGTAATTCACTTACAAGGGCATCGACTTCTTCTTGTGTCATTTCTGATGAATTTTCTAACTTCTTAGAAATTTCAGTAACAACATCTATTAGTTTAGAATAAGATGCTTCTGTATATTTTTTACTATCTAATTGTTTAATTTGATCTAATAAACCATGGATACCATTTAAATTACCACGTTTAACAAGTTTTTGAGCAGCTTCTTTTAAAGTATTAGTTAATGCTTGAACATCAGCACTTGTGTTTTCATTTTCTAAAGCAGCTTTAACATCATTGTAAACTTTTTCAAATTTCTTCCATGATGATGCTGTATAATCTTTTTCTTGATATTGATCCATTAATGCTTTTAATGCATTTACTTCATCATCTGTTGCTTTTAAAACTAATTGTGTTCTTGCATCTTGTAATTGTTTTAAAGCTTCATCTAATTGTTCTTTTGTTGCATCTTCTTTTTCGATTAATGTTTGTGCATTCTTTAATGCTTCTTTAAATGAATCAGCAGTAGATGTTAAATATTTATTTGTATCTAACTTATCTAATTCATTTGATGCAATATAATCTTTTAACTCTTTTTTACTTACTGATACTTTTGTTACTAATTGAGCTTTTGCTTTTTGTAAAGCATCTACCATATCAATAACTTCTTTTTCAGTAATTGTTGCTTCATCCTTTTTAATGAATTCTTGAGCAAGTTTCACTTGATCTTGTAAAATAGCCCATGTTTCACTTGTATAATCTTTTTCTTTTAACTTGTTAATTGTATCAAGTTCATCTTTAACACTTTGAATATTTCCACGTTTAACAAGATTTGCATAAGCATCTTC
>ERZ834798.1121-NODE-1121-length-25762-cov-7.596141_pt1 | contig 25762 bp, 21 predicted proteins | sample MGYA00519689_ERZ834798 | MGnify/ENA primary metagenome ERZ834798 (study PRJEB31850, sample SAMEA3708761) | human gut metagenome | biome: human gut; feature: human-associated habitat; material: faeces | place: China | collected 2014 ...
GGCTTAAAAAGTATTTCGTGGGAACATTGTCCTCCAAAGTCTGCCACAACAAAGATGCGCTGCCGTCGTGCCAGTCGGGGGCTTGCCCAATGCTGGGCGTCCATGAGCCGCCAGCAGAGGTCAGGCGTTCGCCCTCGCACCATTCCGGCTCCTGCCCATCTTCCAGAAGCAGGCATTGAAACATCGGTGTCTGTGAAAGCGGATAGGACGGCTCTAAAATCCATCCTGTTATTTGATGAAAACGCTCCCATGACATTTTCCCAAACAGCGATTGCTGGAAATAGACCATTTGTCGCCTCCCTCATTTCACGGATAATGCGGATAGCTTGAAAGAACAGGCTGGACTTTTCTCCCGCAAGTCCCTTGCGGTTGCCGATCTGCGAGAGATTTTGACACGGTGAGCCAAAGGTGATGATATGGACGGGCGGGAGATCCCGCCCGTCCAGCTTTGTCACATCCCCCAAGTGAACCATATCGGGAAAGTGGCGCTTGGTGATGGAGATAGGGGCTTTTTCGATCTCGCTTGCCCATATTGGCTCAATGCCACAGCGCACCGCCGCCAGCGGAAACACGCCGATCCCGTCAAACAGGCTCCCCAGCCGGAGCGCCGTCATCTTATCTGCGCCCCTGCCCCTTGACGGTCAAAATGCCCTCAAGGGTGGTGGCGGTAATCCCGAGCCGCTGGGCAACGGCGATGTCATTTTTCATGGCCTCGGTGACGGTATGACCGCACACCACCAGCACATGAGAGCGGCGGAGCAGGTCGCGCCCCATGTCGATGCCGCTCTTATGCTCCTCGGGAACGGCGTCATTGAGGAAAAGCGGCTGATAGAGCGTCGGGCAGATGGGCGAAAAGCCCGCCTCATAGACAGCGCGACAATACTTGACAGCCTGCTCCGTCGCCTCGCAGGGGTCGCCGCTCCACGCGGCGGTGATATACGCGAGGGGTCGTTTCATTGTAAAATACCTCCGTTTTGTAATGTAGTAGTTCAACCCAAACCCCACGCCCTGTCCCATTCTTGGGAAAGGGGGCGGCTCTGGAGGATATACCCCCGCCGCTTGTCGGAGAAAAAGCATAGCCGGGACAGGCGGTCAAGGGCTGGCCGCTGAAAACAGCGGTGCGATGCACCCTTGACAGCCCGCTCCCGACCATGCTGGAATACGGGCGGCGACGGGGGATATAACCACAAGAGCCATTCGGGGAAACGAAAGACCTCGGGACAAAAAGTCCCAAGGTCACTTTTCAAGTTCCGTTTTCTTTTCGGGCTTGCCCAGCTCGGGCGGCTGCTTGGCCTTCCAGTCATCCAGCAGAGAAATGATCTTGTCTTTCATTTCCCTCGGGGACTTGTCCTTGCCGAAATACTTTTCCAGTTCCGCACTATTGATGATCACCTTGTCTACCTCCTTTTTCTCCTGTGACAGAATACCGTCGATCACATCGCCGTTGAGTTTGCCGTCCTTGTCCAGCTCCCGCATTTTCTGTGCCTGCGACAGCGAGGGCGAGGACTGCTGCCCCTCGATGGACACGGCGATATACCTCTGATTCTTGGGGCGAATGAATGAGATCTCCACCGCCGGGGTGAACGCCAGCTTTTTCTCGTCCACCATCTTCTGCAAATCCGGCACAAGCTCGGTCAGGCGGATATACCGCTGCACCTGCTTGTAGTTCATGCCGTTGCGATCTCCCACGACCTGCGTGGAGCGTTTTCCGGCGTCCTTGTCCTCCTCGCCGGGGCGGCTGCCTTGGTGCTTGATGGCCTCCACCTGCATTTTGAGTGACTGCGCCTTTTCCGTGGGCAAAATGCGCTCACGGTGGCGGAGGTTGTCATCCGTCATGGCGAGGATGGCTTCATCGTCCGTCATGTTGCGGACGATACACGGCATATTCGCAAATCCGGCGAGTTCGCTTGCCCGCTGGCGGCGGTGGCCTGCGATGATCTCATAGCCGCCATCCTCACGGGGATGCACCAGCGCGGGCTGATTGACGCCCGCCGCCTTGACCGACTCCACAAGCCCCTGCATCTCCGCATCGTCCCGGACACCAAAGGGATGATTTTTGAACGGGTGCAAGTCAGACAGGTTGAGATAGACGATCTCCTCTTTTACCGGTCGAGTGGCGTCACGGGGCGCAGATGGCTCCGGCGTGACCTCCGCACCGGCGGGAGCGCCGCCCTTATCCACGGCAGGCTTCTCCGGGGCGGGCTTACTTTGGGACTTTTTGTCCCGAGGTTTGGGCGGCTTGGCCTTATCGGGAGCGGCCTTGCCATCCTTGGGCGGACGGCCTCTGCCGGGCTTGGCGGCCTTGTTCTTTTCCGTGGGCGGCTTCTGCTTGATCGCCTTTTTCTCCTCCTTGGCTGCCTCCTCACGGGCAGCGGCAAAATCCACCACCTTGCCGGAATGTGCCGGGGCAGGTGCGTCCTTGCCGGGATCAGGCGGCTGTGCCTGCTCCTTTTCAGCCTTGGGGACTTCGGGAGCGGCAGGCTCCTCCACCTCGGCGAGGGTAACAGTGTCAGCGGGATCAGGTACGGCATCGCCCATTTCAAAGAGCGCCGCGTGCCCCTCCTGCTCCAGCATGACCGCCTCCGCGTCAGTCAGCACAAGATCAGGAGCAGGCGGCTCCGGCACGGCTACATTTTCTACCGTGGGAGCGGGAGCCTCGGCGGGCGGGGCTGTCTCGGGAATATTTTTCTTATCATCTGCCATTTGCAAACCTCCTTTTCATGGCATAAAAAAAGGCCAGTCAGCAGACTGACCGGGCGGAAGTGACCTCCCTTCATGGTTTTATATATGAAAACGCCACCCGTTGTCCTGTTAGGGTGGCGTTTAATCAAATCATATTACAGTAAATTCAGTTACTTCTGTAAAAAACCAATACTTTCCACTTTTGTCAATCGTGCCGCTAATACACACTTCTTTGTCATCACGATAAGCGTTGCACGCTAATGCGTGCTTGTCTGGCGGAAGATGAAGTGAGATAGAGCGCATCTGACCGTCAATCTTTGTCAAAAGGCGAACAGTATTTTCTTCTTCATCTCCACCAGCGGATGGAGATTTGGACAGCATTTTTATAGTCCCTTTAAGAGTTACATCTTCGACTAATGTACAATCCTTGTAGCGCTTTGATATTTCATCGATGAACAAGAAATGGGAATTATCCAAAGTAAAAACTTTCGGTGGAGAAACGGTCTGTGTAAGCGCTTCTGCATAATAGACGGATGTTTCAACTGTAACATCTTCAGTATTTTCAGGTTTGAGTTTTGATAGAGCATCACACATATTCGCCGTTATACCGTCCCTATAAGCATTCTCTATCAAATCACCAATCTTGATTTGTCGATTAGCAACACCATCAACTTGAGTAATAGCGGTTCCGATGCGTTTGATTATTTTATGTTCAGGCGGTTCATCTGGCGGAGCTCCTGCATCAATCAAGTATAGTTGTTCGTTTTCTTCATCTGCGACCTGTACATCGATGTTAATAATGAAACTCCCAATCTGTGTTTGGCCAAACTGGAACTTTTCAAGAGCTCGTTTAGCGCTATTGTAGGTTCTTGCACAAATGGGCTTCGCATTTTCTTCTGCACAAGCAGCGTAAAGAACAAGGTCTTTCAAACCCTCCAAGCACCGCGCGGCATAGTCAAGTGGCAGTTTGCCTCCTTGACTTTCTTCTGTAATAATTCGAAATTGTAAACGATCTGTGTATGCGCTCTTTAGTGAGTCTATAATTTCTTGCTCTGTTTTTCCATCGACAACAGATAATGTTTGTATTAAGTTATAAACTTGTGGATAAAAGTCTGTAGCTTTTTCACTCGCAGGAACGGCAATTTTAAACTCGGGGTCACTCTTGCTCTTGAATACCCACATTCTTGTAGAGTTAAATGTATCATCCCTAACCCAGCCGGTAAACAAAAGATACTTTTCAATCGATGCAGAGGTTATTCCACTAAGGTTCCTCAATAAGTAAGAGTTCATAGCTTTTTACCTCCCTTTACCTTTTCCATAAGGCCAATCAAGGCAGCAGGGGAGAGTATCTGCCCATCGGGGATAAAAATTCTTTTTGTAGTCTGATTGGTAGTAGGTTCTTGCCCTTCTAAAGAGCACCACCATGCACATCTTTTCATAATGAGCTGATCAGCTGTAACTTCAAGCCAGTCGTTGCTATCTGTGGGTAGCGCAAGCAAAATCAGAATATTAGGCAACATGGAACTTTCTTCAACTAAATCGTTGTAGTTTTTGCTTTCAAGATCATATACCACATGACCGTTTTCAAAAGTAACATCGCAAGAACTTTTGAGTTGAAAATTTATACCGAAGCAACTCTCTACATACCGACCACCGCGGTTAACAACCTCTTTTATTGTGCCATCATACCCGTAGTCATGTTCGGACTTTCCGAAGTTGAATCCTGCTTTGGCAATAACAGCTCTTACATACGCTTGCCCAAGGGCTTCTTTTTGATGCTGAACAGTTATTGACATATATCTCACCTTCTTATAAGAGTAGGCAACAGATATAAGTATAATAACTGATTTTAAAACCATTTGCAATGATTTGTTGGGTTTTGCTTTAAGGTCATTTGCACCAAAAGCTCCCGCTGCCTATAAAGATTTAGGCAACGAGAGCTTTTGTTAGAATAAAAACCTCTTGCTGACTGCCAGATTGATACTTTCAATTTTAGTCCGTTGTAGTTTTATTTGCTGCTCGCATCTCTTCGTCCAAGTCGGCAAACATCAGCTTTAGCAAGATGTCTGCCATGCTTTCACCGTCTTTCCTGTACCGTGGCTCAACGATAAAAACTCGACCGCCAATTTCGTATCGTTGGGGCTCTCCGGCAATATATTCTTTTTCCATGCCCGCACCTCCTTTCCAACATGGACATAAAAATTATATCATGCCGTGGAGGGACGCAAAGCAGAAAAATTATTTTCCTTGATATACGGGCTTTCTTTGACTATAATGAAAGACATTCAGGGTGTGTTTTGGGGTTGCCCGCGTATTGAAGCGCTCTTTTAACCCGGTTTAGGGGGGTATGTAACCGCACTAACCGGGAGAGCGCTTGACTGGCAGTCAAGAGGTCAGCGGTTCGATCCCGCTTATCTCCACCATGAAAAAGCCTTGAAAGTGTAAACTTTCAAGGCTTTTTTGCTTACCATCGATCCGAAAGAAACGCGGGTGGAAAGAACATGAAACTGATCCGCATCGGTGACAGCCTGACCTTTGGATACGGCGTGCATCTGTCTCAGCGGTGGACGCGGCTGTGCGCACAGGAGACGGGCTGGGAGCTTGTCAATGAGGGCATCAACGGCGACACGACCGGCGGCATGCTGGCGCGCATGCAGGGCGGGGTGCTTGCGGAGCTGCGCGAGGGCGGCCTTGGCGCCGACCGGCCCTATGTGCTGCTGATGGGCGGGAGCAACGATGTGTTCTACTCCGGCTCCGACGCTGCGGCGCGGGGAAATATGGGCGCGATGATCCACCAGCTCTTTTCCGTGGGCGTGCTGCCGATGGTTGGTATCCCGCTTCCGGCGGATGCACCGCATGCGCCGCGGGCGTGGGCGGTCGCGGTCGATTTTGAAGCGGCGGAGCGGACGATGAAAGAGTACTGCGCATGGCTCAAGCGGTACTGCACAGCGTTTGGCGTGCCGTATATCGACTTCTGCGCGGATTTTCTGTCGCCAGACGGATCGATCCGCTCGGAGCTGCTGCTCGACGGTCTGCACCCGACGCCGGAGGGACACTGCTTGATGGCGCGGCGGCTGAGCGCGCAGCTGAAAAGACAAGGATAACAGCCCTGAAAAAGGCTTGAAAATCAACGACCCTGATAGAAGGAGACCACGACCATGAAGCTATCATATCTGGACCTGATGACGACCGATCCGAGCTACAATCTGGCGATGGAGCAGTACGTGTTCGACTGCCTCCCGCGCGACCGCATGTATTTCATGCTCTGGCAGAATGATAACGCGATCATTGTCGGAAAGTATCAGAACACGATCGCTGAGATCAATGAAGAGGCCGTGCGCGAGCGCGGCATTCGCGTGGTGCGCAGACTTTCCGGCGGCGGCGCGGTCTATCACGACATGGGCAACCTGAACTTCACGTTCATTACAGATGTCGGCGAGAGCAATGCGCTGGACCTCAAGCTCTTCTGCGAACCGGTCGTGCGCACGCTGGCGACGCTCGGCGTGAAGGCGGAGGTCAACGGCCGCAACGACATCACGATCGACGGGAAGAAGTTTTCCGGCAACTCGCAGTACATCCGCCAGGGACGCGTGATGCACCACGGCACGATCATGTTCGATTCGGACCTCTCTGTCGTCAGCGAGGCGCTGCGCGTCGACCCGACAAAGATCCAGACCAAGGGCATCCGCTCGGTGCGCAGCCGCGTGACGAACGTTGCCGAGCATCTGCCGGAAAAGGTCACACTGCCGGAATTCCGCCGCATCCTGCTGGAAAACATCCTGAAGGAGAATCCGGGCGAGGCCTACCCGCTGACGCAGGACGACCTTGCGGCGGTGGAAAAGCTGCGCGCGGAGCGTTACGCCACATGGGATTGGAACTACGGTTTCTCTCCGGCGTGCACGATGCTGCGCCGCCGCCGCGTGGACGGCTGCGGCCTGATCGAGGCCTACATCACCGTGGAGCACGGAAAGATCGCGGCCCTGTCATTCAAGGGCGACTTCTTCAGCGCCTCGGAACCGGACGAGCTGGCGGCGCACTTTGTTGGCTGCACGCCGTACCGCGCGGGCTATGAAAAGGCACTCGGCGATGTGGACGTTTCGCGCTACTTCGCGGGCTTGCAGAAGGATGAGCTGATCGACATCCTGTGCGAGGGATAATGAAAAGGGGAGCCGGCGTAAAAAGTGCCGACTCCCTTTTTCTCGCTCAAATGGCAGGCAGAGCATGTCATTTTCCACCCATCAGCAGAGCCAGTAGCTCTGCAAGCTTCGACTTCACTACGACATCACCGCTTGCGGCGCTCTGCGTCAGGATGCCGTCGCACAGCGGGGAGAACACTGCGCTCCACCACTGGAGGGTATTAGTGCCGCGCGCGGCGCAGAAAAGCAGCATGACCGCGAGGCCAACGGCAAGGGAAAGCTCCCATTTCGTCCATTTCATCGAAAAACCGCCCATCTCAAAGAATTTGCTTCGAGTATGGACGGTTTTCTGAGTTTTCAAACAAATTCGGCGCAGAAAGTTTTGACGCACTCGCCTTGCAGTGCCTCGCACGCTCTGCGGCAAGCCGCTTTGTCAGAGAAGAGGCCGAACACCACGCTGCCCGAGCCGGTCATCGCCGACGTCTTCGCGCCGTAGGCGAGAAGATCGCGCTTGATGGTCTCAATGCGCTCACGCTGCTCGCCGTCGAGCGCCTGCTCAAAGACGTTGCGCACGTTTGCACACAGCGTGTCCGCGTCGCCGTGCTCGATGGCGGCGAGCATCGCGTCCGTATCAGGACGGTCGGTGATCGTCACGCCGTCTACGCGCGCGAAGAGCGCGGGTGTGGAGATCGGGAAGTCCGGCTTGCAGGCGGCGACGAAGAAGCGCGGTGCGGGCTTGAGGACGGTCAGCTTTTCGCCGCGGCCCTCGGCCAGCTGCGTGCCGCCGCGGATGCAGAAGGGAACATCACTGCCGACGCTTGCGCTGATCTGCTCGAGCCGCTCGTCCGTGAGGGTGGGGGAGACGAGCTCGCGCAGCGCGCGCAGCACCGCCGCGGCATCTGCGCTGCCGCCGGCCATGCCGGCCTCGGACGGAATGCGCTTTATAAGCGCGATGTCGATGCCGCCGCCGTAGTCCATCGCCTCGCAGAAGGCTCTCGCCGCCTTGACAGCGAGGTTGCGCTCATCGCAGGGAAGCGCCGCGCCGTCGACGCGGCAGGTGATGCCTTTGCCGTCTGTGAGCGTGACGGTCACATCGTCGTGGAGCGAAACGGTCTGCATGACCATCTGCATCTCGTGGTAGCCGTCATCGCGCTTGCCAAGAATGTCAAGCGTCAGGTTGAGCTTAGCATAGGCGGGGACAGTTATGCTGCGCACGGGCTCCTCGACCGGCGCATTCAGCGCCTTGCCGCAGTGGGGGCAGTAGGCACCGCCTTCACCTATGCGTCCGAGCGGTCTGCCGCAGTGCGGACAGCGGTAGTAAAGAACCCCAATCACGATGGCAAAGAGCATGATCGCGATACCGAGAATAACAAGCGGTACGCTGACGCTTGTGCCGACGCCGCTGAGCAGCGCGCCGGTAAGAAGCAGCGGTGTTTGGAGCTTTTGGACCCTGCGATAGTCCATCAGGGGCTTTTTGTCGTTCATCGCGGCCTCCTTGTGCGCTCAGTGCTTCTTTTTCTTGTGCTGGATCTTTTTCTTCTCCTCGGGCTCCGGCTCGTCGGCGATCCACGCGCCGCATTTTGGGCAGCGCTTGGGATTGCCGCGGCCCAGCTGCTCGTGACAGTAGGGGCAGCGGTAAAAGCGCCACCAGACGATGAGAGAAGCGCCCATCATCATGAGGCCGACGAGCGCGGCGACAGTGTTTTGAAAGCCCCACGCGCCGACGAGGGAGACCACTGCGCCGCCCCAGAGCAATACGTCCTGCCATATCCTGGCTGTTTTCAAATCCATAGGGAATCCTCCTGATGAGAAAAGCGCCGCAAGGCGGCGCTTTTCTGCAATGGTTACATTAGATCAGCGGATCTTGCGTGCCTCGACGTAGTAGCGCTTGTCCTGCGCGTGACCCATGGAGAAGGTCTTGCGCGGCAGAACGCCGTCGGCCATGACGGTCTTGAAGAGCTGCTCCTTGCCCATCGCGGGAAGCAGGAAGCCCATGTTGCCCTCCTTGGAGCCGAGCTCGCGGGTGACCTCATCGCCGTGGATGTAGTCGACCTCACCGCCGAACTGCTTGAGGTACTCGTCGATGAAGGTCTGCAGCGTGCCGACGGCCAGCTGGACCTTCGGGTCGGGGACGGTGACGAAATCGTCGTGGCCGTTCCAGCAGACCTCGATGACGTGGCCCTCGCCCTTGCCCTCGTGGGCGTTGGGGTAGAACTTCTTGAACTCTTCCATGAACTTCTCATGGTCGACGCCGAAGAGCACGCGGTGGATGGGCTCGAACTGGAGCGCATCGTCGTGGTTGTTCACGACCTCGACAAGTGCGTAGCGGGAGGGCAGCGCGAGGTATTCCTCGGGAGTCTTGCCCTTCTTCTGCTCTTCATAGCAGGCCTTGGCGGTGGCGAGGGAGTGGTTGCCGTCGCCGACGGCGAACAGCAGGGGCGCGACGCCGGAGACGCCGTACTTGCTCTTCATCGCCTCGTCGGAGGTGAGGCCGGTCAGCGCGTCGGCGACTGCGTCGATCTGCGCAGCGGAGAGCTTGTAGCCCTTGATATGGCCGCCGTTTTCCATCAGGTCGAAGTCATAGACGCTCTCCATCTTGTCGGCCGCGGCGGTCAGGGGCTCGATGACGGTCTTCTCGGGGTCGTCAATGAGCAGCATGATGTGGGGCAGCTCGATGGGGGCATTGCGGCGCACGCGGGCGCGCGGGGGGATACGGTCGAGCACGGTGCCCTCAGTCGCGCGGATCAGCGCGCCGGAGCCGGGGGTGAAGTCGTACTGGTCGAGGTCGACCATACCAATGAGGCCGTGACGGATCTTACCGTCGCTCTGGCCGCGCTCGATGTAGATGAGGGAGTCCTTGAGCGTCTCGAAGATGCCCTCTTCGAGGTACTTGCTCATCGAGGCGTTGATGTCGGCGATGAACTCGTCGACGTTGGGGGCCTTCAGGTTGGCCTCGGGCAGGATGAGGCGCAGGGTGGAAGGCGCGTCGCCGACGGTCTTCTCCACGCGCTCCCAGTACTCGGGCTCAGAGGTGAACTGGTCGCATGCGACGACCGCCCACTTGCTCATATCGACATCCTTCTTGGGCAGCAGAATGTCGGAAGGATAAAAGCCAAGTTTGGAAAACTTTTCGTTCATGGTGATTCCTCCGTTATTTGTTTGATAAGCGGAACGCGGGGCGCTCCGCTGGTGCGATTGTAAAACAAATTATACAATAGCCCACGCGGAAAAAGCAATGGAGAAAGTGAAAAAATGTCCAAAAGCGCTTTATGGAAATGCCATGATAGAGCGCTTCGCGGCCCGCTTGCTTGACGAACGCCCCGCGGCATGATATTCTAACAAACTATGCGGAAAAATACGAAAGATTCAGGTGATGATTTTGGATAAGCGCGCAGATCTGAGACACGGGGACGTCAAAAAGCTGCTCTTTTCGCTCTCCGTGCCGACGATCACCTCGCAGATCGTCAACATGCTCTACAATCTGGTCGACCGCGTGTTCATCGGCCACATGCAGCCCGCCGAGACCGTCGGAAAACTCGCGCTGACGGGCGTTGGCGTATGCCTGCCGATCATCATGGTTATTTCGGCGTTCGCGTCGCTCATGGCCATCGGCGGCGCGCCGCGCGCCTCGATCGCCGAGGGCGCAGGCGAGAGCGAAAAATCCGAGCGCATCATGGGAAACTGTCTGACGATGCTTGTGATCACGGCGCTGGTGCTGACGGTGCTGTTCGAGTCCTTTGCCGAGCCGCTTTTACTGATGTTCGGCGCGAGCGAGAACACCATCGGTTACGCGCTCGACTATATGCGAATCTACGCCCTCGGCACGATCTTCGTGCAGCTGACACTTGGCATGAACGCCTACATCACGGCACAGGGCTTCGCCACCGTGAGCATGAAGACGGTGCTCATCGGCGCGCTCTTAAATACGGCTCTCGACCCGCTGTTCATCTTCGTGCTCGGTCTCGGCGTGCGCGGCGCGGCGCTGGCGACGGTGATCTCGCAGGCAGTGTCGGCCGTGTGGGTGATGACGTTCCTCACGGGAAAGAAGACGCGCTGGCACTTAAAGCGCGAGAACCTGCACGTGGACGCGAAGATCGTGTTGCCGTGTATCGCGCTGGGACTTTCCCCGTTTGTGATGCAGTCGACGGAGAGCCTCATCGCCATCTGCTTCAACTCATCTCTCCTGCGCTACGGCGGCGACATGGCCGTCGGCACGATGACAGTGCTGACGAGCATCATGCAGTTTTCGAACATGCCGCTTCAGGGCTTGACACAGGGCGCACAGCCCATCGTGAGCTACAACTTCGGCGCAAAGAACGCCCAGCGCGTGCGCGACGCCTACTTCTGCCTGCTGCGCGCGTGCTTTACTTATTCAATGGCCATCTGGCTTCTGGTCGAGCTCTTCCCGCGCGCGTTCATCCTGATTTTCAATAATGACCCCGCGCTGGTCGAATACGCGGCGTGGGCCGTGCGCATCTACATGGGGTGCAGCGGTATTTTCGGCATCCAGATCGCCTGCCAGCAGACGTTTGTGGCGCTCGGCAACGCGAAGACGTCGCTCTTCCTCGCCGTGTGGCGCAAGATCATCCTGCTCATCCCGCTCATCTATATTCTGCCGCACTTTTTCGCGGACAAGGCGTTCGCGGTGTTCCTGGCCGAGCCCGTGGCGGACTTCGGCGCGGTGGCGCTGACGAGCTTCACATTCTATCGCCAGTTCCGCCGCTCAATGCGCGAGCTGGAAGGCGCGGAAGCGACTGGGGAGCGGTAAAGAAAATTTTTAACGCAAAAATAAAAGGAGAGGGCAAGCCCCTCTCCTTTTATTTTTTACGCCTGGCCGCCGCTTTCCATCGGCTCTTTCTCGCGGAACAGCATCGTGATGCACCAGATGCCGGCAAGGCCGACGAGCGTGTAGATCACGCGGCTGAGCATGCCGATCTGTCCGCCGAAGAGAAAGGCAACGCAGTCAAAGCCGAAAAGGCCCACGCTGCCCCAGTTGAGCGCGCCGATGATAGCAAGTGTCAGCGCGATCTTGTCGATGACCATGAAGTTCCCTCCTTAAAAAGATGGTTTGGTCTTCGGTAGTCTTCCCGTGATGGGCGAAAATATGCGTACGGCGTTTTCTGCGTTGCCCGAAAAAGAAAACTATGATAAAATTAGGAGAAAATATTGATAACTTTAAGAGAGAAAAAGGGGGAAGGACGCTTGCTGCACATACTGATGGGACGCGCGCGCACGGGCAAATCCGAGCGCGTGCTGCAAAGGATCGCCGCACTGGGGGACTCGTCGCAGCAAATCCTGCTCGTGCCGGAGCACGCCTCGCATGTGGCGGAGATGGACCTGTGCCGTGTTTGCGGCGACACCGCGTCGCGCCATGCCGAGGCATTGACGTTCAAGCTGCTCGCCTCGCGCGTGCTGAGCATCTGCGGCGGCAGCGCGGACGTGACGCTCGATTCGGGCGGAAAGCTCCTGACGCTCCAGCGTACGCTCACGGAGCTTGCGCCGGTGCTCAAGGTCTACAAGCGCCCGTCGCAGCGCGCGGCATTTTTGGAGAGCCTGCTCGCCGTGATGGAGGAATTGCAGGCCTACGCCGTATCGCCCGAGCAGCTATCCGAGAGCGTAGCGCAGATCGAAGGCGAGAGCGGCGACAAGCTGCGCGACCTTTCTCTTATCTATGGCATTTACCTCAGCAAGCTCCACGCACCGGGGCACGACGCGCGCGATGTGCTTGAAAAGCTGGAGGAAAACCTCGAAGCGTCGGGATATATTGAAAATAAAGACATTTTCCTCGACGGTTTTTCGTATTTTACGGGGCGTGAGCTGCGCATTCTGCGTATCCTGCTGCGGCGCGCGAAGAGCGTGACCGTCACGCTCCTTGGCGACACGCAGGACCGCGAGCTCTTTTCCGAGAGCCTGCGCGTGCGCGAGCGGCTGTACGCGCTCGCGCACGATGCCGGCGTCGCATGCGAGGAGGAAATTCTTCCGCAGGGCGAGGTGCGCGGCGCGCTCGACCATATCGAGCGCTGCTTTTTCGGCGCGGCGGACGAATTTACCCAGCCGACCGACACCGTCGCGCTCTATGAGGCGGGCAGCGCGTACAGCGAGTGCGAGTGGGTCGCGTCGCAGGTTTTACAGCTCGTGCGCAAGCAGGGCTATCGTTACCGCGAGATCACCGTCACGGCGCGCGATCTCGACTCCTACGCGGGCGCAATCGAAAACGTGTTTGCCCGCTACGGCATCCCGCTCTATTATGCCCACCGCAGCGATATTTTGAAAAGTCCCGTGCTGACGCTGCTGCTCGGCGCGCTCGACGCCGCGAGCGGAGGCTTTGAGTACGAGGATGTGTTTCGCTGCCTCAAGACCGGCCTCGCCGGCCTCAGCATGGCGGAATGCGACATTCTGGAAAATTATGCGCTCAAGTGGGAGATCCGCGGCGCGATGTGGACGCGCGAGACGCCCTGGCCGGCACATCCCGACGGCTACGGCGAAGAATGGACGGACGAGGCAAGGGCGCGGCTCAAGACGGTCAACGCACTGCGCGAGCGCGTGCAGGGGCCGTTTGCGCGCCTAAAAAAAGGCGTGGGCGGCAGCGGCGAGGCCGAGCAGAAGGTGCGCGCGCTGTACGGCTATTTGGAAGAGGTGAACCTGCCGGAGACCTTGCAGGCGCAGACCGAGCAGCTTTTTGCCGCGGACGAGGCCCAGCACGCAGAGGAAACGGCACAGCTGTGGGGCATTCTTTGCGGTGTGCTCGACCAGTTTGTGGAAATCCTGGGCGACGCGATCCTCGACGCCGAGGAGTTTGCGAGTCTGATGCGCCTTGTGCTGACGCAGTACAGCGTGGGCACGATCCCCGTGACGCTCGACGCGGTGAACTTGTGCGAAATGACGCGAAACGACCGCCACACGGTGCGCGCGCTGTTCCTGCTCGGCGCGAACGACGGCGTGCTGCCTGCGGCGGAGAACCGCGGCGGCGTGCTGCGCGACGAGGACCGCGAGGCGCTCGAGAGGCAGCAAATCTTCCTCGCGCCGCACGGGATGGAGCAGTTTCATCTGGAAATTCAGAATCTTTACGCCGCACTGGCCCAGCCGACGGAAAAGCTGACGGTGTCCTATCCCGTTTCGGACGGAAAGGGCGCGGAGAAGCGGCCATCGTTCGTCATCGGGCGCATCGCGCGTCTGCTGCCGTCGATCAGCGTCGAAACAGAGAGCGCTGACAAGGAATATCGCCTGTCAGCAAAGTCGACGGCGCTCGAGTATGCGGGCGAGCATATCGGCGGCGCGCTGTGGCAGTATTTTGAAGGACAGGGCGACGCGGAGCGTGCGCTTGCCGCGATGAAGGACGCTTCGCGCTATACGCGCGGGCATCTGTCGCGCGACGCGGTGCGCGCGCTCTACGGCGGCGCGGTGACACTGTCCGCCTCGCGCATGGACATGGCGCGCTCATGTCACTTTGCCTATTTCATGCGCTACGGCCTGAAAGCCAGGGAGCGCACGGGCGCGGGCTTTGACGCGCCGCAGATCGGCACGTTCGTGCACGATGTGATGGAGCATACGCTGCGGCAGGCGAAGGAGTGCGGCGGACTGCATACGCTATCGAAGGACAAGCTGCACGCGCTCGTGCGCGCGTCGATCGAGGAATACATCGACCGCGTGCTGCCGGACTTGTGCGAAAAAAGCGCGCGCTTCCGTTATCTGTTCAACCGCCTGTGTGCGACGGTCGAGCGCATCATGGACGAGGTGAGCGAGGAGCTGCAAAGCTCCGACTTTGAGCCGCTGGCATTTGAGCTGGAATTTGGTGCGGACGGGCAGCTGCCCGCCATCACGATCCGCGAGGAAAACGGCACGGCGCGCGTTGTCGGCAAGGTCGACCGTGTGGACGGCTGGCTGCACGACGGCAAGCTATATTTGCGCGTCGTGGACTACAAGACGGGCAAGAAGAGCTTCGACCTCGCCGAGCTGCGCTACGGGCTGGGGCTCCAAATGCTGCTCTACCTCTTTACGCTTAAAGAAGAGGGACAGATGCTTTTCGGCGGACACGAGATCGTTCCCGCGGGAGTTCTCTATACGCCCGCGCGCGAGCCGATGCTGCGCTGCGCGCGCGACACGGAGCCCGAAACGATCGAAAAAGCACTCAAAAAGGAGCTGCGCCGCAGCGGCATGGTGCTCGAGGACCCGGCGGTCCTGCAGGCGATGGAGCACAGCGCGCTCGAATCGCCGTGCTACCTGCCCATCGCGGTGAAAAGGGACGGCGCGGTGACGGGAAGCCTTGCTTCTGCCGAGCAGCTCGGAAAGCTCTCGAAATACGTCGACCATATTTTACATGAAATCACGCAGGAGGTCTTCGCGGGCAACATCGACGCCGACCCTTACGCGCGCACGCCGCAGCAGTCGGCCTGCACCTACTGCGAGTTCGCGAGCGCGTGCCACTTTGAAAACGGCTGCGGCAGTGACCGTATGGAATACATCAAGGCGACGAAAAACGACGAATTCTGGCAGTACATCGACGAGGTGAACGGAGAGGGGGCGCACGAAAATGGCTGAAAAGCTGACAAACGAACAGCAAGCGGCGGTGGACAGCCGCGAGCGCAGTCTGCTCGTCTCCGCGGCGGCGGGCTCGGGCAAGACGAAGGTGCTCGTCGAGAGGCTTTTTTCCTACGTAGAGCGCGAAGGGGCGAATCTCGACGATTTCCTCATCATTACCTACACGCGCGCCGCGGCGAGCGAGCTGCGCGGCAAGATCGCCAAGGCGCTTACCGAGCGCATGGAGCGCGACCCCGGCAACTACCACCTGCGGCAGCAGATGCTGCGCGTCTACCGCGCGGACATCAAGACGGTGGACGCCTTCTGCACCGCGCTTCTGCGCGAAAACTGCCATCTGCTCGGCGAGGACGCGCGCGGCCACGCGCTGCGGCCCGATTTCCGCGTGCTGGACGAGAACGAGGCGCAGGTGCTGCGCGAGCGCGTGCTCGCGCGCACGCTGGACGATTTTTACGGCCGTCTGACGACTGGCAGCACACTGCTCGCCGACACGCTTGGCGCGGGGCGCGACGACAGCGCGCTTGAGGACTTAGTGCTCGAGCTGCATGCAAAGCTGCAGGCGCAGCCGTATGAGGACAAATGGCTCGAGGCGCAGCGCGCGTTTTGGCGCGCCGTGCCGGATAAGATCGAGGACACGCCCTATGGAAAAATTCTGCTCAATGAGGTGCGGCGCAAGGCGCGCCACTGCAAAAACCTTTTGCAGCGCGCGGCGCAGGAGATGTGCGCGAATGACGCGCTGAACCAGAAGTATGCGCCCGCGTTCCTCGACGCGTCCTACCAGCTTGAAGCGCTGGAGGGGAAGACCGCAGAGGGCTGGGACGCCGCGCGCGGCGTGACCATCGCGTTTCCGCGCCTCGCCGCGGTGAAGGACAGCGACGGCGGCGAGATGAAAGCGCGCATGAAAAGCCTGTGGGACAACTGCAAGGAGACCGTCAAGGGCTTTGCCGAGATTTTTTCCGCCTCGTCCGACGAGGCGGTGGAGGACCTGCGCACGATGGCGAGCGCAATGCTCGCGCTCATCGACCTGACGGCGGACTTTTCCCGCCGGTACAACGAGGAAAAACGGCGGCGGAATTCTGCTGACTTCTCCGATCAGGAGCACGAGGCCATCCGCCTTCTCATCGGAGAGGACGGCGCGCCGACAGAGCTTGCGCGCATCGTCAGCGCGCGCTACCGCGAGATCATGGTGGACGAGTATCAGGACACCAACGAGGTGCAGAACCGCATTTTTGACGCAATTTCTTGTAAAGGACAAAACCTTTTCACTGTTGGCGATGTCAAGCAGAGCATCTATCGCTTCCGCCTAGCCGACCCGCGTATTTTTTTGCAGCATTATAACACCTGGCCGCCGCTTGAGGACGCAGAGGAGCACGACAGCGCGAAGCTGCTGCTCTCGCGCAACTTCCGTTCGCGCAAAGAAGTGCTGGATGCGACGAATTTTATCTTCTGCAATATTCTTTCCGAGGAAATGGGTGAGCTCGACTACGGCGCGGATGAAATGCTGCGCCTCGGCGCGAATTATGTCGAATCGAGCGCGTGCGGCGCGGAGTTCCATCTGCTCGATCTGCCGACGCAGACGGGCGAGCAGCGCGTGCGCGCGAGCGAGGCTGAGGCCGCGTTCGTCGCGGACCATATCAGCAATATGCTGACAAGTGAATTTCCTATACAGGATGACAAAACAAAAGAGCTGCGGCCCGTGTGCGAGGAGGACATCGTCATATTGATGCGCTCGCCGAGCACGCGCCTTTTGGACTATCGCCGCGCGCTGGAAGCGCGCGGCCTCCACTGCGCCGCTGACGCGGGCGAGGACTTTTTTGCCTCGATGGAGATCGCAGTGCTGTTCGCGCTCTTGCAGGTCATCGACAATCCGCGGCAGGACGTGCCGCTCATTGCCGTGCTGCGCTCTCCGCTCTTCGGCTTTACACCCGATGAGCTCGCGGCGATCCGCGCGCGGCAGCGCACGGGTGACTTCTACGATGCGCTGCTTTTGAGTGAGGACATCCACAGCAGAGAATTTCTCGATACGCTGGACGCTTTGCGCAACAGCGCGGCGCACCTGAGCGTGCGCGAGCTGCTGAGCGAAATCTACCGCCGGTGCAATGTGCTCGGTATCTTCGGCGCGATGCGCCGCGGGGCGGAGCGCAAGGAAAATCTGCTCGCGTTTTTGGAGCTCAGCGAGGACTACGCGCGCTCGGGGCGGCAAGGCCTTTTCGACTTTGTGCGCACGCTGCGCGAGCAGCTTGCCGAAGGCGAGACGGGGACGATGCAGACCGCGCACGCATCATCAGGCGTTCGCATCATGTCGATCCACAAGTCGAAGGGCCTCGAATTTCCGGTCGTGATCCTCTCGGACCTCGCGCGTCGCTTCAGCAATATGGACTTTTTGAGTTCGGTGCTCGTGCACCCGCAGCTCGGGCTGGGGCCGGTGTGCGTGGACACGCAAAGGCACATCCAGTACCCGACGGTCGCACGGCAGGCGCTCGAGCGCACGCTGCGGCGCGAGGCGAAGGCCGAGGAGCTGCGTGTGCTGTACGTTGCGATGACGCGCGCGAAGGAAAAGCTCGTCATGGTGCACACGCAGGCAAACGCGAAAAGCCGCGTCGCCGACCTTCTGGCGCTGAGCGATTGTCCTGTGCTGCCCGAGGCTGTGGACAGCGGCAAGTGCATGGGCGACTGGATCATGCTGCCGCTTTTGCAGCGCAGCGAAGCGGCGTCCCTGCGCGAGCTTGCGGGGCAGAATGGCGAGGGGAGCTTCTATGCTGACGAAACGCCGTGGACGGTGCGTGTGCACGACGGTTTGAGCTTTGTGACGCCGCAGCAGCGGCCCGATGACGCGCCAGTGGATGCCGCGCCGCCGAAGGATGAGCTGCCGGTGGATTTTGCTGCGCTGTCGTACCGCTACCCCTACGCGGGGCAGACGGCCTTTCCCGCCAAGCTGACGGCCACGCAGCTCAAGGGCCGCGCGCTGGACGAGGAGATATCCGAAAATACAACGCTCCCACCGCGGCTGCGCAGCCTATATAAACCAAAATTCCTTGCGGGCGAAACGACGCTCACGGGTGCGGAGCGGGGCACGGCGCTGCACCTTGTGATGCAGGACCTTGACTTTTTCTGCGAAGCAAGTGAGCAGAGCGTGCATGAGCAGGTCGAAAAGCTCAGAGCGCAGCGCAAGCTGACCGACGAGCAGGCAAGCGCCGTCGATGTGCGCGCGATCGTCCGATTTTTGCGAAGTGATCTTGCCGCGCGCATTCGCAAGAATGCGCAGACGGTGCGGCGCGAGTACCGCTTCTCGCTGCTGCGGCCGGTGCGGGACTTTGCCACGCTGGACGCCGACGACGCGGTGCTGCTGCAGGGCGTGGTAGACTGCTTTTTTGAAGAGGACGGCGAGCTTGTGGTCGTGGACTTCAAGACTGACCGCATCGGAAGAACACAGATCGAAGAACGAGCTGAGCACTACCGCCCTCAGCTCGAGGCATACTCCATGGCCCTTATGCGCGTGATGGGCAAAAAGGTCAGGGAAAAGGTGCTGTATTTCTTCTCGGTCGGCGAAGAAAAGGTGCTGTGAATACATAAAAACACCCTCCGCGGGAAATCCGCGGAGGGTGTTTTACAAGATTTGCTCACACGATAAAATGCTCTAAGATCAGCACTGTCGCGCAGCAGACGAGCGAGACGGGGAGAAGTCCCAGTCCGCACCAGGCGGCGACGATGCCGATGACCATGGCCGCCGCGCCCGCGATGGGCGACTGCGTGGCGTTCATGATGGCGGGGAACGTCATCACCGCGAGCGTGACGTAGGGCACGTAGAAGAGAAACGAGCGCAGGAAGGGATTCTGGATCGGCTTGCGGATCAGCGTGAGCGGCAGGACGCGGATGAGATAGGTCGTGGCCGCCATGACGAAAAGATATAAATACGTTTTCATGCGACGAGATCATCCTCCTTGTGCGGGAACAGAATGGCGGCGGCAGCAGAGATCACGATGGTCAAGACCAGGATGCGCATGCCCTCGGACAGCTCGCGCGTGAACGGCAAAACGCTTGCAAGAAGCGAGCAGAGAAAGCTCACGCCGATGCAGCCGAGCACGATGCGGTTCTGCTTGCCGACGGGGATGATGATGGCGAGAAACATGCCGAACAGCATCACGGAGCAACCGCTGACGGCCCAGACGGGCATAAGATTCCCCATCAGCACGCCGAGCACGGTGCCGATGCTCCAGCCCGGCATGGCCGCGCACATGGTGCCGAAGTAATACCACACCTCAAGATACCCAGGCTGCGCGATGGCGAGGCCGAAGATCTCATCCGTCAGGTCATAGGCGATGAGGAGCCGCCAGGGAAGCGGCGTATCGGGCGAGAGACGCTGGCTGAGCGCACAGCTCATCAGAAGATAGCGCGCGTTGACGACCAGCATCATCAGCGCCATGGCCAAGAGGCCGGAGTCGGCGGCGATGATGGTGATGCCGCCGTATTCACCCGACGAGGCGTTGTTCAAAAAGCTCAGCAAAAAACCCTGAAAAATGCTCAGGTGCGCGTTGTGCGCGCTGATGCCGATGCCGAAGCTGACAGCAAAATAACCAAGCCCAATGGGGATGCCGTCGCGCAGTCCCCGCAGGAAATGTTTTTTCGACATAATTCTGATGTTCCTTTACTTCCAATCATCCGTGCGCAAGGCGCGTAAGTGCCATTATACGACTGAAAACGGCAGAAGTAAAGAGAAATTGCATAACGAGCGTTAAAAAATTGACGATGAAATTAGGGAAAAGTGCTAAGGAAGAGAAAAGCACGGAGAGGATCAAAAATTTCTCTTGCAATTTGACACAAAGCGTGGTAATATCCTATATGGCTTTTTTAGAAAAGTACATTTGGATCAGAAAGAGGTGAACACGAGCAATGAAGGAAGGAATCCATCCCAATTATCAGCAGACTACTATTACTTGCGCCTGCGGTAATGTGATTGAGACAGGTTCTACCAAGAAGGATATCAAGGTGGAAGTCTGCTCGAAGTGTCACCCCTTCTTCACTGGCAAGCAGAAGCTGGTCGATACCGGCGGCCGCGTTGCCAAGTTCAACAAGAAGTTCGGCCTGAACTAATTCAATCACAAAAGCAGCTCTGCTACGGCAGAGCTGCTTTTTTCTGCTTTTTTGGAACGCTCAGTTTTGCCCGTCAGGGAATTCGACGATGAAGGGGAGCGGCTCACTGAGACTTTGGTCGAGGTAGTTTATCTCCTCGTAGCTGTCGCCGCCTGCAATGGCGCGCACCTGGAAGAGGCGGACGCGCAGTACTGTGTCGTCCGCAAGGTTGACGACAAGCTCGCAGACGAGCGGCGCTGCCCCGAGCGGGAGCGTGAAAGCCTCCGATTCGCTGCTGGAGGCATAGGCGAGGTCATAGTACGACACGCCCTCTATGACGGATGCGCCCACGGCTTCGGCGCTGTCATCGCCGACATAGGTGACGGCGCTGCCATCGCTGTACGATGCTTCGAGCGGCACGAGCCTGAGCAGCTGATTGGCGCGCGTGTATTCAAGACACGCGCTGCGGATGGACACATCGGACAGCGCGCCGAGCGAGATGGTGCCGAGCGGGATGCCGGCATTGCCCGGCGTGAACTGGTACTGCCATTTGCTGCCGGCCTGACGCTCGTAGGAGATGGGGGCGAGAAAGCTTTTGAGCTGCGGCTGATAGCGGGATTTGAGATCATAGATCGTGTCGAGCTCCTCTGACTGTGTCTCACCGTCGTGCTTGAAGTTGACACCAACGCCGAGCTCGTCGCTCAGAGGGACGGTTACACTGCCGTGCAGATACCCGAAGCCATCCTGTGTAAGGTCGGCAGAGTAGCCCGGCCGATAGCTGTCCAGCGGCGAGGAATTGCCATGGTCGGTCACGCCGATGATGACAGTCGTTCCCTCGCTGATTGTCTTTGGTAGCAGGGAAAACGCGATGGTGCATTCCTGCTTTTTAAAATCGACGTTTGTGATCTCGTAATTATACTGCGAAATCAGGCTCGACTCGCGCGTCAAAATGTCCGAGACGTTATTGCTGATGCCGTCGATCTGGCTGGAGAGATTGCTCTGCACGTTGTAGAGCTGGCTGCGAAGGTCATTTACTTGCATGCTGAGCGTGTTGATGCGGTTGTTGTAATGCACGCCGACGGCGATGAGCGCGGCGAGCGCCACGGCCGCACCGCCGATGATCTTCTTGTGCTGTATGCAGAAATCGCGGAAGCTCAGCTTTTCCGCGGGAGCTTTTTCGGCGTTGCTTTGAACCGGCGATTCGGCGGCATCCTGCTCGGGTTTGGCATGCTCCAGACTGAGCAGCTCGTCGACGGAAACGGAGTAGAGCTTAGAGAGTTCGATGAGCTTGCTAAGCTCCGGCTGCGTGGCGCCGCTCTCCCATTTGGAGACGGCTTGACGCGAAACGCCGAGCTTCTCCGCCAGCTCCTCCTGCGACATACCGCTCGCGCGGCGCAGTTCGTAGAGCTTTTCATATAGTTCCATGAAAGGTTCCTCCTTGGGGAAATGTTGCTGCGTTCGACGCCGTGCACTGCGCCTTTGCAGGAAAAGCATAGCAGGAAAACGGGAGAAAACACCACCAACCGGGCGTTTCTTTTTGTCAACCTGAGGTTGCGTCCACCCTATTTTCACATGAAAGGGGCGGAAATGTCAATGAAAAGCGTTTTTGCCTTTTCTTTTGGCGGAAAATACACTATAATAAAAATGATTTGTACAGCGCCGATTTCGGCGCGATAAGGAGAATCTATGGAAGAATTGAAAGAGAACAACGCGCCGCGCGACAGGGCGATTTTAGTCGGCCTTTCGTCGCCGCGGCTCGATCGAAAAGAGAATGCCGACGAGGAGAGCCTTGAAGAGCTCGGTGCGCTCGTCGAAACGGCGGGCGGCGTCAGCGTCGGCGTGGTTTTACAAACGCTGCCGTCGCCGAACCCGCACACATTCATCGGCGAGGGCAAGGTGGACGAGATCCGCGAACTGGTAAAGTCACAGGAGGCGACAATGGTCATCTTCGACAATGACCTCTCGCCCTCGCAGATGCGCGTTCTGTGCGAAGAATTCGGCGTGCAGGTGCTCGACCGCAGCGGCCTCATTCTCGATATCTTCGCCCAGCGGGCGAAGACAAAAGAGGGCCGGCTTCAGGTCGAGCTCGCGCAGTATCAGTACCTGCTGCCGCGCCTGATCGGTATGTGGACGCATCTGGAGCGTCAGGCGGGCACGTCGGGCAAGGGCCCCATCGGCTCGAAGGGCCCCGGCGAAACGCAGCTTGAGACCGACCGCCGCCACATCCACAGAAAGATCGACAAGCTGAAGGCGGACCTTGAAGAGGTGCGCCGCGTGCGCGCCACGCAGCGCGACCGCCGCAGCAAGAATGAAATTCCCGTCGTCGCTATCGTCGGCTACACGAATGCGGGCAAGTCGACGCTTTTGAACGCGCTGACCGGCGCGGGCATTCCCGCGAATAACCGCCTGTTTGACACGCTGGACACGACGACCCGCCGCCTGAAGGTGTCGGATCATCTGGAGATCCTGCTGTCCGATACCGTCGGCTTCATCGCCAAGCTGCCGCATCATCTCATCGAGGCCTTTCAGGCTACGCTGGAAGAGCTGCAGTATGCGGACCTGCTGCTGCATGTCATCGATGCGTCCGACCCGCACCGCGAGGCGCACATCGAGGTTGTCGACCGGCTGATCGACAAGCTGGCGAAGCCCGGCGTGCCCGTGCTGCGCTGCTATAACAAGGCCGACCTCGTCGGCGACGTCTCGAATCTCCCCATCGGCGAGAAGAACATCCCCATGTGCGCGCGCAGCGGCATCGGCATGGACGAGCTGCTCACGCGCATCGAGGAGACGCTGACGGGCCGGCTCCATCGGGCCGTGTTCCTGCTGCCGTATTCCGACGCGGGGGCGCTGGCCCAGCTGCACGAGCAGGCGCAGGTGCTCCGCGTGGATTACCTGCCGGAGGGCGTCGAGGTCGAGGCTGTCTGCCGCGAGGAGCTGTTCGGCCGCCTGAAGCGCTTTGTAAAGGAGCCGGAGGCATGAAGGAGTATCTCGTCCCCACCGGCGACGGCGAGGCACAGTTCATCGAGCGCCGCTCCCGCTTCATCGGGCACATCTTCCTGACGGAGACGGAGGAGGAGGCGCTCGCGCGGCTGAAGCAGATGCGCGAGCAGTACTGGGATGCGACCCACAATGTCTACGCCTACATCATCCGCGACGGCGCAACGCGCTTTTCCGATGACGGCGAGCCGGGCGGCACGGCAGGTATGCCGGTGCTGCAGGTGCTGCAGCGGGAGGAGCTTTACAATGTAACGTGCGTCGTGACGCGCTATTTCGGCGGCATCCTGCTCGGCGCGGGCGGCCTTGTGCGCGCCTATGCTCACGGAGCCAAGATCGCCATGGACGCCGCAGGGCGCTCCATCAAGCGCATCTGGACGAATGTCTATCTGCCGTGCCCCTACAGCTGGTATGAGCGCATCCGGCTCGAGGTCGCCGCATTCGGCGGCATGATCCGCGAGACGCAGTTCGGCGCGGATGTCGAGCTGGATCTGCTGCTGCCGGAGGAGCAGGCGCATCTGGTGGACGGGGACGGCTATGTGACCCTGGAGTTCACCGGGGTGGAGGGGGACAATATCCAGCACCGCTTCCTGGCGGCGGGGACCTATACCGGCGGGTCCGGGCGGCTGTACTGCTCCTGGTGGGTGGTGCGGCAGCTGTGCGAGGAAACCTACGGCGGTCTGACGCTGGACAGCCTGTCCGCCGCCATGGCGGACAACCGGAAAATCGGCGAGTTCTGGGACGGGTACGCCAGCCGCTATTTCGTGGCCCCCACCAAGGACGGCACCCCGGTGCCCTGGGAGGGGTCCCGGCTGTACCGCACCTATCCCTTCGCCCTGGCCGTTTATGACGATGTGCTGGTGAAAACCGTGGAGCAATTGCAGCAGAACCAGCGGCTGCTGGGGCTGGTGTCGTGGCTGCTGGGGCTGGCCTCCTTCGGAGTGGGGGCGGTGTTCAGCATCCTGCTGCTGCGCCACCGCAGCCGGGAGCTGAAGCTGCAGTTTATCCTGGGCCAGAGCCGGGGCAGCATCTTAGTGTGGGCCCTGACGGAGCACGGCATCCTCAGTCTGCTGGGGGTGATCATCGGCGCAGGGGGCTTCTGGCTGGCCTTCCGGACGGCCCCGGCCTGGGGGCCGGTGGCGGGCTTCTGGGTGATGAATCTGGCGGGCACGGCTCTGGCATATCTTCTGACCATGCGGCGTAAGTTTCTGGAATCAAATCTGGGGAGGGAATAAATATGAACATCCAGCTGCAAAACGTTACCTATACCTATGCCGGGAAGTATCAGCGGGTCACCGCTGTGGACGGCGTCAGCTATACCTTCCACGACGGGACCCTGTACACCATCATGGGGGCCTCCGGCAGCGGCAAATCCACGCTGCTGAGCCTTTTAGCGGGGCTGAAGCTGCCCACGGAGGGGGAGATCACCCTGGACGAGCAGCCCACCCGGCTCATGGACCGCAGCGCCCTGCGGCGGGACACGGTGTCGGTGATCTATCAGGATTTCAACCTGTTTCCGCTGCTGACGGCGGAGGAAAATGTGTGCTATCCCCTGCGGCTGCAGAAAATGGACAAGGGGAAGGCTCTGGAGCTGGCCCGGCAGCGGCTGACGGATATGGGCATCCGGGAGTCGTATTTCCGGAAGCTGCCCAATCAGCTGTCCGGCGGCGAGCAGCAGCGGGTGGCCATCGCCCGGGCCCTGGTAAACCGGCCCAAGGTGCTGCTGCTGGACGAGCCCCTGGGCGCTCTGGACCTGCGCCTGCGCAAGGATATGCAGAACGAGCTGAAGCGTATCCAGCAGCAGATGGGCATCACCTTCATCTATGTGACCCACGACCAGACCGAGGCATTGACCATGTCCACCAAGATCGCGCTGTTCAAGGCCGGTGAGCTGAACCAGGTGGCTACCCCCGCCGAGCTGTACAACAACCCCATCGATCTGGAAGCCGCCGACTTCATCGGCAATCCCCGGATCAACCTGCTGGACGGCAAGGCCGATGTTATCAACGGCCAGCTGGTGGTTAAGAGCGATCTGGGCGGCCACACCTTCCCCGCCGAGCACCTTACCAGTGAGGAATTCCCCAAGAGCGGCGAGTTCGACTGCGTGCTGGCCATCCGTCCCGAGCAGATTGCCATCTCCACCCAGCCGGTGGAGGGCGCCATTCCCGTTACCATTTACGCCAACCAGCCCGCCGGCTCTGAAACCATCACCACCCTGAAGGCCGGCACCGACGAGTTCCTGGCCAAGGACATCGGCCAGATCCGCTACGATCTGGATCAGAAGGTCTGGGCCATTATCGATCAGGATAAGATCAACATCTACAACAAGGAAACCACCCGGTTGA
>ERZ834798.1142-NODE-1142-length-25510-cov-11.057081_pt1 | contig 25510 bp, 27 predicted proteins | sample MGYA00519689_ERZ834798 | MGnify/ENA primary metagenome ERZ834798 (study PRJEB31850, sample SAMEA3708761) | human gut metagenome | biome: human gut; feature: human-associated habitat; material: faeces | place: China | collected 2014 ...
TTTAGATATTTAAAGAATATAGAATAATTATTTTCTGTAATTAATTTTATATTATAATTATTTATTTGAAGAGTACTATTCTCACTAGTATTTAAGTTATGCTTATTACCATTTCTTTTATAACCATATTTTAATTTGAACTCATAATATATATATTCATTTAACATTATTTTATTAAAAGGAACAGCTACTGTTTCAAAATTCCTATAAGTATTTAAACTATCATAACTCTTAGAATAATATATTTCTTCAAACATTTTATACATCTTAAATGGCTTATTTTTATACATATAACTAAAATATCTATTAACATTAAAAATATAGTATGTTCTCATAATATCACCATGGTAATATTAACATACTATATTTATATATTTTGTCGAATTATAAACTATTTTTTATTCTTATAATTATATTAGTTAAATCAAGTTCGTAATATGATAATACTTCTTCTTCAGTGCCTGTTCTTCCAAAGTCAGTTACTCCGATAAAGTCGTCTTGATTTACTAGACGGTACCAATTTGGATCATTAGATAGTTCTAAAGCCATTCTTCTGTAACCACGAGGTAAGACTTGTTCTTGATAATCTTTATCTTGTTTTAGGAATAAACCTAAGTTTGGCATTGATACTACTCTTGCTTCAATATAGTTTTTTAGTAGTTCATCTTTTATTTTCATAGCTAGTTCTACTTCAGAACCAGTAGCTATTAGTATAAGATCTAGTCTAGTTCTTACTTCACTTATTATATAACCTCCGCGTAAGGTCTTTTCTGAACTAGTATGTTTCATGGTTTCATTATGTCCTTTAGGTAATACTAAAGCACTAGGTTTTCCTTCTTTTAAAATATAATTCCAACTACCTATTAATTCTTTATAATCTGCTGGTCTAAAGACATTAAGTCCTGGTATATTTCTCAAATTACCTAATTCTTCAATTGGCTCATGAGTCATACCCTCTTGACCTGCTCTTACACTATCATGAGTAAAGATATAAGTTACTGGTAGTTTCATCATTGAGGACATTCTTATCTCAGGTATCATTTTGTCCACTAGAGCTAAGTAAGTACTACCAAAGCTTCTTATGTTAGTAAGGGCAAGACCATTCATAATGGCTCCCATTAGAGATTCTCTTACACCAAAGCTAATATTTCTACCAGCATTTTCATCATAAGCAAATTCTTTCTTACCTTTTAGATAAGTTTTAGTACTACATACCATATCAGAACTTCCACCCATAAAATTAGGTATGAATGATGCTATAACATTCATTATTTGGTAGTTTATATCACGCATAGCTTTATCTTCAAATATTTTACTAGTATCAATAACTGCTGCTATATCAAGAATTATCTTATCATTTTCTATTACTAAGTTAAGATTATCTTTCTCACTATCAGTAGCATTAGCAATATACATTTCATATTCACTATACCATTCTCTATAATAGTCATCAGTTCCTTCTTTGATAAATTTTAATAAGTTATTTCTTGCTTCTTCATCAAAAGTAAACTCGCTAGTTCCTTTTAACTCTGTTCTAATATTATTTAAATCTTCTAATTCTAAATTAGAATGTATTTTATTTGTTCCTTCGTATTTTGAATGTATTCCAAGTACAGTATTAATCTTGATAATTGTAGGTTTATTACTCTTTTTAGCTTTTTCTATAGCATTAGATATTTCACTAACTGACTCGCCATTTCTTACTTCAAGAGTATTCCAGTTCATACTCTTAAATCTATCTAGAACATTCTCATCAAATGTTTTATCAGTACTACCATCAGCAGTCATTTCATTAGAATCATATAATACTATTAAATTATCTAAAGATAGTGTTCCCGCAAGTGAAGCTGCTTCATAGGATATTCCCTCCATCATATCACCTTCGGAACATATACAGTAGATATTATAGTCAAATAATGGATTTTTCTTTCTATTAAAAGTAGCTGCTAGATACTTTTCACCCATTGCCATACCCACTGAAGTAGCTAGACCTTCTCCTGGTAAACCAGTAGTACACTCTATTCTACCATTTAGATCATATTCAGGATAAGCTGATAATGGTGATGTTATTCTTCTATAGTTTTTTAACTCCTCTAATGAATAGTCATCTAAGCAATAGAATAAACTGGCATATAAAAGAGAAGAAGCATGGCCTGAAGATAATACTAATCTATCTCTATTACACCAAGCTTTTCTTTCCAGATCAAACTTTAGATGATATGCTAATAGTGTATACATAGTTGGAGCTAAATCTAAGGCTATTCCAGGATGACCTGAACCTGCAGTATTTATCATATCGAGTGATAATAGTCTTATATCGTTAATAATTCTTTTTTCATTTAGTTTCATATTTATTACCTACCTTACAAGTTAATTATAAGAAATATAGTGAAAAATGTCAATAAAAAAGAAGATTAGCTTAGTAATCTTCCTATACTTTACACTCTTTAAATGTTATTTAACTATTTCTACTTTTATCTTTTCGTTTTTATGACATTTTACTTCAAATTTATTACTACACTTAGGGCATTTAACAGTATGTTTTCCTTTTTTAAGTGGTAATCTAATTTTCTGCCTACAATTAGGACATTTCTTATACATATAAGTATTTCGATCCTTATATTTCTTTTTATTATAATTATATGTACTTAATATCTTATTCTTTATCTTTAAATACATATCATTTTCTTTTCTTCTTTGATATATATTTTTAGATAGTACTCTATATATCATTATAATTATAAGTAATACTTCTATTACAGCAATTATTTTGCTTCTTATAAAGATATTTATTAGTATTAGAATAGTATATATAACTAATAATACTTTATATAAGTCATCTATTCCATATCTTCCTATCATAAAAGTTCTAAGTTTATTATTCATAGTTTATCTCTTTACTTCTATTCTTTCTTTACCACCCATATATGGTCTTAATACTTCAGGAATTATAAAACTACCATCCTCTTGATAATGCTGCTCTAGAATAGCAATAAGTGATCTAGGACTAGCTACTACTGTATTATTTAATGTAGCTAAATATTTATTACCATTTTCTGTTTTCATTCTTATTCCTAGTCTTCTAGCTTGAGCATCCCCTAGAGTAGAACATGATCCAACTTCAAAGTATTTCTTTTGTCTAGGACTCCATGCTTCAATATCACATGATTTAACTTTAAGATCGGCTAGATCTCCTGAACAACATTCTAAGGTTCTAACTGATACATCTAGGCTTCTAAAGAATTCAACGGTATAAGACCACATCTTATTATACCAATCCATAGCATCTTCTGGTTTACATAGAACAACCATCTCTTGTTTTTCAAATTGATGTACTCTATATACTCCTCTTTCTTCAATACCATGAGCTCCTACTTCTTTTCTAAAGCATGGTGAGTATGAAGTCATAGCTATTGGTAATTTACTTTCATCTATTAGTTGTCCTTTAAATCTACCAATCATACTATGTTCTGAAGTACCTATTAAGTATAAGTCTTCATTTTCAATCTTATACATCATAGCATCCATCTCTTCAAAAGACATAACACCATTTACGACATCACTTCTTATCATAAATGGAGGTATACAGTAAGTAAAACCTTTGTTAATCATAAAGTCTCTAGCATAGGCAATAGTAGCCTCATGTAATCTAGCTATATCCCCAATTAGATAGTAGAACCCATTACCACTAGTTCTACCTGCACTATCTTTATCAATACCATTTAATCTTTCCATTATATCAGCATGATGTGGTATTTCATAATCTGGTACAAATGGCTCACCAAATTTTTCTATTTCAACATTCTCACTATCGTCTTTACCAATAGGTACTGAACTATCAATAATATTTGGTATCTTCATCATTCTTTCTTTAATTTCTTTTTCTAAATATTCTTCTTCTTTTTCCAGTTCTGGTATTCTGCTCTTTATCTCAGATACTTCTTCTTTAACTTTATTTGCTTCTTCTAGTTTTTTATCACGCATTAAAAGACCAATTTCTTTACTTAAAGTATTTACTTTACTTCTTGCTTCATCAGCTTCAGTTCTAATAGTACGATATTTAATATCCATATCGTATACTTCATCCACTAGAGGAAGTTTTTTATCTTGAAACTTTTTCTTAATATTTTCCTTTACTAAATCCCTATTTGTTCTTATTAAATTAATATCTATCATTTTTATCCTATCCTTTCAAATCTATATTTTTGCCCAGTAACATTATCACTTCTGGTAGTTATATCCTCAGTACTAAGAAACGAGGATATAGGTCTTACCCATAACTTGTTATCATGTTTATACACTACCATATCTTCAAGGGTTTCGCTATTTGTAGCTATATTTATCACTTCCATAATGGAGCCTTTAAAGTGTCTCCATTTACTTCCAATAGGTATTTCTTCAGTACGCATATATTCCTCCTTTAAAATAAAAGAGAATGGTACTCATAAGGAGTGCTTACTGCACGGTACCATCCTCTTATTTTACTTAATTTTGATAACGGTTACTAGCCGGAAATGTTTACATTTCACTCCAAGGTAGAAATCTATACTTTAATTAATTACTTTTCACCACCCAGTAACTCTCTAAATAATTAAATATATAAATCATGTCCTCATCAACATTTATATTTAGATTATAGCATAATTTTCAAATATTTCAATACTATAATTCAATATTTTTTAATTTTTCAAAAATTGATATCTCCTCTTTTTTAAATACCAGTTCTTTATTATCTTCTTTTATCATTTCAATTACTTTATCGATACTATACCATTTTACATAAGATAGTTCTTCTTTCTGTACTTTGAATTCACTTGCCTCTTTATTACATACAGCATAGAATGGATACATAAAATGATTATTAAATCTTTCTTTAACTAAGTATCTATCATATAGAGGATGAATATTATTTTTATTTATTCTTACTCCTACTTCCTCTATTATTTCTCTTCCTGCACAAACAAGGGGAGTTTCATTATAGCTTACATGTCCTGCGATAACTCCAAGCATATTAGGACAGAATCTTCTATTTTTACTTCTTCTTTGTAATAATACTTCTTTTTTATTATTTATAATATAAATAGTTACTTCATTATGCAGTTTACCCCTATTATGAAGTTCTTCTCTTTCTAATATTTCATTAGTATCATTACCATTATTATCAACTACTCTTAATAATTCCAATATGATCACCTACACTACTTTATAAGTATATCATCTTTTTTGTAAATAATCTATTGGATATTTGTATTTTATTAATTTTTTAATTACTGGTTCTACTCCAAAAGTACCTATTGGTATAAATAATTTTTCTATTTTATCAATCATTGCACTTCTTTTATTAAAGTCTGTTTCTTTTAAAGAATTCATATATATCCAAGAAAATAATTCTCCCAAATCATATATATTACTCTTTTTTATTGCTAACTTATTACTATTAGCATCAATATAATAAAAGTCTGTATCTATGATTGTTATACCATTATTATTTAAAATTACATTTTGCGTGCAAGTATCACTTATTCGTATATTATATTCTGAAAGTAAAACAAATGAATCATATAGAGAACATAAATTATCAAAAGTATAATCTACGGGCATAGTTAATATATTTATATCTTCTTTTGAATAGTATTCAGATAAGTAACCTAATATTCTAGTTAATGATTTATTATAATATAAATCACCTAGTGTATAAATATTCTTAGGTTTTAACTTTCTAATTATATTAAAGACATCTTCATCAAAACTCATTTTATCTTTTCTAGATATAGACTGTTTGAATATTTTTAAGCATTTATTATTACTAGTTAAATATACTCTGCCATATTCTCCTTCATCTATAAAATTATCAGTATCAAGATTATATCTTTTTTTATCTTCAGTATACGCTATCATATAAATCCCCCAAAAAGTATCTTATATTATAGCAGTTATATATATAATTGTCAAAATATACTTCAAAAGGAAGACTTTAGGCTTCCTTTTGCCCCTTAAGACCTAGGCTTAAGGGGATATAATTAAATTAATTTTTCACTATTAAATACCGGATCACAAGTCAAATTAATACCTAAACTTCTAAGTAAATCAAGATCAGACTTTTCCACAATAAAAGTAGCATGAGCATCACAACCATTTAGTTTATTTATATTCTTAAGAGCCTTATTAGCAGTAGGATTAGTTACTGAACATATTGATAAAGATATCAAGACATCATTCAAATTAAGTATCTGTTTGTTAGATAAGACATTCTTTTTCAAATCAAGAATAGGCTTTAATACTCCTGGAGATAACAAATCTATCTCATCAGGAATATCAGTTAAATATTTTATAGAGTTTAATATTAAACTAGCCGCTGGAGTCAGTAGTTCCGTCTCTCTACCAGTTATAATAACATTAGGAGTAATTTCTAAAGCTATTACTTTAGAAGAAGACTCTTCCTCTTTTTCTCTAGCTCTATTTATAGCCTTAATTAAATTATCACTAATATTAAGTTCATTCATAAGTAATTTAATTCTCTGAGGTACTTCTGGATCAATATCATCAGTTTTAACTTCTACAAGAGCTTTATAATATCTTCTTATTATTTCCTTTTTAGCGGCCATACTCACTATATCATCATCAGTTATACATTCTCCTATTGAATTAACTCCCATATCAGTTGGAGATTTATATATATCTTCTCCAGTTATTTTATTTAAGATATTTTTTAATACTGGAAATACCTCTAAATCTCTATTATAATTTACTGCACTAATTCCATAAGCTTCTAAATGAAATGAATCTATCATATTCTTATCTTTTAAATCTGCAGTAGCAGCCTCATAGGCCATATTAACTGGATGTTTTAAAGGTAGACTCCATACTGGAAAAGTTTCAAACTTAGCATATCCTGCTTTCACTCCTCTTTTATACTCATGATATAACTGTGATAGACAAGTAGCCAGTTTACCACTACAAGGACCAGGAGCAGTAACTACCACTAGTGGTTTAGTAGTTTCAATATAAGGATTAGCTCCATAACCCTCTTCACTTACTATTACCTCTACATCTGTTGGATATCCCTTAGTATAAGTATGAATATAAGATTTTACTCCAAGAGAATCTAATCTTTTTCTAAATTTACTTACACTAGACTGACCATTATATAAAGTTATTACTACACTATTAACATCTATTTTAAGATTTCTAAAGATATGAATTAATCTTATTACTTCTTCATCATAACTTATCCCATAATCAGCACGAATCTTCTTTCTTTCTATATCATTAGCATTAATACAAAATATCATCTCAGTATCATCTTTTAACTCTTTTAGTAGTCTTATTTTAGAATCTAATTCAAATCCTGGTAATACTCTCTTAGCATGATAATCATCAAATAATTTACCACCAAACTCTAAATATAATTTATTATCAAATAGTTTAATTCTTTTCTTTATAGTCTCTATTTGTGCCTTTACATATTTCTCATTATCAAACCCTTTTTTATTATTTTTCTTCTTATTCATAAGTACCTCCCTATCATTATATTTTTATTATATCATAAGGAATATTTTACTTACAATATTATTTACTTTTCTTTACATTATAATTTAAAAAGAGAACCTAATGTCCTCTAACAACAATTATAAGTGGTACTTTCATTTCATCTATAGTTAAGCTTATAATATTATTTAAAATATTCTTCTCTTGTTATGCTGTAACTTTTAATGTCTTCATTCTTCTTACTTATCTTATCAAGGATTCTACCTCTTAATGTTCCTTCATAAGTTAGTCCACACTTTTCCATTACTCTACCGCTCGCAGGATTTGCTTCTAAATGTTCAGCATATATTGTCTCTACTTCTACTTCTTCAAAAAGAAACTTAATTACTCTTTTAAAAGCCTCAGTAGCATAACCTTTACCCCACCATTTAGCACCATAACAATATCCTATTTCAGTAGTGCTATGTTTTGGATTAACACCAACTACACCTATTGTTCCGATTGGAGTATCAGTACTCTTTTCTACAACTATCCAGTTATAAAAATTATCTGTATTGTAGTTATCACAAAGAAATACTAAAAATCTTAATGAATCCGCTACTGTTTTATGAGTCTCCCAAGTAACATATCTAGATACTTTTGGATCACTTCCCCAATTTTTAAACATTGCACTAGCGTCATCAAGATTTGCTCTTCTAAGTATTAACCTATTTGTTTCTAATAATTTTGTACCTATGTTTTTCATCTTTTCACCTTCCTTTATTATATTATTTTTCTAATATAAAAAAAAACAGGAGGTAACTATTCCATATAAGAATAGTGACTCCGTGCTTTATTTTTACATCACGTGTAGGCTTTTACACCCGAGATAGCTTATAATAAATTTGTTATTTATATCTCCTCACTTGCATTAAATATATAATTTATTTTTATAATTGTCAAGTATTTTGTTATAATTTATTTATATTTTCAAAATCAATCAAAATTCTCTCAAGTATTTTTCTTACCAAAATTGTTCAAAATAAAGACTTATATTTAAGGCTTTATTTTGCCTCTTAAGACCCAAGGCTTAAGAGGACAAACTAAAAGAAGTACCAATATATTAATACTTCTTTAATTATGAATTTAAAGATTCTGTTTCATATAAATTTTTATAAATATCACTTGTTTTTAATAATTCATTATGAGTACCAGAAGATACTACTTTACCATCATCTACGACAAAGATAATATCAGCATCTATTATCGTAGATAACCTATGAGCCACTATTACAATAGTATGATCTTTTACCAAATTATCAATAGTCTTTTTAATATATTCTTGAGACTTATTATCTAAAGCAGATGTTGCTTCATCAAATAATATTATCTTACTTCCTTTAGATAACGTTCTAGCTATAGATAGTCTTTGTTTTTGTCCTCCTGATAAATTTACACCACCTTCTCCTAAAACAGTATCATACTTCTTAGGTAGGGACATAATATAATCATCTAGGTAGGCTAATTTAGTACATTCTCTTATTTTTGATAATGTTATCTTATTATTTATTATTTTAAAGTTTTCTTTGATAGTTCTATTAAAGACAAACGGTTCTTGTCTAATTATTGATATATTTTTTCTTAAGTCTTCTTCAGTTAGATCTTTAATATTTATACCATCAATATCTATTTCTCCCTTATTAGGATCAAATATTCTAGTAATTAAATTAAATAATGTACTCTTTCCTTGTCCTGAAGAACCTACAATAGCTATCTTTTTATTTGGTTCTAATTCTAAATTAAAGTCTTTTAATATATTATCTTCATCAGGATATGAAAAGTAAACTTTTTTAAATTCTATAGTTCCTTTTATATTATTTAGAGTTTTATTACCAAACTTCTCATCTTCATATAATCTATTTTCTAGGATATCATTTACTCTGGATATTGATACACTAAGTTTTTGATAGTTTTGAGTTAGATCATTTATATCCTCAAGTAACCATGTATATCTATATATGTAATAAGTCATAGCTATAAAGAATGTTAGTGATATCTTATGATAATATAAAAGTATTACACAAGTAGCAAAGACCATACATTCTAATACTGACTTTAGAAAACTTGTTTTGATATTGAAACTCTTTTGCATATCTATTTCTTCCTCTGACTTCTTATATATATCTTTTATTAGTTCTATCATATTAGTAATTAAATTATTTTTTACTCCGAGAGTCTTTATCTCTCTTATACCTCTAATGGATTCATTTGTTAAAGAGGTAAATTCATCTTGCTTACCTTTTCTTTCTTTATGTATACTTTTTAGTAATGGATTATACTTCTTTAGTATTAAGAATAATATTAACATTATTAGTATTATTTCTAGTCCTATAATATAGGAATTTATAAATATGTAGATTAATACTATAGAGGACGCTATAAGTGATGATACCATCTTTAAAATTCTACCAAAGGTAAAACTTAAGGTATCGGCATCATTTGTTATTCTGTTTATTACTTCTCCGCTGGATAGTTTTTCATATGCTTCAGCAGGTAAGTTTAAGGCTTTCTTATAAGTATTAAAGCCTAATTTTCTTGTTAATTTACTTTCTTCTTTGTATAATACAGAATTTGCTTTATGTAATATTATTCCATCCATTGTTATTTCTAGTATGAAGTATACTCCGAGAAAGATAAGTGCTTTCTTTATATCTAAATTAGTGATTGATTCAACTACTTTACCATTTAGATATCCAGTAAATATATCTGTTATTCCTGATATAAATATAACTATGCTAGCAAGAATGATTTTATTTAAATCTTCTTTAACTAGTTTTATTAGAGGTATGAATTCTTTTAAATTTTTCTTCATATTCATTCCTCCATAATAAAAGACTACTTTAATAATTCTAAGTAGTCTAGTGTTTTTTTATTTTATTTTTTATATTTTTACTCTATAAAGTTATAAAGCTTGTGGAAAACATAGTAATTCCCCACTTTTATCAAAAACTATCTTAGTATTATTAAAAACATTTGAATTTAATTTTATTTTATTTACAAAAATTACCATTTCTTCCACTCCTTTCTTTAAATTCAAGTTAAATATATCATAATATGGTATGCTTGTCAACCTTTTTTTGTTACAACTGTTTTTTTATTTTGATGAAGTGATATGATTTTACTTAAAGAATGAATATTTTTAAGGAAGTTTTATATACAAAAAAAGAGACTTTCTAAGGAAAATCTTACTTTATTTCTTTATCTTATTTTTTATAGCATAATTAGATACTGCCTTGAAATTATCATCGTATGGATACATTTCCTGGCCATATTTAAGCCACATTGTAGACCATGGTTCACCATTGTCAAGTAATCTTTTTACTATGGAATTATTCATTACAAAATTACCATCTTGCTTAGTTAAATCAACGCATCCCTCTTCATCATATATCTTACTTTGCAAATCGCATTCTAGTTTATCGCATTGATAAGCGAAAAAAGCCTCCTTGGTACTATGTGAATCAAATTCTAAAAATAATTCTTCAATTTGTTTTCCATCTAATATACCAGATAATATCTCGTGTACCGCAGCATGTTCTATTTTTTCTTTATCATTTTCATTTATTTCAAATTGTGTTAGATCATCAATAATAGCTTCTCCCAACTCATGAATTGCTAGCATAAATACTACATTCATAATATCAACATCATATTGATATTCATGCTTCATAGCAATAGCAAGCATTTGAGTACTAAAAATATGCTCAGCAACACTCTCAAGTCTATCCCTTTGAACATTCCATAGTTTCCAGCCTTTTCTAATAACATTTTTTAGCCTATTACAAATAGCATAATACTTAACTACATTTTCTTCTTTTGACATACCAATTCCTCCATCTATATAAACAGATTATAGCACACTATCATAAAGTAATCAACAAAAAACTTATGGATAAAGAACATAGACTTTAACCTATGACTTAGAAAGTAATAAAAGTTCACTAGTTTATTGATGTAAACCCAGTTTTGAATATATCATAAAAAACTAGAGGCTAATCACCCCTAGTTAATATCTTATTTATTATTTTTATATTCTTCTTTAGTAATTCCATATAAAACTAAATTCTCTAGTCCTCCATAGTAATAGAATATTCCTTCTTTTCTTTCTCCTTCATATTTAAGGCCAATCTTTTCCATTACTTTGTATGTTCCTGGATTGTCTTTTCCACCACATGATTCTATTCTATTAATATTTAGGGTATCAAAAGCAAAGTTTAATATTTTTCTTGAAGCCTCTGTAGTATAACCATTGCCCCAAGCATCCTCTCTAATCCAATAATCTATACCAGCAGTCCTTGCTTTTTCATCATGAATATTTAAATAAATACAACCTAGTATTTTATTATCTTCTTTTCTTTCTATGGTCCATCTGTAATAATTTAGTTCATTATATTTTTCTTCATCAAAATATTTTCTATTTTTCTCTAAGTCGTCTCCTAGTCTGTTTGTACCTAGATATCTTCTTATATTTGGATTTAGCTGAATAAAGAAGAATTCATCAATATCACTTTTTACTGTTCTTCGAAGTACTAATCTATCTGTTTCTAGTGGCACAGTTCCTGTGTGATTTATTTTTATATATTCATGTCCAGGCATAGTTATTTTACTATTCTGGATAGTATAATACTCTCCGACAAAGTCTATATTATTATTTTCTATTCTTATAAATGAATCATTAGGTAACGCTACTGTTTTGGTATAATTACTTACTTCAAATACTTCTTTTAAGTAGTCTATATTATTAAAGTCTAAGTGAGGATAAATATTTATATCTATATAGCCTAATCCTTCATAATCTTCAATTACATAATTGTTGTAATCATTTTTATATACAACACGAGAGGATTGATTCATAGAGCCTGCACTTACTCCAAGTATTATTCCTTCTTTTGATTTTAATATTTCAAAAAGATCGTACTCTTTTACTGAATCTATTTGTTTTTTGGTGTCTCCACCCATTAAAAATATTATATTTGATTTTAATATATAGTCTTTAGCTAAGTCTTTATCTACTCTATTATCTATCAAATATGCTTTATTAAAAGTAATATCAATATTTTTAAAATGTTTTATTAGGTTATTATAGTATAAATCATTCTTTTCATAATCATCAAATGTTGTAGCAATAAACACTATCGTATCATTATTTTTAATATCTTTTTTTAGGTATTCCCTTTGTATTTCATTAAAGCCTTGTTCTTTAGAAATATCACTAAATAAATAGTTTATTCGCATATTATTCATCCTTTCTTTATATACTTGGCATATCTTTGTCAAATGTTACTTCGTTATATATTTCTTTATTTTGTTCTTTACATAGTTCTACATATTTATCATCCCATGATAGTCTATATGAATCTTTGATATTTAATTTTAATTTACTTGCATAATTCATAACTACCTCTTCAGGATTTTTGGTACTACTTTTATTTTCTATTTCTAAAGCTATACCAAAAGGATATTCATCTATACTTATTTCAACATCTTCATTTGTAAATATAGTTCTATATCTTTCATAACTATCTACAACTTTAAAATGCATTACATTTTCAATAATAAATATAAAATTATCTACATCCTCATAAGAAATTCTTACTTCTTTTTCTTCTTCCTTATTAACCAAATTTTCTGTAGTATTTGGAAGTCTTCTTTTCCAACTTAACTTACATTTACTTTCTTCTATATTTTTTGATAATCTAAGTCTAAATCTTCCATCTATCTCTTTTGAATAAAAATCATATCTAGAGTCTGAATGATTATACTGAACTGTCTTTTCATAAGTTCTAGGTTTCTTTTCTAACTCTTTTAGCTCTGACAATTTATCTAATAAATTATTTACCTCACTACTTGGATAATAAAATCTTACTTCGTATTCCATGTTATACCTCTATTAACTTTCTATTTTTATGTTATGTTTTTTAATATACATTTCTGGCTTACCCATATTTAATTCTTCAGATACATCTAAGTTTAAAGAATTAATGAAACTTTGTATTTGTCTTTTTATTTCTTTAACATCAACATCATTATTAGTACAATGCTCTACTTCCATAAATAAACCTAAATCTTTTACATCTTCAAGAACTATCTCATAATCTTTATATGTATATGTTTCTTTACTGTTATTTATTTCTATAAACTTTACTAGTCCCATTTTATTAAATATTTCTTTTAGCATATCAATTTTTTCTACTTCTGTCTCATATTCATTTGAATATAACCATTTATTATTATCATATACATCATCTTTATAAGTGATATAATGCTTATTATTTTTAGTTCTAAGTCTAAGACAGTGATATAGTTCATCATCTTTACTAGGCTTTAAAGTATCCCTTTTAGGATCATAGTAATATTCATCAACTACTTTATTTAAGCCTATATAATTAAAACTATTTAATATTTCTTTTACTCTATCTTTTGTATCAAATACTTCGACAAGTATTTCTATCTCTTTCATAAAGCCTCCATCTAATTACTTACTTTCAAGATAGTTTACTTTTTTACCATGTGCTTTGGCATATTCTATTTCTGATTTTGTACTATCTCCAATATAGCCGCCTACATTTATTACAAATATTTCATCAGCCATATCAATTTTTCTCTTATGCATATCTTCTAACATTTCTTTCGTCTTAGTAAGTGTCCCTTCGTCCATATTTTCCCAAACTTCACTATCACCAGAATGACCAAATAATCCTACCGAAATTACGATGTTTCCTTTTAGGGTTAGTTCTTTTTGAACTTTTAAAAATTCATCTTTAAATCTAGTAGAACCACATAGGGTTATCACTTTATAATTTTTTACCATTTTATTATCTCGCTTTCCTAACTGATTAACATATATTATTTCTTTTTCAATATATCATATATGTATTTTACTGTCAATAATGTTATAAAAAAAAGAAGATATATTATATACCTTCTATATCAAATCCTCTTTGATAAATATGACTATTATTTTTTCTTACTAAGTGTTTAACTTCATTTAATTTAGTTATATCCTTACCTACATATTCACTAAGTTTATTTCTAAATACTTTTAAGAAGTCTACTCCTCTTACTTCAAATTCTCTATACATTGCGTTTAGTAACTTATCATTTTTTACAAATTCTTCAAAATAATTATCTACGAGAAATAACATTAATTCATCATCTATAGTCATTCTGTTTTCTTCATAAGATACTTTTCTGTTTCCATATTCTAATGTATCTATAACATACATCTTACCATTATTATATAAAATATTATATCTAACATCATATAATCTTACTTCATTATCTGTTAATGTTTTTACATCTTTCTCTGCTTTTATAGTAGCTTCCTCCAATTTATCTAGATTTACTAATAATGGATTTATATTACATAAGTTTTTTGCTCTTTTATATGGCATAGTATAACCCACTATTGTACCTGCTACTTTGATAACATTATTAGGCCATATAAAAGTACTATTTTTTATATCACTAAACCTTAATAAGAAATCTTTTGTATATCCTGCATTTTCTTCATCGAAATAGTCATTAAATACTTTATATACAGTATTATTTCTAGTATTTAAATAACATACTCCTTGGCAGCCTTGACCTAAATATTGTATTCCTCTTAAATATGTATCAAAATGTTCTCTACTTACAAATTCCATAATAACCCCCATTAGTGCATGGTATTATAGCATAAATTTAGAAAAAAAGCAAATCTTTGTTTGCTTTTAGAATTATCAATGTAATTGTGTAGTTTTTATAATAACTAATATTTAATTTTATATATAGTTCCCTCCCTTGAATCTATTAGTTCTACTCCTTGGTCCAATAATTCTTCCCTAATAGAATCAGCCAATAAGTAATCTTTATTTTCTTTTGCTTTATTTCTTTCTTTAATTTTGGCTTCGATATATTTAATTAATTTTTCATTTATTTTAGAGTTATTTTCCTTCACATTTGCTACCAAATCCAAACCTAATACTTTATCAAAATCATTTATTAGGTATAGCTTAGTGTCATCATTTATATTATTATCTTTTAAAACATTATATATTAGAGATATTGCCGAAGCAGTATTTAAATCATTACTTATATATTCTCTAAACTTATCTTGATATTCTTTTATCTTACTATTATCTATATTATTATTTTCTTCTTTTAAACAGGAAATTTTTTTAATTAATTTTTCATACGCCATTTTTGTTGAATTAATGGCTTCTTCACTAAATACTAAAGTATTTCTATAATGCGATTGTAAGCAAAATAATTTATATATTTTTGGATTGTATCCCATTTCTTCTAATTTACTTAGTGTAATAAAGTTCCCTGATGATTTACTCATTTTCATATTTTTTAAATTTAAATGTTCAATATGAAACCAATAATTGCACCATTTATGCCCAAGATAACTTTCTGATTGAGCGATTTCATTTGTGTGATGGGGAAATTTATTATCTACTCCGCCACAGTGAATATCAAGATATTCTCCTAAATATTTATAGCTGATACCAGAGCATTCAATATGCCAGCCTGGATATCCAACTCCCCATGGACTATTCCATTTTAATGCTTGATTTTCAAATTTGGATTTAGTAAACCATAACACAAAATCTTGAGAATTACGTTTATTTTTATCTTCAGTCACATCATCACGAGCACCGATTAGCATTTCGTTTACATTTTGATTTGAAAAAACATTGTATTTTTTTAATTTCGAAGTATCAAAGTATACATTACCATTCGAAAAGTATGCATATCCCTTTTTAATTAATTTTTCTATTATTTCTATATATGTATCAATGCAAGAAGTAGCTGGTACTACTATCTCTGGCCATTTTAAATTTAATTTTTCAAAATCTTTCTCAAAAGCCTCTGTATAGAAAGCAGCTATTTCTAATATTGTTTTTTTTTCTCTTTCGGCGCTCAATAGCATTTTATCTTCTCCGATATCGCTATCGCCTTGTAAGTGACCCACATCTGTTATATTCATAGCCCTCTTGACATCATATCCTAAATATATCAATGATTTTTCTAGTATATCCTCCATAATATAACTGCGAAGATTTCCTATGTGTGCATAATTATAAACAGTAGGCCCGCATGTATATAATTTAACTTTTTTTTCTTCATTTGGAATAAATTTTTCTTTTGTTCCAGTAAGTGAATTGTACAAAAACATTTTATGCCTCCATGAGTTTATTATAATATGGTTTTATCTTTTTTGCAACCTTTTAATGCAAGTAATATATATATTATAATAAATAATATGCAACTTATTGAATATTTAGAAACTGATAACAATGAAAAATCATTTTGATTAATCCCATTTGCAAACGCTAAACTAATCATTAGCATAAAAGCAGTATTATATGGCAATATTCCTGATGTACCTACTGATAGCGCATCAAAAATATTGGCTTTTTCTTCTGGATTTTTATTTTTAAACAACTTATTAATAAAACACGATTCTATTGACATAGCAGCTGTATTATTTGAAACACCAAGTATAAATAAAATTATTATTGCACAGCTTAATAAATTAATTAAAAATGGATTCTTTATTTCTTTTATTAAGTTTTCTATTTTTTTATCAATTTTTTCAATCGGTAAAAAACCAATTAGTGAGAAAAGAACTATCAAAAAAAATACAACTCCTATAACGCTTTCAATTCCTGCTATCACACAACTTTCAGAACTAAATAACATATTAATATCTATTAAACCTGATAGTAGTGATAACATAATTGCAAAAATATTGCTAAATACTAAGCAACTAATTATATCTTTCGAATGTTTTAAATAAACTAACATTATTATAGGAACCATTAAGAGAAGTAATGGTTTTAATGAGTCACTGGCATTTATATTACTTGTAAATGATTGAGATGTATTTTTACCTAATAATATATATATAGTGCAAGTTATCAAAAAAACAATTACAGCGATTATTATTCTTTGTTTCATCATTTTATACATGTCACATTTCATTGAATTAACTGAAATAATAGTAGTATCAGATATTGGTGATAGGTGATCACCAAAAAAACTTCCCGATGCAATAGCACCTAACGCTAAATATGGATCTATTCCGTTTGTAATAGCTATCGGAATAAATAATGGAACAGAAAATGATATTGTTCCAGTTGATGTGCCACATATTGTGGATATAATACTACATACTATAAAAAATATCATTGGTAAAAAGCTTTTTTCTAAATTTGAATTAAAAAATAATGTTATCAATGAATCAATTAATCCAGTTGCTTTTAATATGTTTGATAATATTCCTGAAAATATAAATATTAATAAGCATATAATCAAATGATTATTATGTAAATTCTCCACACATTTTTTTCCAAACTCTTTTTTATTTTTATAAAGTATAAATGCCGTAATTAATCCAAAATACGCTGCTATCCAAAATGTTTTTAGAGATGCTCTTTTCATAATAACCAACCATATAATTATGCCAACAAACACAATGAAAGGTATTAATTCTAATATGATATTATCTTTTATTTTTTTCCTCATTTATAATCATTCTCCTAATCTTATTATAAACTTTTTTATAATTGACCTCTGGTATTTTATCTTTTAAATTTAAAAACTCCATATTATTTCCAACTAGATAGTAATTTACCATAGATGCTAAAACTATTTTTTCAAAATCGTTTAAAGAATTATTATATTTTTTTATTAATGTATCAGAATATGTAAAATCTAATAATTGCCTGTCTGTATAAGATTTTTTACATGCATATTCATATAATTCATCCACATTCATGTCAAATTCTTTTGTAATAGTGTCAATTAGTTCTGAAAAAAGTTTTATTATATTATTTCTTTTTTTTATTATTCCATTTGCATCAATACTTTCTGTTATTAATGCATTATTTATATTTTTAACATAATTTTTTGGAACAAAATTTAAATCTAATGCCATATCTAATCTCCATTTATTATGTGGCATATATTGATAATTATATAGATACAATGCTTCTACAAATAAATCAATTCCTTTATTTAATAAGTCTATGCCATTCATATACAGTCCTCTTTCTATTGTTCTTATTGGATTTATTTCAACATACCACTTGTATTGCCCTAAAATTAATGCCAATCTATTTTTTCTATATTCTTCAGTTATTTTTACCTTTGCTTCAATTAGCTTTCTAACCTTATCATTTTTTTCATATAAAATTTCGGCTTTACTATATGCTTCTTTTTTTCCTGTATCCCAATTTGAATTGCATTCAACAGAATACAACATTTCATGTACATTAACCTCTATTTGTCTTTCACCATCAAATAAATAAAATTCATAATTAGGCGAATAATAATGATTTCCATTATCGTCATAAACAACCGAAACATCTATATCACTATATACATCAGTGTGATTTTTGCTATTATTATTTGATAATCCGCCTAAAAGCATCACTGCCATGACATCCTCTTTTGTTTTAATTCTTTTTAAAAATGGCATTATTAATTCCCTCATTTTTTCCTTTTGATTGCTTGTTCTTATTCTATCAGATAACATTTTTTCTCCTCTACATCTTTCTAAAGTCTCTTATTCTCTTTCTTGCCTTAGTTGTAATTGCTTTATTAATCCACTCTTCTCTTGGACCAAATGATAATTCATCGCTAACAATTCTTACTCTATCATTATTTTTAAGAACATAGTCAACATCTTTGTAATTATCATTAACGATAGCTCCTACCATAGTATTACCAATATCAGAATCTAAGTTAAATGCATAATCTATTATTGTTGATCCTTTAGGTAATTCCACTATTTTACCATCTGTCCCATAAATATACACCTTATCAGAGAACAATTCGTTTTTTATTTGATTAACAAATTCTTGATTGTCTGCAAATACAGAATTAATTTCTAATAATGAACTAAAAAACTGATACTTATCCTTTAAATCTTCTTGCATAACTCTTCTTGCTGCACCTTTATTTATATCAAAATAGGCAGTAAGACCAAACGATGCAATTTTATCCATATCAAATGTTCTAATTTGTGTTTGAACAAGTCTTCCCTCAGGGCCAAATACAGTTGTATGAAGACTACTATACATATTAGTTTTAGGATTACATATATAATCTTTAAACTTACTATTTATAGGATGATATAAACTATGTACATATCTTAATCCCCTATAACAATCATCTATTTCATCTACCATTATTTTAAGAGAAAATAAATCATGTATATCAGATAACTTTTCTCCTTCATGTAATCTTTTGTATATACCATATATATTCTTAGTTCTAACCTTTATCTCATTAGGAATATTATTATCTTTTAAAATATTTTCTATTTTATATTTCACTTCTAATAAAAGATTCTTGTTTTCTTCTTCTATTTTCTTATTTTTTTCGAGTAAACTTATATAAATATCTGGTTTTAAATATCTAAAAGATAAATCTTCTAATTCACTTTTGATTCTATATGCTCCAATATAATAAGCAAGTGGTACGAATATATCCATAGTTTCTAGTGAATTTTCTTTTTGTTTGAATTCTGACTTATACTCCATAGTTCGCATATTATGAAGTCTATCTGCTAGTTTAATAATTATTATTCTGACATCACTTGTAATACCAGTAATTATCTTTCTAGTGTTAGCTACATTCTGTTCTTGCTTAGTAGAAAAGTTAAGTTTACTTATCTTTGTTACTCCATCTACTAAAGCCGCTACCTCATGATTAAAATCATTGGAAATATCTTCTTTGGTAACATGAGTGTCTTCCAAAGTATCATGTAATAATCCGGCACACACTGTATCCCTATCAGCGTGCATTTCTGCGAGAATATAGGCAACATTGAGAGGGTGAGTAATATAAGGCTCTCCACTTTGTCTCCTTTGTCCCGTATGAAGATTGTCAGCATAATAATATGCTCTTTTTATGATTTCTACTTCATCAGGATTATAACTTTTAACTAGATTAATCAAATCCTCAACAGTAAGTTTATTCATTTTCTTTCACCTCCATATATAACAAAAGAGCGGCACCACAGCGAACGACATCAAATTAGCCATTCACTGAGTACTGCTCTTTAGTCACCACAATATTTTTAATTTTGCAGCAGCAGAAAAATATGTCAGTTAAATTATTTCTAACATTATTAAGTATAGAATTAATATTTAACATAACATATTTTATCATAATGCTCAACTCCTCTTTTTTAAATAATTTAAGTTGATTTTATATCTTTTTAGAATGTTTGTCAACCCCTTTTTTGACATTTTTTGCCAAAAATATAGATATTGTTCAAGTGTTTTAGTTATATTACTATTAATATAAAAAATACAGTAAATTTATTTACTATATCTTTCTAATTGTTATTATAATTTTTTCATAATAATTAACAAGAATTTTTTCATTATTTGGATAATATTCATAATCGGATTTTATATAATTAGTAAATCCCCAATTGAAGTATATCATTATATTTCTTACTTCTGATGGTTCTACTCCTAGTGTTAATGATGTAAATCCTCTCTTTTTTAAATCTTCTTCCATAAACTTGTATAATTTAGAAAAATAACCTTTATTTTCATATTCTTTATTTGTCCTAAAAGCAGTTAGATAAGCTTTGTTATTTCCGACTAAATTATCTTTGTTTTGCATATCCAAATCATTAATGGATATAATTGCAGTACTTTCTGTAATTATTTCATCATTTAGTATACCCATATAGACAATTCTAGTATCTAAGTTTCTAAGAGATTTTTCTTTAAAGTCTATCCAAGTTTTAGAATTATTATGTTTTCTAATTTCTTCATCCCATTTTTTAATAATTAAATCTTTATTTGCTACAACACATTTATAATTCATTTTTTTACCTCACTAATCAAATTATTATCTACTCTAATCACCAATATAAAATCTATTCTTATCATTATTTAAAGTAATCTTATTTAAATAATCGACTCTATCTTTAATAGAAGTACCTCTTAAATTATTTTCTATATCTTCAAATTTAATAGTGGTATTGTCTCTAGTATAAATATATTTATCAGTATCTTTATACTCATATTTCTTAATATCTTCATCTAAAAATCTATGACAATCATCATGGATGAAGAATATACCTTCTTTTATCTTTCTCGCGGGACTTCCACCATATATAGTATTTGATTTATATTCTTTATTAGTAACTAATGCCATTGCTCCGATTACTGCTCCTGATCCTATTCTGGTATTTTTTAATATCATTACTCTTTGAGCTATCCATACATTATCTCCAATAAAAATACTTTTACTTTGATTTATTCTTTTTTTAGTATTTATATCATAAATTATATGTGGATCAGCACTTCTGATACAGCATTCAGGAGCTATCATACAATTATTACCAAGGAATAAATTAGTTTGTTCTGATATGACTATTTTAACTCCTTTATTTATCCAAATATTCTTTCCAAAGTAGATGGTAGAATTGTTATATAGTTTGATATCCACAGTTATTTTTTCTGCTGTCTTACATAAATATACAAGAGAGTTATCTCCCCTAAAATCTATGCTTGAATTTACTAGTGTTATTTCATCATTGATATATAAAATATTATTACTACCTGTAAATTTTACTTTAGAGTTATCTAAATTGATATTACCTATTATTTTATTGTTTTTTTCATCTATTATTTCTTTCATAATTTCCTTTCTTTCCACTTCAGCCTATAGTCTTCCGTGGTATGATAGAGCCTAAGGTCTCTATCATAATATTTTTTTTAGTTTATTTAATAATTCTTTTAATATACTATTGTCTTCTATCTTAGTAATAGCAAAGCACTTCTTACCTAAATCTTTAAATGATGCACCAGAATGATATAACACTTTATTATCTATTATAATAAATCTGTCATGAAATATATTAGTATTTATTATTTCTAAATTATTATATTGTTTTTCATACTTTTCTTTAGAAATATTATCTATATTTTCAGTATATATTTTTACCTTAACATTAATATTCTTAATAATATCAAATAGTTTTTTACCAGCATAATTATCTATTATGATTATTTCTTTCTTTGCCCTAGATAATATATCTATGAGTAATGAATATGCATCATATATTTGTCCTTCATAAAAGATATGATTATTAGATTCTTTTGTATTTAACTTATTAAAAGATTCTTGTAATAATTTAACATTATTATCAAGTTCTATTATCTTTGTTTCAGTATTTGATATTCTTTTGTCATATTCTAATACCAATTTATTAGTAGTTCTTTGTTCTATTAAATTGGTGTTTATATATCTTCTCATAGTAATAAAAGTATCTACTATTCTAAGACTCATTTTTATTGCAACATCACTTTTTAAAATACCAGCAAGCATAACAATACCATATTCTGTAAATACATATGGTAAATATCTTCTTCCACCATGACTATTGTTATTACTTGAGGTGAAAAAATTGCACCTCAAGAATTCATATTCTTGTTCAGTTAATCTAAAGCAATAATTTTCAGGAAACCTTTCAATGTTATTCTTTATATTTCTATTTAATTCTTTAGTTTGATAATCAAAAAGAAATGCCACATCAGAATCTAACATTACCTTTTTGCCTCTAATTTCATATATCATATTTTCTATATTTATATTATCACTTACAACTATCTTATTCATTACATCATCCTTTCTGTATTTTCTAATAAAAGATATATCTCTTTTATTATTGTCTTATCGTTTATGATAATATAAACACTTGATGATGTCAATATAAAAATACTATTTGTTAATTAATTTCTTTACATAAATATTTCTTAAGCCTCTTTTAAATTCTTTGGTACTTGTTTGTTTGAAATTATCTTTAATAAAATTATTAATAGAATATATGTTATCTGGGTGGATAGTGGCTACTACAAAATTATAATTTTTATCTATAGAATATTTATCTAATTCATTAAGCATTTGATATTGTAATTTATTACCTACATACTTAGGATTAACAAACATAGGTCCATAATCTATAACTTTTTTATAATCTAAATCTAATTCAAACTTTATCATATTTTTTTCACTAGAAGGAATAGTCATCATTGAACATACAAAGTTATTATCTAAATAATATATCCATATCTTAGTACCGCTGTTAAGTAACTTTTCTAAATCTTCTTTGGTAAAGTCTCCTAACCATTCTGGATGCTCCATATAACTTTTTACATATTCACGATACTCTATATATTTATCTAAATCTATATTATTGTCTATACATTTTAAACTATTTAAATTCATATTTATCACCAACTTTTTATTTTATTTTCTTAATATCTATTATACCTCTTGGATGATATCCTTGTTTTTCGTAAAAGTTAATTCCTATTTTATTGTAAGCAAAGACATCTATTGTAATATATTCACATCCTATACTTTTAAAGTATTCTTCCATTTTATTCATTAATAGACTACCTATCCCTTTACTTCTTGTTTTCTTAGATACTATTAGTTCAGTTACTTTGCCACATCTTGGACATTTATAGTCTAAATAATCATATTCATCATAACTTCTTAAACATCCCATTATTAGACCTACGACTGCATTATTATCTATGGCTAGATAACATTTGCCATTATTTTCTTTTACTTCTTCTAGATCTAGAATAGCCATCTTGTCTCGATATTCTGGATGTAACTGATCAAGATTATCTTCATCTATACTAAGAATATATTCTTCTAGTTCTACTAGTAGATCTTTTACTTCTTCTAAATATTTGTCTTCGTATTCTATTATTTTCATTATATCTCCTTTTTCACTTCAGCCTGTAGTCTTCCGTGGCATGAGCAAGCCTAAAGTCTTACTCATGATATTTTATTTAATAATTCTTTTAATATATTATTATCTTCCATCTTAGTAATAGCAAAACACTTCTTACCTAAATCTTTAAATGATGCACCAGAATGATATAACACTTTATTATCTATTATAATAAATCTGTCATGAAATATATTAGTATTTATTATTTCTAAATTATTATATTGTTTTTCATACTTTTCTTTAGAAATATTATCTATATTTTCAGTATATATTTTTACCTTAACATTAATATTCTTAATAATATCAAATAGTTTTTTACCAGCATAATTATCTATTATGATTATTTCTTTCTTTGCCCTAGATAATATATCTATGAGTAATGAATATGCATCATATATTTGTCCTTCATAAAAGATATGATTATTAGATTCTTTTGTATTTAACTTATCAAAAGATTCTTGTAATAATTTTATATCTTCTGTATTTTTTATAGTTAATTCATTAAAATACTTCTGTTCTATTAACGAGGTGTTAATATAATTTTTCATTGTTATGAATATGTCTACTATTCTAAGACTCATTTTTATTGCTAGTTCACTTTTTAAAATACCCGCTAACATAGTAATACCATATTCGGTAAATACATATGGTAAATATTTTCGGTGTTCTCCGCGGCCATTCTTTAAGGTGCCATTTTGGCACCTTAAAGATATATATTCGGTATCAGTTATTTGAAAACAATAATTTTCTGGAAATCTATTTATATTTCTAAGAACCTGTCTATTTAACTGTTTTGTTTCATAACCAAATAACATAGCCAAATCAGAATCTAACATTACATTTTTGCCTCTTATTTCATATATCATATTTTCTATCTTTATATTATCACTTACAACTATCTTATTCATTGCATCATCCTTTCCGTATTTTTAGTAAAAGATATGTCTCTTTTATCATTGTCTTATCGTTTATGATAATATATATACATGATGATGTCAATATTAAAAAGTATATTTTTTAGTAATTTCCTTATTATACTCATAATAAAAGTAGATCATTTAGTTCTGACTACTTTATCCCATTTTAATTCATTCTTGTTTAGAAATAACAGCACACATACACTTATCGAAATTAGGTATATCACTACTGATATAACATTCAATTATCTTAAAATTATTTCTTATAATTTCTTCTTTAAAAGTAGCAAAATCTACT
>ERZ834798.1151-NODE-1151-length-25327-cov-6.231956_pt1 | contig 25327 bp, 19 predicted proteins | sample MGYA00519689_ERZ834798 | MGnify/ENA primary metagenome ERZ834798 (study PRJEB31850, sample SAMEA3708761) | human gut metagenome | biome: human gut; feature: human-associated habitat; material: faeces | place: China | collected 2014 ...
CCTATAAGAATATCTATATTTCAAGATTTATAGGCATATTATTATTGATGAAGAATTGTATGGTATGATTTTTTTGTCATGATACCTATAGATAGTCGTATATTATGACAGCTTATAGGTACTTCCTACACTTTTTTCTATTTCATCAGACATTATCCTTGCCAGAAAGCTGAAAATTACCTATAAACAACACAGTTTTATGTCATCTATAGGTATTTACAATGAAATCTGCACTTTATGAACAGGAATCATACTATTTCTTCCTATAAACAAAAGAATTAATATCTTCTTATAGGTTTTTGTCAATATTCTGTGACAATGCTGTGGCAAGTATTTCACAGATAAATGTCTGTTAAATCAGAAAACAGAAAAAATGTATGGATAGCCTAAAGACAAAGACATGAAAACCAGTACATCGTTTTCGAAATAACTACACCATTCACTTGCCTGCAAAAAGAAAGGAGTCTTCTTATGAAACTTGCTTGTATTACCGGAGCATCTTCCGGCATCGGAAAAGAATTCGCATATCTGCTTGCGGAACTTGAATATGACCTGATTCTGGTCGGAAGAAACACAGACGCGCTTCACGAAATTGCTGACAATGTTGCTGTCAGATGCAAATGTATCACATGCGACCTATCTGATGAGAAATCGTGCGTAAAGCTTGGAAGGAAGCTTCGTCAGTATCCACTTGATATTATGATTAATAATGCCGGGTTCGGAGAACTTGGTGAATTCTCAGAAACTAAACTTAAGAATGACATTAACATGATTAATGTTAATATTAAGGCTGTGCATATACTTACAAAGGCCGTACTTCCGGGCTTTATACAACGTGACAGGGGCTACATCATGAATGTGGCGTCAAGTGCCGGGCTGCTTCCTGGTGGACCATATATGTCTACCTATTATGCAACCAAGGCTTATGTGACAAGCCTCACTACTGCAATACATGGGGAACTGCGCGACTTAAAGAGTAACGTTCACATAAGCATGCTCTGTCCAGGTCCTGTTAATACCAACTTCAACAATGTTGCGAATGTCAAGTTCGCACTATCAGGAATTCCTGCTGACTACTGTGCTTATTATGCACTCTGCAAAATGTTTACAGGAAAACTTACGATTGTTCCGACATTTACAATGAAAGCTGGTGTTTTTGGCAGCAGATTCCTGCCAAGACAGGTACTTGCCTTTATGACGGGACGCCAGCAGAAAAAAAAGACAGACAATATCTGATATGATACTGCCTGTCATTAATTTAGAATTTCTTTGAAAATATTATATTTTTTCTTTCGGCAAGCACTGCCCTGTTAAAGAACACATCAACTGCCGCCCTGTAATCAGCCATACGCTGGGATTTCTTGATTGCCTTGATTTCTTTTTTGCAATCATCAAACACATATTCCATATAACACCACATTTCTTTCATTCTGTGTATGGCATGTGTATCTCCCGGCATTATGGCTGTGCGGGCTGCGTATACAAGGTCGTGAAGCTCTTTCATCAGCTTCTTATCTGCATTAAGGTCTCGCACCATCGCCTCAGGATTATCATCTGTTAATACATTAATCAGTCCGGGGTCCGCGATAAGCCCTCTTCCAAGCATAAATGTATCAACCTCCGGAAACATCTCCTTCATCTCAAGGAAATTCTTCCTTGTAAATATATCTCCGTTAAGCACTAATTTATTCCTGCTGTTATCCACTGCGTATCGGAAAGCGTCAAGATGCAGCTCATTTCTGTAGTAATCTGTACGCACTCTCGGATGAACAATAAGTTCCTCAAGAGGATAAGAATTATACACCTCCATTATCTGTGGAAAACTGTCATCATCTTCAACACCGATTCGTGTCTTGACCGAAACCTTAATATTCTCTCTTATAAATGCATCCTCAAACACCTCATCAAGAAAACGGTCGAGCTTTTCTGTGTCGCGAAGCATTCCTGAGCCTTTATCCTTTGAAACAACTGTGCCTGACGGACAGCCGGCATTAAGATTAATCTCGCTGTAGCCGTATTTTTCATAAAGCATTTTCGCAGTCCATATAAAATCCTTAGCTTCATTGGTCATCACCTGTACAACCGTATATGTTTCTTTATTATGCTCACGGTCTATGTCACGCAGCTCTCTTGCAAGAAAATTCTCTGACTTATTAGGTGAGATAAACGGTGTAAAATATTTTGTAATTCTGCCTTTTCCAAATGTTTTCTCATAGGCATTTCTGTATGTAAAATCTGTAAGCCCCTCCATCGGGGCCATATATATAGTATTGCTCATATACTGTATCTTTCTGTTATTCTAATGTAAATGTGCCGTTGCTGTTAGTCACAATGGCTGTCTCGAAAAATTCTTTTACTGCCTTTATCATGTATTCTGTGTCCATAATTCCTGCTGTCTCGTAAGGTGAGTGCATTGCAAGCTGCGCAAGCCCGATATCTACTGTGTTCATTGACACATGGCAGTTAGCTATATTTCCAAGTGTTGAACCACCCGGAATATCTGAACGGTTAGCAAATTCCTGTGTCGGAACTCCCGCTCTTGTACATATCTCTTTAAATATTGCCGCAGAAACTGCATCTGTTGTGTATTTCTGGTTGGCATTGTATTTGATGACTATACCTTTGTTCATATGAGGTCTGTTAGTCGGATCAGCTTTCTCTTGATAATTAGGATGAACCGCATGTGCATTGTCCGCTGAAAGCATGAAAGAACCTGCACACGCCCTTATATAATCCTCATTATCCTTGCCGACACACGCAGCTATACGCATAAGCACATCTGATAAAAATGTTGAATCTGCTCCCTGCTTGGTGCTGCTGCCAACCTCTTCATTGTCAAATACCGCACATACCGCAACGCTTTCCTGGTTGCTCTCATCACTGTCTATAAGCGCATTCATGCATGAATATGCACACATCACATCATCAAGTCTTGGTGCTGATATAAATTCATTATCCGCACCCCATATAGTTCCTGCCTGTCTGTTGTACAGAAACAGATCACTGCTTATCACTGACTCTTTATCTGTCTGTGCAGCGTCTGCTATTATGCTGTCAAAAAGCCCTTTGGATTCTGTCTCTCCTATAAGCGGTATCATATCCTTCTGTGCATTGTAATTAAGCCCTGTGTTGGCTTCCCTGTTCATGTGAATTGCAAGATTAGGAATTATGCATAAATCCCTGTCTACATTTACAAGGACTGGCTTTAATACTGCACCTTCCCTTACTATTGCCCTTCCTGCAACTGAAAGAGGTCGGTCAAACCACGGTGCCATAAGCATGCCGCCGTATTTTTCCACATTTAACGAAACGTAATTCTTGTCCGGTGTCAGCTCAGGATTCTCTTTTACCTTAAACGACGGTGAATCACTGTGTGCGGCTGCAATCTGATAATTGATAAAGCCCTCTGCCGCCGGCATTCTGAAAGCTATTATGGAAGAATCATTTCTTGTTACATAGTATTTGCCACCCGGTATAAGATGCCATCTGTCCCTCTCATTAAGGCGCACAAATCCTGCGTCGTCCAGCAAATCCATAAAATTCGCCGTTACCTGAAATGCTGTAGGACTTTTTTCTATGAATGACATCATATCTTTTGATACATTTATAAATGTGTTTTCTTCCATAACTGCTCCCTTCTATCTGCGTCTTCTTTGTCTGTTATGTCTTCTTTTTTTCTTATTGTTCTGTACCATAATGACTACTGTTATGATTATTATCGCAACTATCACTACTACAATTATTGTAAATACTGCAGTACTTTCACTAAGTCCTTTTTTACTCTGTGAATCTGATGCTTTATTACCTGCTGTCTGTTCATTACCGTCTGTTACCACATTTGCAGCATATTCCCTGTAAACGGTCTGGTTACACAGGCTGCATGTTCCTGCCTCTATTCCATCTTTCTTGTCTGTTCCCGTAGCTTCCTTTACAACACTGTAATTGTCAACCTTATGCTCATGTATTGTGTATTTATCTGAATACGTATAACCACATGTGCTGCATGTATGTGTTGTATAGCCGAAATCCGCTGCTGTTGCCTCTGTTACTGTGTCAGAGTATGAAGGATTGCTGCACATTTCAGGAAGGAGTGTAACTGAATAATCATATGTCTCATTTCTCTTGAAATCTGATGTGAAGCCTGAATATGCATATGTCCAGTTCATGACCTCACCCATATTTGCCTGACAGTATGCACGGCGGTCTGTATTGTCCTCGAAAAATGTTATCATTCCCTTAACTTTGTTGTTAAGCACTTCACCCTGATATGTCTTTGACAGTTCCAATGGATATACCATATACATGCCGACAAGTCCGCCATCATGCACATATCCGTGGTCTGAATCATATCCATCTATTGTTATAGAACAATTTCTTATATTAAGGAAACCTGCTGCATACGCGCCTCCCATGAACTGCTCGTCCCTGACCGCTGCGTCTGTATCTACACATACAAGTGTCACATCTGTAGTAATATTATCAAGATTGCCGCTTCCAAATCCGGCAATTCCGCCTGTTCCCCACATCTTAGCTGAATCTGTTAGTGACACATATGTATCCTTAATTATACAGTCTGATATGTCGCTGTCGTCTGCAAGCCCTGCTATTGGTGCCGCAAAACATGGTTCCGTTGTAGTAATCTCAATTCTTGCTCCATATATATCCAGTCCTGTTACTTTCGCACCTGTAAGCACCCCAAAGAAGCCTGCGCCGTATGTTTTGTACTCTTTTCTGTTGCCGTCATAGGTCTTCATTGTCTTCTTGCTTACTGTCTTTACTGACAGGTTAAGTATGCTGTGTCCGTTACCGTCAAATGTTCCCGAAAAATCCCATGGCGTCCACTCAACTCCTGTCATATCTATATCTGTCATCAGTTTATAATTTCCTGACGTACTCTTAGCTGCTTCCACAAGTTCTGACGCTGTTCGGATTTCTGTGTATTCTGATGTTGTCTGGCTTACAGTACTTCCTGATGTTTGTGTATCTGCTTTAGCTATGTTAAAAGGAAATGCTGTCACTGCAAGTATTACTGCTGCTATCGCCGCTGCCTTTTTTATAAGTGATTTATTAAACATTTTTATGCCTCTTTCTTCTGATATATTTGCATCTTTCGCTGTCTGATTATAACGCAAAGTGATATTTCGGTCTAGTTTTGTTTTTGTAAATTGTGAGAGACGGACGCCGCGTTAATTATGTATATTTCCCTCCCCAGACACGCTCCCGCTCGGTGGAAAACGTAACGGTACTAAACTCGCCTTGTCGTGCGCCGCTTTACGCGGCTTCTCAGGCTCGTTAAGTGCCGACGTTTTCCAACGGTCTGTGTCGGGGAATATACATAATTAACACGGCTGGCTTTCTCAGCACTGCACGGTGTCGTAAACCTGCCGGCATCACATCTCCTCCCAGATAAGCCTGTGACATCTGGGAGGGGGCGAAGTAAGCGGCGGGCGGGTGGATAGTGTTGGTTTCAGACCGTTGAAAAACGCCTGCACTTAATGAGCTGGGAGCCGCATTTTATGCGGCTAACCAGCGAATTTAGTACAGCTGCGTTTTTCACCGAGCGGGAGCGTGTCTGAAAATGACACTATCCACCCGCCCGCCGCGTCCGTCCGCCACCACCTCCCATATGTCACAACTTAAAACTCAAACTTCAATATCTCGCAATTCTTTATCTTAAACGCCGAAAACTCCTCATTTCCCATATCCTCAAAATATGACTTTACCATTCGTGCAATTCCATTATGTGCAACTAAAAGATATGTTTTATCAGGCTGTGCCTTGATATCATCAAGCAGATTATATATACGCTGTGCAAGATGAAGCATTGTCTCACCACCGTCAAAGCTACATATGAAATTGCATTTGGCTTTAGCAAATTCTTCTCCATCTCTTGGAGTTGATTCGTATTTACCGAAATTCTGTTCCTTAAGTCTTATCTCTTCGCGCGCTGGTATTCCTGTAATATCAGATACATGAAGTGCTGTAGCTTTCGCTCTTATAAGTGGCGAATACAGGATTTCATCTATCTGTATTCCTTCTGCAAGTATCTTCTTTCCTAACTCTATTGCCTGTTCATGGCCTAAATCTGTGAGTGGTGAATCTGTTGCACCACATATCTTGTTCTCGACATTCCAGACAGTCTGTCCATGTCGGGTAAAATATACTGTTCCCATTGTGTTTTCCTTTCTGCTTGTTCTGGTGGGAAGACGTACGCCGGGTTAATTGGCATATTTCCTTCCGCAGACCCGCTCCCGCTCGATGAAAAACGTAGCGGTACTAAACTCGCCCGGGGCAGCCGCCAAAGGCGGCTCCCCCGCCTCGTTAAGTGCCGACGTTTTTCAACGGTCTGCTCCAGGAAATATACACAATTAACCCGGCTGACTCTCTCCCTGCCTCTTACAATCCCGAAACTAACACCTGACGATATCGCTTCTCTCACCTGGGTCTGCAAAATTTTGAGGTGAGCCTTCATTCAACCCGCCACGCCAGAAGTCCCCCGATAAGCTTGCGACATCGGGAGGGGCAGCAACGTAAGCGGCGGGCTGGTGGATAGTGTTAGTTTCAGACCGTTGAAAAACGCCTGCACTTAATGAGCTGGAAGCCGCATTTTATGCGGCAAACCAGCGAATTTAGTACAGCTGCGTTTTTCACCGAGCGGGAGCGTGTCTGAAAATGACACTATCCCCCGCCCGCCGCGTCCGTCTGCCACAACCTCCCGTATGTCACAACTCAATCCCCACCAGATCCTCTTTCTCCAGCATCGCCAATATATTCTTATCAACATCCTTAAGCCCCACTATCCTGCTAGCCTGATTAGATATCGCTTTCTCAAGATAGTTTCTTACATCTCTTGCATTGGCATAGCCTTCCGGTTTATTGGCTACACGCTCTGTAAAGAATCTTCTTGCTTCCTCAAGTGCATCACGGGAAAGCATGTATTCCTGTTTCTTGCAGTTGTTTATAAGTATCTCTACTTCTTCCTCGGCTGTGTAATCCTCGAAGTTAATGAATTTATTAAATCTTGAACGCAGTCCCGGATTGGAATCTAAGAATTCCTCCATCAGTTCTGTATAACCTGCCACTATTACAACTAAATCATCTCTGTGGTCTTCCATTCCTTTTAATAATGTATCTACAGCTTCCTGTCCGAAATCGCCCTGGCCTTTTCCATTAGTAAGTGTGTATGCTTCATCTATGAACAGGACTCCTCCAAGTGCTGATTCTATTACCTCTGCAGTCTTCGTCGCTGTCTGACCTATGTAACCACACACAAGTCCTGAACGGTCTACTTCAACAAGATGTCCTTTTGAGATTGCCCCTATTGCCTTATATATTCTGGCAAGCAGTCTTGCAACTGTCGTCTTTCCTGTTCCGGGATTTCCCATGAATACAAGGTGTTTGTTAACGCTTGTCTGCTTCATTCCCATCTGCTCACGCATTTTCTGAACTTTAAGAAGATTAATAAGTGCATTGACATCTTCTTTAACTGCAGTAAGTCCCGTCAATGAATTAAGTTCTGCAATTAGTTCATCAGCGTCCGGCTTTTCGTCATCTTCTGTCTCTGCCTGTATTGTCACACTCTTGTAATCAGGACGCAGCAGGCCGTATGATTTAAGATTCTCGTCCAGCATCACACAGTATGATGATAAAACATTTATCTCGACCTCGGTGCTTTCAGTATTCGCAGCCAGATATTCCTGTCCGAGCTTCCTGTAGCTTTCTGCCAGCGTCCGCGCCTCTTTGTTGTCGTATCTGTCGTTCTTAATCTTGTGACCGGCATTGGCTAATATGAAATATTTAAATGTCTCCGGCACTCTTGTAATATAGCCCGCGCCAAGCATGTTGCGGTTCTTGATATCAGCCGCCATTGACGCACTTACATCGAACCCCAGTTTTTTCTTTATAAATGCTTTCTCTTCCTCACCATATCTTCCATCTGTCATTGATATATATATAAGAAAATGCAGAAACTCCTTCTTAAGATTGTCGCGAAGTCTTGTATTTCCTGCCAACTTCACAATGCCATTCTGCTCTATATAATCACACATTTCGTAGCACATATTAATTGCATCCATATTTCTTTCCCCTCCTGTTTTATAAACTTGTCCTTTAAACCTAATATTTCATGTGCTATTTGATACTACCATTTTATGTAAGATTTTCCATATGTTATATCAATTTCGTAAACACATACAGCACCACTAGAAATATTATATTGTAAACCGTAAATGCAGCAAAATATTTCCCCTTTTTCTCTGGCACTTCATTGGCATACAGCTTGTACGATATGAGGCTCGCCATTGACGCTATGAGCGTACCGAGACCTCCGATGTTCACCCCTATTGCGAGGTTCTTTATATTGTCTGTAAATTCTGATAATAACAGTGCCGCCGGAACATTGCTTATGCACTGGCTTGTTATTATTCCGGCTTCCAGCTCCCGGCCATTCACGATTCCTGCAAGAAAATGTGCCACAGGTTCAACCCTTCCCATATTGCCTGTGAATATGAAGAAGCCGATAAATGTTAGTAGCAGTGCATAATCTGCCTTCGCAAGCACATTTTTCTCCAGCAGTAATACCGTTATGAGAACGACTGCTGCAAGTATATACCATGTCAGCACTCTTGCGACGACTAAAAGTGCCAGAACAAATAATACACTGTAGGCCATGACTCGTGGCACGGATGTATTATGTGCAGCTTCGCTGTCTGTATCTTCTATACATATTATTTCGTTCTTATTCTTTATAAGAAGGATTGATATAACCAGAAGCAGGGCTGAAACTATTGTGTATGGCAGCAGCCACATTATGAATTCTCCGATTCCTTTTCCAGCCAGTCCATACAGATACAGATTCTGCGGATTACCAATCGGTGTCAGCATACTTCCAAGATTCGCAGCTATCGTCTGCAATACAACTACTGGTATCATAAGCTCCTGCCTGCCACACTGCTTAAGCATCATTATTGCAAATGGGACAAATGTTATAAGCGACACATCATTTGTTATAATCATGCTGCTAAAGAAATTCAGTCCTACAAGAACTGCAATAAGCTGCCACATTTTTCGTGTTCTTGTAAGAAGGGCATGTCCGATTTTTTCAAAAATGCCGTTCTGCATATAGCCTTTCGTTATTATCATCAGACTCCACAATATTCCAAGTGAACGCCAGTCTATGTAACCGGCATATGCTTTGTCTGGTTTTATAAAAAACATTGAAACGATTGCAAGCACCCAGCTTATTGTAAGTACTGCATCTTTCTTTAAATAATTATAGATTCTCTTCATGACATTTTCTCTCTTAATATAGTAATTGCTTTATATTTTACAATATATTTTTTATCCTTTACAGTATTAGTTGTCAAAATATATATACAAGTTTATAATAACAAAAGTTTTGCATAGGAGATTCTATTATTTATGAAAAAATTATTAGACAAATGGATTAGTATTAGTCTCATTAAAAGAATTATTGGAGGACTGGCACTTGGTATTATTCTTGGTCTGCTCGTTCCAAAGGCTTCCGGCATTGCTCTTTTCGGAAGTGTTTTCGTTGGCGCACTTAAGGCTATTGCGCCACTTCTCGTTTTCGTGCTTGTCATAAGTTCTTTATGCCATTCAGGAAAAAGTCATGGCGGTGTTATTAAAACCGTAATTATTCTGTACATGTTCAGTACCATTCTTGCCTCTGTAATCGCAGTATTTACAAGCAAATTATTTCCGGTTACGCTCACTCTGACAGAAGGCATTGAAGAAATGTCATCACCGGGAAGTATTGGTGATGTATTTAACTCTTTATTAATGAATATTGTTGAGAATCCTATTACTTCTCTTACTAAAGCTAACTATGTAGGTATTCTTGCATGGGCTGTTGTTATCGGTATTGCATGTAGACATGCCAAAGAATCTACTAAAGATATGCTTGTAGATATCTCTAATGGTCTTTCCAAGGTTGTTACCTGGATTATTAATTTTGCTCCATTTGGTATTATGGGACTTGTATTTGATACTGTGTCAAACAATGGTATGTCAGTATTTAAGGAATATGGAAAGCTTCTTATGCTTCTCGTTGGTACTATGCTTTTTATTTATTTCGTTACCAACCCGATTCTTGTTTTCTGGTGTACACACAAGAATCCCTACCCACTTGTATTCAGATGTTTAAAAAAGAGCGCACTCACTGCATTTTTCACAAGAAGCTCCGCTGCCAATATTCCTATTAATATGAAGGAATGTGAGGATATGGGACTCGACAGGGATACTTACTCTGTAACTATTCCGCTCGGCGCAACTATTAACATGGACGGTGCCGCTATTACGATTACTGTTATGACACTTGCCGCAGCCAATACTTTAGGTATTACTGTTGATATCCCAAGTGCAATTCTTTTAAGTATTCTTGCAGCGCTTTCTGCATGCGGTGCTTCTGGTGTTGCCGGTGGTTCACTCCTGCTTATACCTATGGCTTGCTCATTATTCGGTATTCCTAATGATGTTGCAATGCAGGTTGTCGGAATCGGCTTCATCATCGGTGTTATTCAGGATTCTGTTGAAACTGCACTTAACTCATCATCTGACCTTTTACTTTCTGCTTCTGCTGAATTCAGACAGTGGAGAAAAGAAGGCAGGGAGATTACATATTAACATCCAGCAACAAGGAGGCTTAACTATGAACATAATTGACTCACACATTCATATATGCCGCTGCATCAATGGATTTGGAAACAGCGGAGAAATGCAGGCTATAGGCGGAGGTTACGCAAGCTACGCTGATGGAACTATATTCCAGATGATACCAGAGTGTCTCGGTGAATATGATGTAACTCCGGAAGCAGTTCTTAAGGTTATGGACGAGGCTGGCGTTTCCAAGGCTGTTATGCTTCAGGGCAATTTCTTAGGACCGCAGAATCTCTACACTTATGAGGCTGCAAAGAAATATCCTGACCGTCTTGCTGCAGCAGCTACTTACGACCCATTCTGCAGAAATGTTGATTCTATAAGAAAGCATTTGTTTGAAGACCTCGGAATTAAGATTGTAAAATTCGAGGTAAGTACTGGAAGCGGTCTTATGAGTTATCACCCAACTATTGCTCTTGATGGTGATGTTATTGAGGAAATGCTGTCATATGCTGAAATGCATAATAATACTGTTGTGTTCGACATCGGCCGCTATCCTGCCGAGTGCTGGCAGCCGGAAGCCCTCGCTCGCGCAATTAAGAGACACCCTGACACGCAGTTTGTTGTGTGCCATCTGCTTGCCCCAAGAGGTCTTGTTCAGGAAGATGTCTGGCTTAAAGGAATGGAGACACTTACGCTTGACAATGTTGTATTCGACCTTGCAAGCCTTCCTTCTAATCAGGGTAAAGATGCCACATACCCTTATCCTGACGCAATCCATTATATTAAACGTGCCATAGAACTTGTCGGAAGCGACCGGCTTATGTGGGGAAGCGACCTGCCTATGAATCTGTGCAAGGACAGCTACAGACACCTTATTGATTACATTGTCTTAAGCAATGAAATATCAACACCCGACAAGGAAAATATCATGGCTGCTACTGCAGCTAAAGTATATTTCAAATAATCCACATTTTTAATATATCCCTCAAAAGCACTATTTACCTGCTTTTGAGGGATTTTTATATTCTCCTGTTGACATATTATGCATATCATGTTATATATACTACGACAGATGTACTACGGCTGTCGTAGTATCGCCTGTCGTAGTAATTATCATTTATTTAATATTTATTATCAGGTGAATCATCACCTTCAATTAATTCGAAGGGAGGAGTATGCATGGCTGGCATCAGCAGTGACATTATACGAGGCTACAACGATACAATTATCCTGTATCTTCTGCTTGATAAGCCATCTTATGGTTATGAGATTTCTAAGCAGATTAAAGCCATGACCAATGAGAAATATATTGTTAAAGAAACTACTCTTTACTCCGCATTTACACGAATGGAAAAGAATGGATATATTACTTCTTTCCCTGGAGTAGGCGAGAATGGTGGAAAGAAGCGCACCTATTATCAGATTACTGACGAAGGACGGCTGTATTATCAGTCAAAATGTGAAGAGTGGGCTCTCACTAAAGAAGTTATTGAAAAATTTATTGTGAAGGAGAATTAATGTATGGATACTATTAAAAGTTATCTTGAAACTATGTTTGCCAATCTCCCCGCAACAGCAGAAGTTTTAAAGGCTAAAGATGAACTGTGGGGCATGATGGAAGACAAATATAATGAACTTATCAGTGAAGGTAAAAGTGAGAATGAGGCTGTAGGCACTGTTATCTCAGAATTCGGCAATCTTGACGAACTCGCAGAAACTCTCGGACTTAACAGACAGTCTTCTGCTCCTGTTGATAACAGACGAACTTTAACACAGGATGAAGCCAGAAGCTTTGTAAGTGCCGGCAGCCGACATGCATTTCTGACTGCATTAGGAGTTTTCTTATGTATTTTCTCAGTAGTTCCAGCGGCAGCCTGCAGTGCAATTCATAATAATTTTATCGAGACAATGGGCACTGTTGCTCTGTTTATTATAGCTGCATTCGGTGTCGGCATATTTATAATAACCAATTCTTTAATGAGTAAATATGACTATATTAAGAAACACGAATGTATCATCGATTATGCCACTGTCGGATATGTGCAGGATAAGAAGGAACAGCTTCGCAACATTTCTATTGTGTGCCGCACTCTGGGAATTATTATGTGTATCATAAGCTTTGTCCCTGCTGCCGTTTTTGATGCAATCCCAATACAGGGACTTGACGATATTGGCGGTGCAGCAATGATCTGTATAGTAAGTGTCGGCGTATTCCTTATTGTTTTCGGTTCAATGGCTGAGACTTCATGTAAGACTTTACTTGCTCTTAATGGTGACAATGTAGCCGGCAGCTATGTTAAGAAGGAGAATAAAGAAGTCAGATATATTAACAATACTGCAACAACTATTATGTCTGTTTTCTGGCCTACAGTTACATGTATATATCTGTCAGTCAGTTTCATCACATTTGCATGGGCTTTAACATGGGTTATATGGCCTATTGCAGCTGTAATACACGCTATATTCAAAAGTATACTTAAAGACGATTCCATGGAGGTGTAATTATGAAGAAACGAATTTATCTGTCAATTATATATTTTATTACACTTATATGCATAATTATCGGCGTTCTTGGTAATGTATTTAACATTTCTCCTTTTACACGCATGACTATGGCATCCAGTGGCAAATATATTGAAAATTCCTCTATTTATGATAATGTGTCAGACATATCTATTGATATGAATCTTGGCAGTGTTGAGATTAAGAAAGGCAGCAAGCTTGAGGTTATCTATACAGGTGCTGAAAAGTTTAAGCCTGCTGTATCTGTTTCTGGAACTTCATTAAATATTGAACAGCATGTAAAAGTACATCTTATGACTAATATCAAAAACTCAGACTGCACACTTACAATTACTATTCCTGACAATGTCAGTCTTAATTCTATTCAGGCTGACCTTAATATGGGTGATATGGATGTTAACAATATACATGCTTCTTCTGGTGATTTCTCCATTGATATGGGTTCTCTTAAGATTGCTGATTCTGCCATTAAGAATTTAACTGCTGATAACAATATGGGCGATATTAAGCTTACAAACTGTGACAGTGATGTCCTTAACCTTTCTGTCGATATGGGTTCTCTGAAAATAAGTGGTATGGATATTGATAAATACAGTGCTAATCTCTCTGTAGACTTAGGTGACATCAAGGTTAATGATTCTACTTATTCTCACAGCTATACTAATAATGCCGGTAGCGGTAAAAGTATAAACGCTGATGTTAATATGGGTGATATTAAGATTAACAGGTAATTAATCTGAAAACAGCAGTTACCACTTATGGTTGTGGTAGCTGCTGCTTTTTACTACTTATTCTGTTCTTCTAATAACTTCTTTAATCTTGCTATCTCTGCATCTTTTTCTTCTGATGATGACTTTAGTTCTTCATTCTGTGCTTTCAGCTCATCCTTCTGAACCTTCAAAGCCTCCATCTCATCTTTCATCCTGTCAACCATCAACTCTGCCGTATTCCTGTCCAATATTCTCAACGCCTCTGAAAACATACTGAGCACCTCCCCGGGTCTTTCCAAATACTCATTAATATCCTGGCGTACCGATTCCAGATCAGGAAATATCTCTATCAGTCTGTCTATCTCCTGCGGTGTCTCTGCTACGAATAATGACAAGAACTTTAATCTGTCTCTCTTCATCTTTTCTGAGACTAATTCATCATTATACTGACTACTGTCATAATCGTAATCCGTTATCTCGGTACGCCCTTCTCTGATATCAGAATATCTGTATTTCCTGAACGTGTCAAGACTTACAAGCACAAAATCCTGCAAAAGCTCTATCTTGACTCCAGTATTAAATCGTGTCTTTCCAACATGAAAATATAATGCCTTATCCATATCACTTATAAGACTTTTATTACTGTCCTCAAACAGAATAATAGTATGAACATTACGCATATCTTTATAAGACGGCTTTGAAGAACCATTCATTGAAGCTTCATGCTTTCTCCCCTGATTCTTTCCAGTGATCATCTTATACTGACGCAGCACAAGGTCAGCTGAATAGCACGATATTCTCTCCGCCGGAAAATCATATGAAATCTTCTGAATCTCAATGTTGGCGATACTTCCATCAGCCATCATAACAACCATATCCATAATAATCATCACACCAAGAAACTGCGAATCCTCATTTGGAAAAACTTCAAGAACTGTAACCTTCTGCCCCAACAGACAACTTACCAGTTCTGAAAGTCTGTCTCTTCTCTCAACTGGATTAAATATCTTCTTAAAAAATGGATCATATAATAACGGCAGTGACCTCTTTCCCTTTAGAAAATTCTCGTACCTTCCAATCCATTCTTCATTCCTTTTAAGATACTGATATGTACTTAAACATAACGAATCCCCATTAATCTGACGCATAGCTGCGTTATAATAATTTTTCTCTTCTTTACACTCCATAATATATATTACATCGATGCTTCTTCCTCCTCCGATATTAATAAACATGCACATTTATATATGTACAGTATCATATATTTAAAAAAGTGTAAATATACCTGTTGTATTCTGTTGTCTTTGCGTCGTCATCTGTCGTTTTTTCGTTAAATTTGGTTCCTGACACATAATAAATATTCATTAAATTATGTCATTATTTTAATATAGAAAAAAACTGGGAGTTTTTCTTTCGTCCAGCCCCAATTTAAATTTATCTATTATTGATTAATTGATATTCTATATACATCGTTTTTTTCACCATTTTCCCTAACTATATAAAGGGCATCTTTAGCACCAAACACATCATCATAATATATGCATTTTCCTAAATAATCCGGCTCACTACTTTCTGAATCTTTCCATTCAAAATCTTCTAAATCTTTTACTACTTTTCCTTCTGAATTTACCATCGTTACGCCTTGATTCTCGTTTAATAGAAGAATTATATCTTCATGTCGAGCAATATCAATATATTTGTCGTATGCCAGATTATTACCCATTTTATTAATTAACTTGTAAAATTTATCATTTGTTCGTTTTATATAAATATTATCATCTGTTCCTAATATATAATCAACTAACCCCTCAGGTTTCTCTCCATCATGAATTCCGAAATCATCTTTACAATAATTGTCTACCTGATTCATATTTCCATCAACATCCATCGTATATATTTCTGCTTTACCCATAAAATCTTGAAAATATATAACTGCATTATCACCTTTTTTCTGTACAGTACAAGAGCTACACGATTTTTCACATATTACATCACCTATTTTATTCAGCAAATATGCTTTCTCTGATCTAAATCCTGTTTCAGCAACAAGCAATTCATATTCATCAGTAATCTGATAAAAATCAACAAATTCACCCTCACCTACTGAATACATATATAATATATTTTTCTTTGTAGAATCAGCTACATATACTCCTGAAGTATTTTTTGCATAATATTCCCTTTCATCATTTATAGTTCCTATTATTGGTTTTATCTTACAAGATCCCCCTAATTCTCCATTCGTATTTAAATGAATTTCCACTCCATTATCTTCGGCAACAAAATTTAATTCATCATTTCTTCCATCCGCTACTTCTTTTTTATTATCAAACACAATTGATGTATATTTTAATGGTATAATCTCATTTCCACTATTATCAATAACGCCCCACAATTTTCCTTGTAACTTTGACACAATAAAATACCCATTAAAATAATCTTGAACTTCATATTCTGTTGAAAATACTAACCCCTGTTTTTCTTTCCTTACACTATTATCCCCATCTGTACCTAAACTTAAATGTTTAGAACACCCAGAAATACTAATAATAACAAACAACATTGTGATTAAAAAAGCAACTTGTCTCTTCATAATGATTCTCCTTTAATTATTTTAACTGTATAAACACAAAATAGCCCATACAGTTTATGTAATATTACCATTTCCGACCATACAATTCAAGTATAATTATATTCTATAGGCAGGTGTATTATGGATTATTATATGATTGGGCAAAAAATCAGAAAATTCAGAAAAGGATGTGGATTATCACAGGAACAACTGGCTGAAAAAGTAGGAATCTCTACAACACATTTGAGCCATATCGAAACAGGAAACACTAAGCTCAGCTTACCGGTATTTGTTGATATTGCAGAAGCTTTATCTGTACAGACTGATGAGCTGCTTTACGACACCCCAAGTATTAATCTATCTACCAAAGCAGAAATACTAAATGTTTTGGATTCGTGTTCAACACAGGATTTTTATATTTTAAGAGACATTATTAATGCTACAAAATGTTCACTTGATAAGTATAGAAATTAATTCACTCACAATTAACAAAGAACCGGGCCGCAAGAAAATCCCACAAAGGATTCTCTCCGACCCGGTTCTCTGGCTTGTTTATAGTTTTATTATGATTGTAAGCATATCAGTTATCTGATGTCTTTAATTCTGCGTCTTGATACAACTGCTGCACCTGCTGCCAGGGCAAGTAATGCAGCTAATGAATATACTGCCATGTTGTCTGCATCGCCAGTCTTAACATCTGATACAGATGTATCTGCTGAACCTGAGTCTGATGTACCTGCATCAACCTTTACTAATGCATTGATTGCTGCTGTAAGATGCTCTGTTGCCTCATCAACATCTGCCTGATATTCTGCAACTGCAAGTGCATCGACTGCTTCCTCATACTCAAGCTTCATAGCTGCCCAAGACTCGGCTGTGTAATCAGCTTCGTTAAGTGCATCTGCTGCTGCAATAGCTGCTGAAAGCTTTGATGTATCACTTACAGGTGCTTTAATCTTAACGATATTAGCATCAGTAGCTTCAAAATCAATTGTAGTATCAGTATATCCTAATGCATATACTGTAAGTGACCAGTATCCTGTTCCGTCATAACCTGCTGGTAACTGGCAGCGTGCTGAATCTGTAAGTCCAAGCTGGATTCCCATTGACTTATGCATCCAGTTATCTGCAGCAAATTTAGTTCCATATGCAGCAACAGCATTTGTTCTTGTTGCATCATTTCCATAATACGTCCACTTAACAGCCTGCATCATAGCACCTAATGCGCCATAACCATCACCATTAATATCAACTCTTAAGAATTCACCGTATGAACCTGTAGCATCTTTTACTGTAGATGTAATGTTAGCAGCCACACTTATATCCTGCTCTGCAAATGACTTTCCACTTCCAGTCTGTCTTGCAGAGAATGAATATGTTCCATCTGCATTCTTAACTGCTGTCTTAATTCCGTTAGTATCTGCATTAACTGCTGCTGTATACTCATATGAGCTAAGCTTGTTCTCGCCGAATCCACCGTATAACTTCTCGCCATTCTTGACAACTCTGTAATGCTGCTCAAAATCAGCAAGATCAGATGTCTTAACCTTAACCGGAACATACTTAATACCAGTTACATCATAAGAAGAAACTTTAGATGTTGAACCATCTGCATTAGTAATTGTGCCTCTGTTGTATGAAAGCTGTGTACCATCTGTAAGTATCATCTGCTTTCCATCACTGCTCCAGCCGGCAAGCTCATACGTCTTACCATCTTCTGTATCAATTGTTGCCATGCACTGGTAGCTTCCTCTGTGAAGACCATGATTGGTTGTAGCTCTTGTTACTGTATCAAAACCGCCTTTATCGTACTCACCATGTGTATCCTTCTCATTAGATGATGTTACATCTCCTGCGTTATATACGCCCTCGTTAGCCCAGTATTCCTGCCATGTAAGCCCAGCATATACATATGAATACTCATCATCTGCTGCATGTGTATCAGACACAAGAGCTGGAAGTGCTGTAACTGCAAGAACAGTAGCGGCTGCAACAGCAGCAATCTTAGTAAAAATGTTCTTCCTCATAATTCCTCCTTGTTTTGCGAAGCAAAATCCGAACCCATTGGTGAGGAGAGGAATTTTGCCTCCTTATAATTTTTTCTATTACAAATCTGCTCTACTTCTTAGCCGATTTATAAGCATAGTAAAATGCCTTCTTTATGGCATTGCTTGATTTAGTAGCCCCAGAAACACTGTCAACGCCTGATGTACTCTGATTTGCAAGAAGCTGTGCAGGAACCTTTGCATTTGCCATATTAAAATATTGCTCGTCCTGTGCTCCTGCTTCTGAAGTTGCTGTAACTGATGTAATCACATCTCCTGATACGACTATTGTAACCGTTACATTGTAGTTATAAGTATCACACACAGCGGAACCTGTATAAGTTCCATCTGCTTTAAATTTTGTATTAGCCGGTGTATCACTGCCTGAACCGCCGCTCAGCTCTCCACTATTGTCAGAACCATTATCCGGCTGAGCTGACTGATTACCACTGTCAGAACTATTACCTGATGAATTACCAGAAACATTATCCGAACCGGAATTATTGCTATTTCCCGACACTTCATTTCCTACACCACCAGCCTGTGAGTCTGACTGTCCATCCGATGAAACTGATTCTTCCAGACTCTCTTGTGTTGTTCCTTCGGCATCTGTCTTAGCCGTACTGCTCTCAATCTCTTTGACCATTGCTGCAACTGTCTCTTCGTTAAAGAAATCGTTCCATTCCTCATTGTCTTCCGATGCCGACACTGTCTGTCTTCCTGCAAAGCACGACACCGTCATCACTGCACATATAACCAATGCCAGTCCATACAGAACCGTCTCTGGTTTCTTACCGTATGTCTTTCCGGCTCTTGCTGCCTTTACTGATACAGCCTTTGCTATTCTCATAGCTGCATATCCTAAGAAGACTATGCTGTAGATAACAACATTTGCAATATAAGTACCAAGTCCAAGTCTTGCATATGGAATATTGATAAGCATTATATGTACATACATAAGACCGTAGAATACGTATGCTGTGCGCTGTAACTGTTTCCACTTCTTAGCCTTCATCTTCTTTCTTACAGCCTGAAATGAAGTTACTGTAAGCACAATCATTATTATGATAAGCACAAGGCTTATTATTGCTGCTGTAAGCTGTGTTGCTGATAATGCCTCCGGCTTAATAAAAAGCATTTTAAAATATGTCATTCCATATGTGAAATTATGACACAGGACGAGTATTGCCGCTGTAATTGACAATTCGCCTCTTATCTTCATAAGTGGTGCAATCAGCTTGTTGCCCTTAGGTAATGCGCCAGTGTACATTACCACAACAAACATTGCCGTTCCAAGAGAGCCTTTTGCAAATATTCCTAATATATTGTTCTTTACAAACAAAGGCATTGACAGAAACTCAAGCAGGAATACTGCAATAGAGATTACTGCCACACCTATATAAAATATATTGGCATATTTCTTAAGTGAATCCTTGAGAAAATATATAAATAAAGCTACGATTATAAGTGATATTATTAATAACATGTCTGCTCCTTCGGGTCTGTATATCTTGGTTAGCTGTCTTCAACAAAAGTATATTAATCTATCTGTAATTAGTTTTCGCTAACTACTCTATAGAATATATTTTTCTCACCACATTTGTCAATACAGACAGTTAATAATAATTCTCATTAAGGCTGTCTGGTAATTATTTCCTTATCCATATCTGTTGAAAAACCGCTGGCAATGCCCTCCGATACATACACTCTGCTTCCATCGAAAAGTATCATATCAAAATCTATAGCCCCGCTTCTGTAAAGTTCTTTAGCGCCGTCCAGCCCCATTACAAAAAGTGCCGTTGACAATGCATCTGCTATAGTTCCATCTGAACACACAATTGTAACAGAAGTCAGGTCACTGTCTGAAGGATAACCTGTCTGCGGGTCTATAATATGATGGTATACCTGTCCGTCCTGCTCAAAATACCGCTCGTACCCGCCTGATGTAATGACAGCCTTATCCGCCGTGCTTAATATTCCAAGATAACTATTCTCACTGGCAGGATTCTGTATGGCAACTCTCCAGTCTGAACCGTCCGTCTTAGTTCCAAGCACCTGCACATTGCCCCCAAGATTGACAATCGCATGCTCAATGCCGCAATCCTTCATAATCTGGATAACCCGCGAAGATGTGTAGCCTTTGGCTATACCGCCAAGGTCAATGCTGGAACCACCTGTCAGTGCCACCTGCTGCCCGTTTACTGATACATTTGTATAAGAAACACTCTTAAGTGCCTCTGCAATCTCATTGCTTTCAGGCACTCTGTAATTCTTCGTCGTAAATCCCCACAGCTCCATAAGAGGATATATCGTAATATCGAAAGCCCCATTGGTCTTTTCTGACACCTGCATTGCCCTGTTCATTATAAATGCAGTTTCTTCCGATACTTCTCCGCTTCCATTTTCATTTATCTTAGTAACATCACTGTCCTCATTTCCTACCGAAAACATTGCATCAAGCCGGTTAATCTCCTGAACTGCTTTACTTACTGCTTCCTCTGAATTGCTGCCATATGCAGTAAGCGACATATATGTATCCATTGCAAATATTTCCTGTGTACTCTGGACTGTATCGTCCTTCTCTGGCTTACTGCCACCACATGCCGTCAAAACAGCCGCTGCAAGAATTGCTGTAATTCCTGCCAATATATATTTTCTGATATTATATTTCATGCTTTTAAGTTTTATCCTCCATCTTATACTGGTTAGTTCTATAAAACTTTATAGCATAATAGTTAAAATGTCAATCACATACGGTCACACATTCACCACGCAAAAACACCCGCAATATAATTGCGGGTGCTCCTGTAAAGAAAATTCTTATGAAATTAGATATCTTTTCTTCTTCTCATGTATACTGCTGCCATTCCAAGTAAGCCACAAAGTCCTGCTGCCATTAATGCTGCATACATTCCTGTATGACTCATATCACCAGTCTTGACTGTTGTGTCTGCTCCTGTTGATGTTCCTGTTGAATCATCAGGTGTCTCGGCAGGATTCTCGTTATCTGATGGATTTCCTTCAACATATTCTGGGTTCTGGTTATTCTCACCTTCCCATGTAACATTTAAGTTATGAAGCATTGTTGTATTCTGCCATCCGCGTGCGCCAAGTGTTCCTGTATGCTGGATTGCAACTCCACCAAAGCTGTTAGCTTCAATCTCTGCTGTAAGGTCAACCACATGTGGATATCCCTTAGCTGCCTGGTCTGCAAGCTGTTCTGTTGGTGTCTCAACATGAGCTGTGAGCTTATTGCCTTCAGCCTTTAAGCTGATTGTACAGCCTGTTGCATAGCAGCTTGCAATAACTTTATCAGAAATCTCTGTTACTGTTCCATTGTCATATTTTACAAGTACAAATGTTACGGCATTAGATGAAGCCTTTGTTCTTACTATTCTTAATCCGTATCCTGTAAGTGTAGATGTATCGAACTTAAGAAGTACATCCATATACTGTCCTGCACTACCAAATCCCTGACCTGCTGTCTTGGCTGGGTCAACTACAAGCTTAAGTGACATATCACCATATGTTCCTTCTACTGGTGTATACATAAGTCTTGCGCCCTGTGTACCTTCATATAATCCAGCGCCTACACAGCCGTTACCTGTTGTTCCATATTTCCAAGGTTCTTCTGTATCAGCTCCCTGCCAGCTTCCAAAACTTTCTGTATCTGCCGGACGGTTATAATCTACTGTCCAGAAGCCAGCTTTGATTTCTGACTGCTTTACGTTAGGGAAGTTAGAGAAATCTGTAGCAAAGTTCTTGCTTCTTACATCTTTCACTCCGATTGCCTTGTCATATACTGTATTTACCGGTGTTCCATAATCACTTCTGATGTTCTTAGATTCTACCTTAGCCATGATGTAATATCCTACATCACCTGCTGTTAACTTATATGTATACTCTGGTGAATCATTTCTTGTTACTGCTACAAGTATAGGATTGCTGCCCTCTGCATCTGTACATCTGTACCATGAGATTGCAGACATGTCTTCTCTGCTTCCTAAATCAAGTGAGTAATCTACTTTAAGACTGCCCTGTCCGTCATTAGTAATAACTGGTGCCTTTGTAAATGCTGGTGCTTCAATCTTGCTTGGCTTTACAGTAATTCCAACTGCTGCTTCAAGACCTGACTCTGTAGATGCATTTATAATGACCTTCTTAGCTGCATCATCATTATTAGTACCTTCTACTTTGCATGTTCCGTCACCATTATCTGTTAACTTCACATATGCCTTATCTTCGTCTGATACGCTGTATGTTATCTTCTGTGTTGTATCATTAGTTCCATAGAAATAGTTAACTGTTCCTCCTATTGAAGCTGTTTCCTTTCCAGATTCAATCTCTGTGACATCTGATGTTATTGAAAGCTGTGTTGCAACTGTGTCCTGTCCGGCTGCTTTAATTACATCCTTAACTCCTAATGGATCCCAGTCGTCACTGCCCTTTAAAAGATTGTATGTGTTGTAATATGTCTTACCACCTGACACAACCTTGTAGGCATCAAGTACTGACTTGCCTGTCATATCAACGGTTTCTTTAGCACCCTCACCACCGATTGTGATGCTCTGTCCATTATGAATTATGTTGCTCTGATAACACTTTAATGAAGTTGATGGTGTTTTAGTCCATCCAATTGATATAGGTACACTTAAATTACTGTTATATACACAGTCTACTGCGGTAATTGTGCCACCCTCTTTAGTAAAGAACTGTGTCGGTTCTGCTTCAACATTTAATATCTTACAATTAAATGTACAACCTAAAAATGTTGAACCTGTACCATATGATGAATATAATGGTCTGTTTCCGTAGAAATCAAAATCGCATCCTACATATACAGCATTTGCATTAAGGGCATCATCTGTACTTTCAAAATGACAGTTGTTATAAAGACTTCTTGATGCTCCATTTATTGGGTCAAGATTAAGTCTGCTTATAAAGTTGCAGTTATCTGCAAACATCTTGTCTCCAGAAACATCAGCAAGCTGTGCCTGTGTGATTGTCTCTGTTCTCTTTGCCTGATTAAGCTCACTCATAAGCGGATAATCAAGGTCAACGCTGCAATAGTTACCTATTGTTATATTCTTAACTGTAAGCGCGCCACTGCAGTTGAATCTGAACATTGTGTAGTTACCATTAGAGGCATGTGACTGTCCTCTGTTTCCTGCTAATACAACATTATCAGGATTTCCTGTAAGACCTTTGATAGTAAGATAATCTGAATTAACAACCATTCCATAAGGTACTGAATATCCCTCGGTCTTCTGTACTGTATCTGTTGCTGCCGGATCATCTATCCAGTATACATATGGTGCAACATATACTGTCATTGGATTGTCTGCTGTTCCATTCTTTAATGCATCTGCTGACAATGCCTTAGTAATGTCGTTATATACATATGGGTACTGGGCAGCAAGCTCGTCTGATAACGAACCATCAACATATATGGCTGTCTCCGACAACTGGATTGTCTCGCCCTGATACTTAATGTAAGTTCCACCGAATTCAACCGGATCAGAACTGTCCATTGGTGTGTAACCTTCTAATGTTTTGTTAATGTCTTTTACTGCTGAATACCTTCCAGCTTTTACTCCTGTTTCCTGTGCAAATGCATAGTATCCCTGTAATGGAGCTAAGTTGCCTGCAACAAGAACACCAGTCATGACACTGACAGCAACAGAAGCAATAATTTTGTTTCTTCGTATCATATTATTCCTCCTTAATATTAAATTGTTTCTGCTTCTTAAGATGCTTTTATTATATTCACATTGTTTTTTTATAGATACAAAAAAACAGCACGAAATCTTTCAAAATCAAAAAAATATGTAAAAAATCAGTAACAGTTTCTCTATAAACGACCTATAATCAGTATATGATTTTGCTTCGTAAGATATTATTCATATACCAAGGAGACGGCAATGTACCATTTTATTAATGACAATTTCCACACGGATATTGCTACTGTGCCACCATCTTATAAAATGAAACATTTTCATGAACATAACAGATGGGAGTTGATGTTTATATATTCTGGTTCCTGCACCCTTTATGTAGGTGATGAAATATATATGTTAAATCCGGGCGGACTTGCTCTTATCCCACCAGACATGGCGCACATGACTACTTACCTCGCCGGAAGTGACCATACAAGATATGTGTTATATTTTAATAATGATGATTTAAAGTGGATTGCTGATGATTCTTCTCAGGATATAGAAAGCATTTTTCATAAACATCCTGTTATCCATATACCAGAAAGACGACTTGATTATATAACATCAATTATCCAGAAGATTTCTTATGAACACAATGGTGTCGATAGTCTGTCTTTATCTTTCGTACATTCTTATTTTCATGAACTTATACTTTTTATTCTGCGCTGTCAGATGTACGAAGATAATGTTATTACGAAAATGGATACAGGTAATGAACTTATCCAGAAGGTTATTGAATATATTATCGAGAATTATCACAATGACATAACTATGGCTGCTACTGCAGAACTATTTAATATGAGTGAATCGAGCCTTTCCAAGAAATTTAAGGCTTTTACAGGCTTTAGGTTCAGAGAGTATCTTATTAATGTAAGAACACACGCAGCAGCAGACCTTTTAGTCAACACCAGCCTCTCTATTACTGAGATTGCTGACAAATGTGGTTTCGCTGACAGTAATACTATGGGCGGTACATTTAAAAAAATCATGGGCGAAGCGCCCGGAAGCTACAGAAAGAACCATTAATTATATTTTTTATTTTAGAACGGAGGTTATTATGGCAGATTTTATTTTACTTAATGAAGATTTCTCTGATTTTCCTATTGGTGAATTTCCTTATGATAAGAATCATTCAGCAAT
>ERZ834798.1159-NODE-1159-length-25250-cov-4.511570_pt1 | contig 25250 bp, 20 predicted proteins | sample MGYA00519689_ERZ834798 | MGnify/ENA primary metagenome ERZ834798 (study PRJEB31850, sample SAMEA3708761) | human gut metagenome | biome: human gut; feature: human-associated habitat; material: faeces | place: China | collected 2014 ...
AGGCCCTTATATCACCGTCATGAATGACGGTGTTTTACGGGCCCTGTTGATAAAAGCGAATGGTTCGGAAAAATCCCGTAAATTCGGAAAATTCCTCCAAACTGAACTTTTTCTTGGTTTCCATCAAATCTGTCAGATACGTTTCCTCAAACTTCGGAGTTGTCGTACACCCGTTTATGACACTATAACTGTCATGAAAAAATAAAACAGCAGAAAAAAGAGGACGGTTTTTAGTCGTCCTCTCATCCTTAACTTATGAAATAGTTTTTCCGCTTCTTAGTTCTGTTTCTGCGGCAAGATCTTCTTCATATTCCACAACGTAGCAAACGCCGGCGCCATATCGACGTCAATCAGCTTACGCTGGAGATTTAAGAGATCACGATACAGTTTGGTGTTTTCAGCACGCGGCTGGTAAGACTGATCGATCTGAAGAATCTTCGAGAGTTCAGGAATGATTTCCGGAACATCTTTAACGGCATAAGCAGCAAAGATGCAGTTCGTCACAACAGCGCCGCCCGCATTCTTATAACGAACAACTTCGGCGTCGAGCATGTCGGACTTGATTTGGTTCCAGAGCGAGCTTCGGCTTCCGCCTTCGGCAACCGTCAAACGCTGAAGGTCAACACCGGCAGAGCGGTAAAGATCGCAAATTTCCATGTAGTCAAAGCCGATGGATTCCAAAACCGAACGCCACATCACAGACTGATCGTCATCAAGCGTCAAACCCAGGAAGCAGCCGCACTTCTTATTGTTGATATCCTGACCGCCGGTAAGGTACGGAAGGAACAAAACACCGTTGGAGCCCACCGGAACCTGAGCGGCTCGATCATTCAGATCGTTGTAGTAAACCGCGTCATTGGCCTTGTGGCAGACATTGTCTTTAAACCAGCGCAGAGCTAAGCCCCCGGTACGAATCGTACCCCAGTAGAAATAAGTGTCAGGAAGCGATCCGGAATTAAAGATAAGGTTGTTGCCTTTCTTACTTAACTCAGGAATGATGCCCTTAGTCGAAACGCAGAACATCGCGCAGGTACCAGCAACGTCAACGCCCTTGCCTGCTTCATAGTTTCCGCAGCCGATCATGGACTGCATGGTGTCCCCCGCGCCGACACAAATCGGTGTGCCTTCGGGTAAACCTGTTTTTTCTGACATCGTTTTTGTTAGGCCGCCAATAATGTCCCAAGGCTTGAGAATACGCGGCATGTACTTTTCGTTGATGCCGAGAATTTCAAGCTGTTCCTTGGACCATTCTTTCTTCATAACGTTGTAGCCCAATCCCCAGCCGGACATGGCGCCCCAGTCGATAAAGGCATCTTTGCCTTTTAATCCGGCCAAGTGAGAAAGAATGTAGGGAGCGTTGTGCATGAACTTAACGCCCTGCTGCTGGAATTTGGAGTTGTTTTTCAGGAACCAGCGGGCAAACATCGCCGGGAACATCGTGCAGGCTTCCGGATTCCCGGTTTCTTTAACCCAGATGTCCAAGTTCATGTCATTGATGAAACGAACGTCATCATCGGTGCGGGTATCTAGGTAATTGATATAGGGCGTGATTGCGTCACCTTCTTCGTTCACACCGGCAATGCCGCAGATAATGCCGTCGCCCATCACAGCGCGGACGTCTTTGGGATCGTAGCCGAGCGCTTTAATGTCATCGACACAGCGTTTGATGCATCGAACCGTAATGTCCAAAAACTCATCCAGGTCCATTTCAACCCACCCGGCGTGCGGATAACGAAGAATCGTGGGCAGGCTCTGCGAAGTGATGCTCTTGAGATTCTCATCATAGACAGATACCTTCACGCTCTGAGTTCCCGCATCAAAGCCTAAGTAAAGTTTGGACATTACAGACTCCTTCTTATTAATTTCATTCTCTAAATAAGGCCGTCGGCGCGGCAGTCAATTCTTTCAAAAGCATTAAGGCTCAGCGCGCCAGCGAAATCAAGATGACTCCTGTCATCATAGCAAGAACACCAGCACTCTTTAAAGGCGTTACCTTTTCATGCAGGGCTTTCGCTCCGATAAATAAGGCAAGCATCATGGAAACCTCTCGGGTTGGTGCGACATATGCGAGCGGTGCATAAAGCAGTGCAAACAAAACCAAGAGATAAGCAGCCGGATGCGCAATGCCAATATAAAGTGCGTACTTCCAGCGCTTTTTAATGTCTTCTTTAAAGCTTTTACGCCCCGATTCCTTGGAAAGAATCCCAGGGCCTAGAAGAAAGAGCCGAACCGCCATGCCGGGGACGTAATACATTAAAGGCGTCAATCCGATCAGCTGAATCGCAAATCCGTCCAAGCTCGAATACGAAGCAATAAACACGCCCGTCAACACACCCCAGAACAATCCTTTGGATAATGAACTCTTGAGGTGCTTGTCTTTGCCCGGAAACGCTAGCAATACGATACCTAAAAGCACACAGACAATGCCCGCAAAACCGAGAGGGGCGAGTTTTTCTCCGAATAGAAACACTGCAACTAAAACCGTAAACGCCGGACCCGTTCCTCTTGCGGTCGGATAAACAACGGAATAATCCGCTTTTCGATAACCGGTCTGGAGGACAATGGTGTAAATCACATGAAGCACTGCGCTGAGAATGATCAGCAGCCACATCTCTAAAGGAAGAGACAGGAGCCTTTTGAAATCCACCAAATAAAGCAGCGGCATGTAAATCAAAAAGGCAAACGTCTCATAAAGCAGGACAAAAGATGAGCCGCCTCCGCTCTTCTTCGAAACAAAATTCCAAGAAGCGTGCAGCACAGCTGCAAAGAAAACAAGCGCAAGTGCTATAGCATCCATTTCAAATAATCAATCGGATCTTTAACGCCGTTAGCTTCAAAGGCGGCTTTGCGGTCAATACAGGTGCCGCATTCCCCGCAGGCTTTTTCTCCGCCGTCATAACATGACCAAGTCAATTCATAAGGAACTTTCAGCTTCAAACCTTCGGCAACAACCTGCGCTTTATTCCAGCGGTTCAGAGGAGCGCGAAGAGAAACAAGTCCGTAGGTCCCGATGCTGATCGCCTCATTCATCGCATTATTAAAACCTACAGAACAGTCGGCATAAGCATTACCTGCCGCATCATCAGCATGAGCTCCAATCCAAATTTCGCATTTTTCTTCCGGGAACAAGGATTGAGCCAGTGCCGCTCCGGCTGAAAGCATTAAGCCGTTTCTAAAAGGAACGTACGTCGAAACCTTGCCCTCTCCGTTTTTAGAGATCTGTTCGGCATAACTTTCATGGACGGGCTTTTCCGTGCTAGTAGATAACAGGGAGCAGTTGCTGAAAGAAAAGATCTGAGTCAGGTTAAAAACAACGTGTCTGACACCGTAATAATCTGCGACCTTCTGAGCGCTTTCTAACTCTTTGCAATGTCTCTGACCGTATTCAAAGGACAGAGTAACGACGTTTTCTTTGCCTAATTCATGGACGGCCATGGCAAGACAAGTCGTGCTGTCGACACCGCCGCTGCTGAGAACAATGGCTTTCACCGTTTTTCCTCGACTAACTATTAATGAGTGTTTGGTATTTTAATCAGCGGCTCTGCAAAATTCCCGCTGCCAAAACAACTCAGTCCGCCTCTGGGACGGACTGAATTGACCTCTTCTTAGTTTGAACTACTTGATTTTGAATTGGATTTCAGCGGGGAATCCTTTCACCAAGTCACCGGCCTTTACGCCTCTGAAAGCGTTTTCTTTATCGACACCGGCTTTGATCGCTTTTTCAATCAAAGCCTTATTATCAACTTCCGGTGTCTTGCACATTGCCGTGTTGACCTTAAAAGCCGCGTCCCCGGCAATCGCATTCACCGTAGCACCGCCCTTAAAGTCGGTAATGACGGCACATGGAAGCGCTTTTTCAAGTTCAAGAACTGCTCGGCTTCCGGCGTGAACGGCATTCGTGTTGCCGTAACTTCCGTTGGAATGGCCGCCGGGGCCGGTAATGAAAACTTCATAAGTTGCGGCAGAAACCGCTGATGCTGCAAAGGCGCAAACTAACGCTGCTAATAATTTATTCATGTCTGCCCCCTTATTTGTACAGCTCTTCAGTCGTGCGATTGCCTTTGGGAGAAACCAACGGCGGAACAACCTTTCCGTCGGAAGTATGGTATCCGGCAGCCATAAGTCCCATCAGAATCATTCGATAAACGCGTTTGCCTTCGTCCTGGCCGTTTCCGGGAATGCCCCATTCATACCAAGCATGTCCGCCGCCACCGCCTGCATTCGTACCAACGTTGAAGTTAACCGTCGGAACGCCAACCGCTGCAGGAACGTTGTCGTTGAGCGATACCGCTCGCTCGTTCAGTTTTTCACGAATATCAATGCCGGCTGTGCGGGCTGACTGCCAGAATGCCTGCATAGCAGGATCGTCGTAATTCTTGCGTTTATGGGCGGGACGATCGCCGAACCAAACCAATTCCATCTTCACGGCTTTGGCGTCTCCGTCTTTCAGACCATATTTGGCGTTTTCCTGCTGGAGTGCCTTTGCGAAAGCAGGTTCAATCTTGCTGCGAATATCTTTCAGCGGTCCGGGTGTCGGACTTCTCATATCGACGAGAAGTGTGCACTCTTTGCTTCGTTCACCTTCCGGCGCCGGTGTGCAGGAACCAACACCTACGGTGTAAGTCGTTCTTTCTGCTTTTTTAACCAGATCGTAGGGAGTTTTCAGATTGGAAATCATTTCAATGGCACGGTTCATAGCCATTAAAGCGGAAGGCTGGTTTGCGCCGACCTTCACTCCGGCAGGTTCCGAGTATTTAATTTCGAAACGGTAAGAACCCAAGTAGTTAACCGTTCCGGAACCGGGAGATGTACTGTCAGCGCCGAAGTTAGCAACGAAGTTCAGAGCATTGTTGCCTTTGCCGGTGTCTTGGTTATAACCGTAAAGCTGCTTCATGCCGCAAAGGTTGCCTTTGCCCTCTTCACCGGTCGTACCGCAAATCCAGATGTCATAAACCGGCTTGATCTTATATTTGTTGAGCATGTAAGCGGCTTGCATGACAGCTGCCGTGTTAATCATCGCGTCGTTATAACCAGGAACATAAATTCTCAGAGCGCCGCGACCCAAAGCGTCTTCATAGTCGTTATAACGCTGATAGGCTTTTTTGTAATTGGCGTCTTCAATAATCTTTCCGTCTTTATCGAAGTGGAGTTCATCTGGCAAAGCGGCAAGTTCTGCCTTTGTCTTAACCAATGCGTCAGAAGCTTTCTGAAGCTTAACCGGCACGAAGGGAGCTGAAGCCGGCGGCAGTTCCGCAGGATTCACTGTGTCAATGTGACCTTCTAAGAGGACCTTAGGAAACTGGCCTTTGTAAGACTGAGCATCTTTTTGCTGGGAATAAGTGCCGGGAATTCTGACGCAGGCGTTATATACAGGCAGACCGTCAACCTTCTGAAGTCCAGCACCCTTGATGATGCCGTCGGTACGCGTCATTACCTGCGCGGGAGAGAAGCCCCATTCTTCGGTGAAACGACGCATCAGTTCCTGCTGACGGCGCATTTCTGATCGGGACGGAGATGCAATTCGGACGATTTCCATTTGAGTATTGAATCGCCACTTTTGTCCTTGAGGACTCGTGAGCTCTGCCAACATTTTCTGCATCGGAGCATCGGCGTTAATCATGTCAGCAGCTTTTTTTGCTTCAGTACTGACTGTCGGAGCCGCAGCTATAGCTGACAAGGAAACGGCCGACATGACGGTGAGTAAAGAGAGTGTTCGAATGCGCATATTTCTCCTCAGTTTGGTTTTTAGTTTTTCTTTCATTTTACCCCTCAGAGTTTTCCTGGTGTTCAATTTTTCTTTACTTTACTTGAGATTCTTGAGTTTTCTCTAAGTTTTGCTTTGCGTTTTTTCTTTCAGCGCAAACAGTATCCGCACATGAAGTTCTTGCCTTCCAGACAAGCCGCAAAAATAGACAAACCGCTTCTTTTGAATCGTTCTAGTATTAATAAGTTATATCCGCAAAACTTTTTAGCGAATAAGGAGAAAGAAGTGAGCGATTGTTGTACTGATTCCTGCGGCTGCGGCAAAGTGATTAATGCGCCTGTTGTTACACCCGTTATTGGGTCCAAACGGGTTGAACCCGGAAAATACAAAGGATCTGCGGCGAAAGTTTTCTTCTCGCCGATCATTGACGCTGAGCACCTCATCAAACTCTATAACTTAGTGAACAGCGAAATTTACGGCAAAGTTGCGATCAAACTGCACACCGGTGAAAAACACGGTCCGAATATCCTTCCTCGTGATTTAGTCCAAGCCCTTCAGGCGACGATTCCGAACAGCAACATCGTCGAAACAAATACACTTTACGAAGGCGACCGCTACACAACGGAAAGTCACCGAGAGACCATCAAGGTTAACGGCTGGACGTTCTGCCCGGTCGACATCATGGACGAGGACGGCTTTGTCAACCTGCCCGTTAACGGCGGCTTCCACCTGAAAGAAGTTGCTATGGGCAAGAACATTGTCAACTATGACTCCATGCTGGTTCTGACTCACTTTAAGGGTCATGCTATGGGTGGTTTCGGAGGCTCGATGAAGAATATCGCCATTGGCTGCGCTTCCGGCCAGGTTGGTAAACGCCAGGTCCATGGCATCGAAGGCGAACCTCCTGCCGATTGGAATGCATGGCCGGCCAAGGAAAAGCTAATGGAATTGATGGCTGACTCGGCTAAAGCCACTATTGACCACTTCGGCAAGAGAATCACTTATATCAACGTCATGCGCAACATGTCCGTAGACTGTGACTGCGCCGGAGTTGCAGCGGCCAAACCGACGATTGCCGATATCGGTATTTTGGCTTCTACCGACCTCCTCGCTATTGATCAGGCTTGTGTCGACTTGGTTTACTCTCACCATGGAGACAATCGTGATCTAGTTGAAAGAATGGAATCCCGTCACGGCCTGCGCCAGCTGACCGCAATGGCAGAGCATAAGATGGGCAACACCCAGTACGAATTGATCGAAATCGACTAATTTCCTTCAATGCTGTATGAGGGCTCCGATCTACGGAGCCTTCGTCGTCTCAGGCGGAAAATGACAATCGGTACTTGGTGTGTTTTTTCTCAATGGTTTGTGAAAACCATTTGGATGCATCGCCTCAGGATTTATAGCTAGCCTCCGAAATTTAAGACCGTGATCAGTTAAGATAAAGAAAATTAATCCTGAAGGACTAATTAAGGCTTTAACGGAAGAATATTAAGAATGCTTGCACCGGTTCGTATGATTGTGACTTACCCTCTTTACATGGCAATGGAAAGAGCTATTTTTCATTCTCAGACTTTTGAGAAAACCTGGTCAGGCCTTCGTCCGAAACTTGAAAAAGGCGTTGAACTCATCGCGCAGGAAGTTCACCCTCAGGGCCGCAACTTCATCCGCCGTTATGTCTATCAGGAACCCGCGACCCGCAGAATTTGTTCCGAATGCTTCGAAGAGATGTTCAATAATGAAGTCATGTCTCTTCTCGGCTTAGTCAAAAATGTCCGTAAAGACATTCGCGGCCGCCAAAAGCAAATCCTCGAATGGGAAAAAGATTTAATCGCGGCTCCGAAAAAGACCTGGAACATTCTTAACAGTACACAAAGCAATTTAAAGGACAAGATCAGTCGCTACAAAAGCAAGATCGAATACGACGAAAAACAAATCGTTGTGCTTTTGGATAAAGCGCTGGATTCTTTGAAGGCACGCGGCGTTCGCATCGATCGCGAGCAGCTGGAAAGCCTGATTGAATCGGCCGAAGGCGAGGACCTTGCGGCCATTCTTTCTGTAGCTGACTGCGTGGGTCAGGTGTTAAAGCGTTTGGAGTCTCAGCTTGCTGAGTCGAACCCGACTCCGGAACTCTCTAAAACTTACGCAGGTTTTTACATGATGTGCAACCGCCTCTATTTAGAAGCGGTAAATCGAGCTTTGTATCAAATCGGCAAGGTTTACATGAAGCGCGTTGCAGGAATCGAAAAAGAAGCCTTTAAGCAAATCAACACAGCAGAAGAAAAACTCACTTCTCCTAATCTTTCTGAAGCTGCGCGCGCCACGCTTAAAAACAACGTCAAGATCAACCATGAGATTCTTGAAGTCGTTAAGTTCTACACACGTCATTTAAACAAGCGCACAAAAGAACTCTTAGAGATCCGTGAAAAAGCCGCTTTGAATTTCGAAATTTCTTTGAATACCTTCATGACGATGAAGATCGGCGCAGATTTAGCCGACTGCATCTCGAATGCAGAAAAAGATATCTCCAAGATCTTTGCTTTCGAGCCGCCTGCTCTTTCCGCCCTTTATGATGTCGGATTCAAAGAACAGTTCAGAGCTGTTACAAGACAAATCCGGAACGAGTAATAAGAAAACCGGAGCCTAAACGGAATCCGGTTTTTACTTTTGGAGGCCCTTCAGGAATTTCTTCGAAGAGCTTTAATTTTGATTAGCCTAACTGGATCTTCTTCCACACATGACGGATGGAAGGAACGGCAGGCGTCTTGCTTCGATCGTCGTAAGAAGTATGGAGCAGCTGATGAGCTTTGTGAGAATTCGGCTCTCCCAAGAACTCGTCATAAAGCTCTTTGACCATCGGATTGTTGTGAGACTGACGAACCGGACTGTTTTCGTCGGCGCGTTCCAGAACTTCGAAGCGCTTCGAAGTAGCGTTCAAATAGTTTCCTCTGAAACGAATCGTGCCGCCGCCGTTGACGCATCCGCCCGGACAAGTCATCACTTCGATAAAGTTATAGTCGCAGGTTCCCGCGGCCACTTCATCACAAATCTTGTTGGCGTTGGCTAGACCGTAAACGACTGCGATTTTCAGCTTCACGCCGCCTTCGTCCATATCCGCTTCTTTATAAACATGCGGGTGGTTGGAGGTCTTAAAGGGAACGTTGTTCACCTCTTTTCCTGTGAGGACATGGTAAAGCGTTCTTGAGGCCGCTTCTGCCACACCGCCGCTCTTCCCGAAAATCACACCAGCGCCCGAACCTCGGCTCATAAAGGGTGTATCAAATTCACCGTCTTCGATCTCTTTCAGATCTATCCCACGGCTCTTAAAGAGTCTTGCCAATTCGCGGACGGTTAAAACCAGATCCGTGTCCGGCACGCCGTCTTTGGCCAACTGTGGGCGTCCTGCCTCGATCTTCTTTGCTGTGCACGGCATGATGGAAATCACACGGATCTTTGAAGGCTCGGCGCCGATTTTTTCCGGCAGCCACGTCTTGGCAAGAGAACTGAGCACAGCCTGCGGAGAGCGAGTGGTGGAAAGATGGTCCAGCATTTCAGGACGATGCTGTTCAACAAAACTAACCCAGCCGGGGCAGCAGGAAGTAAACATCGGCATCACTGAGTGCTTATCTTTGATTCGATTAAGCAGCTCGGTACCTTCTTCCATGATCACAACATCAGCTGAGAAGTTGGTATCAAGAACATAGTTGGCACCCATCATCTTCAGCCCGGCAATGATGCGTTTTTCAACATTAGTTCCGGAAAGCGTTCCGAATGCATCGCCCAATGTTGCGCGGACAGAGGGCGCAAACTGAACTACGGAAATAACACTTTCGTCTTCAAGAATTTCGCGGGCCTTATCCACATTATCCGTTGACATTAAAGCCCCCGTAGGACAGACCATAATGCACTGTCCGCAGCGAACACATTTAGTGGAATCCACCCAATCTTTGGTGCCGTTCAGGCATACACCGGCTTTCGTTCCGATTTCATCAATACGAAGCGCTCCGATGCCTTGGATCTTATTGCACACCTCCACACAGCGCATACAGCGGACGCACTTATTAACATCGAGCTCGATCGCCGGATCGGTATGGTCAACCTTTCGTTCAGCAATAAATTTGCCCGTGAAAGGCGCCTTCTGGACTCCTAAGTTGCGAGCCAGCTGAAGAAGTTCACAATTACCGTAACGACCGCAGGTCACACAATCCATGTCGTGGTCTGCGAAGATCAAAGCCACCTGAGTTCGCTGCATTTTTTTGACCTGAGAGGAAATGGTGTCAACTTCCATTCCGTCTTCCAAAGGTGTCTTGCAGCTGGTGAGCGTAAGTTCCTGACCGTCGGCCCTTTTTACACGGACGATACAAACTGCACACGTCCCCGGTGTGTGACAGAGCGGCTTAAAAGCACAAAGCGTCGGGATAAAGAACCCCATTTGTCTGGCCGCTTCTAAAATTGTAATTTCTTGATCAAAATCAAAAGGTTTGTTGTTGATATAGGCTCTCATTTCTATTCTCCTTTTTCTTATTGAGCCTTTTGGTTAAAACCGGGAATCGGCAGCTGGGTAACAACGCCGAAGAGCCGGTAGCAGCGCATGCATCGTTCCGCTTCTTTCTTAGCTTCTTCCGGAGTTAATCCGAGTTCGACTTCTTCAAAGTTATGGGCGCGAATTTCGGGCGCCAGTTCCGGCATCTGCTGACGATCCTGATGAATGGTCGGAAGAACGGGTTCAGTCTCCTCAAGAAGATTGCATTTCTTAATCATCTGAGTCATGCGTGATCGCGGTTCAAAACCGACGGAACCTCGGGTTAGATATTCATGAATAGATTCGGCAGCTGTTTGACCCTGAGCCATACCTCCGATCAGCGTGGTCGGTCCGGTGGCACAGTCTCCGCCCGCAAATACGCCGGGACGGCTTGTAGCCAATGATTCCGTCACGGAAATGTTGCCGCGCTTATCAAACAGAATATTGTCTTTCTGTTCAAAAATACTTTGATCAATTCGCTGTCCGATAGCACTGATGACATTGGAGCAAGGAATGACAAATTCCGTACCCGGAATCTCGATAAGCTTTCTTCTGCCGTTGGCTTCAGGCGCGCCTTCGCGAAGTTTGATGCAGCGAAGTCCGGTAACTTTACCGTTTTCGAGCACCAGTTCTTTTTGAGCTGTCAGGAAATGGAATTCGATGCCCTCTTCTTTAGCCGCCTTGATTTCCAAAGGATCTGCCGGAGCTTGAGCTTCAGTTCTTCGATATATGACATGAACTTTGCCGTCGGTCATACGCACAGCAGAGCGAGAACAGTCCATTGCAACGTTGCCGCCGCCGACAACCACAAAGTCTCCGGAGAAGGAAGGAGCCTCACCTTCTACGACGCCGCGTTCAACCTGAAGAAGAAAATCCAAGCCGTTGTAATAGCCTTCAATTTGTTCATTGTCCTCGGGGAATCCAAGTTTCATACCCTTGGCACAGCCGACCCCTATAAACACAGCATTAAATCCCTCGTTAAAAAGGTCATCCAATGTGAAGTCTTTCCCTAAACGCCTGCCGTAATGAAATTTACCGCCCAGCTGCTCAATCGTATTGGCTTCAGCCAATAGAATATCTTTCGGCAGACGATACTGAGGAATACCGACTAAAGCCATCCCCCCGGCCTTTCGCTGTGCCTCAAACACTTCAACTTTGTAGCCTTTCAGCAGCAAATGATATGCGCATGTGAGTCCGGAGGGACCGGCGCCGATAATTGCGATTCTGGGAGAGAATTCGCTCGGTTCTGCAGCGGCACCTTCGAACATTTTGTCAACGGTGTACCCCAATGAGTCAGCGCAATAACGCTTCAGATTCTTGATGTCGACAGCTCCCTCCAGACGATTTCGTCTGCAAGCCTTTTCGCAAAGACGGACGCAGACTCGTCCGCAGGAGCCGACTAACGGGTAGTGACGAAGAACTACACCCGTGGCGTAATCCGTACGTCCTGCCTTTATGTAATCAATATAACGAGGCACGTTGACGTGCGCCGGGCAGGCTTCAATGCAGGGAGCCGTCATTACTTCATAGCCGCCCCATGGCATATCAGGAAGCGGAACGAGTTTTAGATCTCCGGGAAAAGCTTTGATCGCTTCAATTAAAGCTACCGGCGAAGTCTGACCCACCCCACAGAAACTCGTATTTCTCATCATGCGGGCGATATCGAGAAGATTTTCCCAATTAATCGGGTCTCCTCTCAATGCTTTTTCCAGCGCCTGAGAAATGATGATTGAGCCGCTTCGGCAAGGAGTACATTTACCGCAGGAATTGTCTTTTACCGTTGAATAATATTTATTCATGGCAAAAAGCAGGTTTGCATGCGGGTGGAAAACTAAGAATCCCCGATGCGAGATAAATGTCATAACGGGGTTGCCGTTATTGAACTGCAGAAGATTTTTAAGATCCAGACCCTCAGGTTCTTTGTAATCAGCAGTGCCGCGGTTGTCATAGACGACACCGTCCCACACGCCATAATGAAGCCGCATATTCTTTTCCTTGTTTTGAGAGCAATTGTTTTATCGTAATGAATTCCATTTTAGGCGAGCCACGCCCTCATTTTTACATTTCAACATTTTTTACATGTTGTGAGCTGTCGAAGTTCCTCCTTCGTCCATTTCTTATTTATTGACTACGAATAGATGTACTACTTTGAGAAGATCACTGCAAAGATTTTCAGAATTGATCATTAGAATCTATTTGAAGTGAGGAGTTTTATGAAAGTCGGATTAGCACTTGGAAGCGGTTCAGCCCGCGGTTTTTCCCACATTGGCATTATTGATTGTTTGCTGGACCAGGGAATTGTTCCAGATGTTGTTGCAGGTACATCAATCGGAGCGATAGTGGGCGCCTGTTATGTCAGCGGACATTTAGAACGACTGCGTAAACAAGCCCTTGCTATTAACCGCTTAAATTGGACGACGTTTTTTAATCCGAGCTTTTCTATTGACGGGTGGATCAATTTGCATCAAATGCAGATGTTCCTCGTAAAGAGCGGCGTAGAACGGAAACAAAAATGCATTGAAGATTTAAAAACCCCTTTTGGAACCGTGACCTGTGATCTTATGAGCGGCAAAGAAATCTGGATTACAAAAGGTCCGGTTTTTGACTCCGTTTGGCCTTCAATGGCCATGCCGGGCGTCTTTCCGCCTGTTGAGGGACCTGAAGGCCGGTGGTATATCGACGGCGGCATCGTTAACCCAGTTCCTGTCTCTTTATGCCGGGCTCTGGGAGCCGATGTTGTGATCGCGGTAAACCTTAATAACGACCTCCTGAGGCGGGTTGAAATTGAAAAACAGTCAAAAGGCTCCAACAGAAAAAAAACGAGCGAAGTCGCAAAAATTTTTGCCAAGGCCAAAAATCTGATTCCGTCGATCAAAAAGGAGGCTGAGTCCGATAAACCTAAACCTCCGGATTTCTTTGAGACGATTTCCCGCTCTATTAATATTGCTCAGGACCGTATTACTAAAACCCGTCTCGCCGGTGATCCTCCCGAGATCATCCTTTGTCCGAAAGTCACCGACATAGGCTTATTAGAAACTTACCGTGCCGAAGAGGCTATTCGAGCCGGGTATAAATGCTGCGAAGCGAATATCGCTGCAATCAAAGACGCTATCGGTCACTAAAACGATACGTCTTAAGCCTTTTTGATATTGGCGGCGAGGTAAAGCATACCCACCAAAACCGAGCCGCCGATAATATTTCCTATCGTCACCGGAACCAGATTGCCCGCAACAAATGAATAAAAATCAGCTTTAAGTGCCGCAGCCTTCCCAGCTTCCGCTAACGCGATGTAGCGAGGATCGGTTCCTGTCAGGATTCCGAGCGGGATAAAGAACATATTGGCAATGCAGTGCTCCATGCCTAAAGCAACGAAAGCCATCGTCGGGAACCAAAGGGCTGCGATCTTACCGATCGTTTCCGTTGAGGCGGCTGCAGCAAATACAGCTAAGCAAACCAGCCAGTTGCACCCGATTCCGCGAAGAAGCGCCTCTGTAAAACCTAACGAACATTTGGCATTGGCTAAATTCACGACAGCGGCTGCCCAAGGCATCGTCCCGCCGGCACTCTCAAAAATCAGTCCTGAAAGATAAGCGATGAAGAAAGCAACAAAAATCGCACCGGCAAAATTACCGATCCAGGAAGTCGCCAACGTAAAGGCGGTCTGGCCGAAAGTAATCTTTTGCTTAGCTTGGGCGGTGGTCAGCGTCATACAGCTGCCGGTAAACAAATCAGCACCGCAAAGAACAACCAGCATAAGCCCAAGCGGGAACACTGCTCCGAAAATCAGCTTTGACATTCCACCCCACTGCTCCCAAGGAAGCGCGAGTCCGATACGAATTGCGAGAAAACCGCCGATCGCAATATACATACCGGCGAGAAGTGTGTTCGCGGCACGGGCAATCCAGCATTGATTGGCTTTGGAGAGACCCATGCTCACAGTGGCATTCAGGATTTCTTGTGAAGTAAGTGTAGCCATAATCTATGGAAAAAAGAGGTCGGAAATTGAGCGAAATTCTAAGTGAAAATTTTCGCCTTTTTGAAAAAGCCGAATGACTAAAAAGAGACCTTTAGTCGGTGCTTTCCTCTAAATTCCCGTACACTTATATCAAGTATGTTTCATTAAGAAAATAATTATGAAAAAAATTCAATTGGCTGCCTTCATTGCTGCTGCCGGCCTGATGCTCGGATCAGCTTACGCGGCTGGTCTCGACGCACCGGTTCCCCCTTCTTTCAACGATGCTCCCGACAATATTCAAAGACCGTCCAAGAGCGGTGAAACGATTGAGGAAAAAGTCACTGATTTAAACCAGAAAAACCCGGATATTGTTAATTCCAAAGCTGGTAAGAAAGACACCAAGGCTGAGGAAGCTCAATCTAAGAAAGACTTAAAAGCTGCTCAAAAGCGTTCTAAAGATCCTTCCTTGTGGCCAAAGACTAAAATTGAAGAGACCGTTGACAATCACAATCAGGTCACTGAAGTGAAAGTCACTCCAATGTCCACTCAGGTTCCTTATGTCATGACGCGTGAGGCTCCGAGCAATAAAACCGGCGGAAGCGGTCCCGGTACAGGAAGCGACAATACGATGAGCATTCCAAAATTCATTAATTTCGGCTTCTAAGCAGAGGATCAAAGCACAAAATGGCAGTATTTACTGAGGTTTCTAATACCCAGCTCGATGAGCTTTTGTCTCATTACGACATCGGTCAGGCTCGTTCCCTAAAAGGTATAGCCAGCGGTATTGAAAACAGTAATTTTTACTTGGACACCGACAAAGGTAAGTACGTCCTTACCATTTTCGAACGTCTGAACAAAGATCAGCTTCCGTACTATCTTGAACTGACCAGTCATCTCGGTAAAAAATGCCTTGCAGTAAGTTATCCCATTCCGCGCAAAGACGGCGGCTTGCTTTCCGAAATCAACGGCAAGCCATGCTCCATAGCTCCCTGCCTCAGCGGAACTTACGTAGAAAAACCTTCTGCCAAGGCTTGCCGTGAAATGGGAGAGATGCTTGCCAAGATGCATAACGCCGTTGAGGACTTTCCGCTTTCGCAGGAAAACACCAAAGGCTCGGCATTTTGGCTCTCCTCCATGCCGCTGCTTAAACCTTACATTCCCGATCGTCTGTACCAGATGCTCGAAGAAGAAGTCACACATCAGCTGGAGCTTCAAAAATCCCCGGAATATCAAGCCCTTCCGGCCGGCGCCGTCCACGCCGACTTGTTCCGCAATAATGCTTTGATCAACAAGAACGGCGATGACGAATCTTTGGCGGGCGTCATTGACTTTTATTTTGCGTGCAACGCACCGTTTCTCTATGACCTCGCTGTCACGTTAAATGACTGGACGATTGACTTAGAGACCGGAGAATTCGAACCCGAACGCGCTCAAGCCATGCTTGAGGGTTACAACAGTGTTCGTCCTTTAACCGAAGAAGATCACAAGCTCTGGCAGGATATCCTGTCTGCAGCAGCTCTTCGGTTTTGGGTTTCCCGACTTTACGATTACTATATGCCGAGACCTGCGTCGCTTCTCACCCCGCATGATCCGGCGCATTTCGAACGTATTCTTAAACTTCGCCGCGAATCCGCGCCTGAAGATTTACCTTGGATTTGATTTGAAACTTCGTTTTTATGGAAAATTATCACCTTCCTTTTAAAACGGGAATGGACTGGCTGCGAGGCGCATGTGTTGTTGTCAAACGTGCGCCCGCAACTGTTTTCGGCATTCTCGGCTGTTACGTGCTTGCTTTGTTCGTTGCCAACCTGCCTTCCGAGCTTCTCGGACTTTCCTGGCTCGGCGCGATCTTAAGTTCTCTGGTAACGCCTTTCGGGGCCTTGGCTTTTGCCGCTTGCGGCAGAGAGCTTGCCCGTAATTCCCGCCCGACCCTCTTCTCCTGCTTCGGCGAAGGCTGGAATGACATGGACACTCGCAACAAGCTGATTTTGTTAGGCTTGATTTACGGTCTCTGCGTTATCGTCATCGGCTTGATCGTGAGCCTCCTGACCTCCGGTGACATCGCACAGTGGAAGAATGCTCAGGGCCAAATTGATCCTCAGAGCGTCCTGAGCCATATTCCTTGGCTGGGCTTCATCGTGGGGGCCGTCCTATACGCCATGCTGTTGGGCATCACATGCTTCTCTCCGATGTTGATTGCCTGGAAAAAACAGCCTATCGGCAAAGCCTTCTTCTTCAGCCTTGTGGTCTGTTTCAGAAACATCGGTGCGATTGTCTGCCTCGGCCTGCTGCTCTTCCTGCTGGCTTCCGGCGGCGCAGTTGCATTCGGCGCCTTGGGCGATCTAGGACAGATCCTGGTCATCCTGTGGGCACTCTTTGTCACAGGACTTTCTTACAGCTCTCTTTATCCGATGTGGCGTTCGATATTCGAGTCTGAAGTTCCGCCGCTTCGTTAATGATTCGTTGCACATTCCCGGGCCTGCATCTGCAGGCCCTTTTGCTTCTCGATTAAGCTATCGAAAACAAGAAATCTTTTGGAGTTGAAATGCGTAACTTAATTCTTTGTCTTGCTCTCGGCGCTGTCGCCTCTTCCGCTTTTGCGCTGACTAATGAAGATTTGGCTGCCAATACTTGGATGCCGCTCGAAGAACAAACTGAGTCTTCCTGCGAACTTCCGGCCATGATTGATTTTCATAAAGACGGTACGCTTTCCTCCGAGCCCGGATGCAACAACATGTCCGGCCGCTACAAAATCGGTGAAGACGGAAAGATTGATTTCTCCGAAATGGCCATGACCCAGAGAATGTGCGCTAAGGAGTACATGGACCAGGAAATGCGTTTCACCACCATGCTGAATGCAACACACTACATCAAGAAAGATGACAAGCAGCTGATCCTTCTTGACGGAGACAAGAAAGAAGTCGGTCGTCTGGTTCCCGAAAAAGCCAAAGCCTGCAACTAATTGAGATTTCGGCGCTTTTGGCGCCTTCATCAAAAAACGCTCGGTTGATCCCGAGCGTTTTTTGTTAATGAGCGGCTTCCCAATTGTCTCCGACGCCGACTTCCGCGATCAGCGGAACATGGAGTTCGGTCACCGAGTCCATTATCTTCGGAAGGTTTTCCTTCACCAAGTCAACTTCGTCTTCCGGCACTTCCATGATCAGTTCGTCATGAATTTGAAGAACCAATTTACTCTTGAGTCCCTTCTCTTCAATCCATTTTTGAACGGCAATCATGGAGAGCTTGATCAAGTCAGCCGCCGTGCCCTGCATCGGCGCGTTAATCGCAGCTCTTTCGGCGGCGGCACGACGAGCGCCGCCCGCATGAATCTCCGGAAGCCACAATCTTCTGCCGAAAGTCGTCTCAACATAACCCTGGCGATCGGCTAAAGCTCTCGTGCTGTCCATGTATTCATGAACGCCCGGGAATCGAGCAAAGAATTTATTGATGTAATTCTTCGCCTCGTCTCTCCCGATGCCGAGATTCTTTGCTAAACCGAACGGGCTCATGCCGTACATCAAACCGAAGTTAATGACTTTGGCAATCCGACGGTCATTCGGTGTGACTTTGTCTTTTTCCTTACCGAATACTTCCGCAGCCGTTGCTCGGTGAATATCTTCATTGTTTTTGAACGCTTCGACCAAACGCTTGTCTGCGGACAAATGCGCCATGATTCGTAATTCGATCTGAGAATAGTCAGCGCTGATCAATTTGCAGCCGGGCGCGGCTATGAAGGCTTCACGAACTTTACGGCCTTCTTCTGTTCGAATCGGAATATTTTGAAGATTCGGATTCGTGGAAGACAAACGTCCTGTCACAGCGACCGCTTGTTCGAAGGTCGTGTGGACTCTTCCGTCTTTGGGATCGACCATCTTCGGAAGTTTTTCCGTATAAGTCGTCACGAGTTTTGTGATCGTGCGGTACTCCAAGGCGATCTTTGCCAAGGGATAATTTTCAGCCAGTTCAGAAAGAACTTCTTCGCTGGTGGAATAATTCCCAGAGATCGTCTTTTTCGGTTTCGCACCCTCGAGAACAACACCCATCTTGTCGAACAAAATCTCGCCAAGCTGTTTCGGGCTGGACAGCTTGAAATTTTCCCCGGCAACTTCAAAGGCCTGCTCTTCCAATTCTCTGGCTTTCGTATTTAGCTGGGCTGTCTGCTGATCCAAGAGTTTCGTATCGATAAGCACGCCATTTTGTTCCATTTTGAAAAGAACATCTGACAAAGGCATTTCAATATCACGGTAAATTTTCTCAAGTTTCGCGTCGTCAGACAATGCTTTCTTAAAGAGACGATTTAACCGGCTGACGATAAAGACTCTTTCCGAAGCAAATTCAGCTGCCTTTTCGACAGAAACTTGGGAAAAAGACAGTTTTTTGGCGCCTTTTCCTAAGAGTTCTTCTTCCCCTCTTAATTCATATTTAAGCCAATTGGCTGCAAGTTTTTCTATAGTGTGAGAACGATGGGCCTCTAAAACATAGCTTTCCAGCATTACGTCATCGGAGACACCGGCGAGATTAATACCGACATTGGCGAAAACGTGTTTCATGTACTTGGTGTCATAACCGCATTTAATCGGTTTCTTATGTTCAAGCACCCTTCCGAAGATCTCTTTAAAAGTACCTAGAGTAAGACCTTGAGCTAAAAGGACATCGTTGTCGATCGGAACGTAACTCGTCTTGCCGTCCGTAGTTCCGAAAGCAACGCCGACCGGCATATATTCCTGCTGAGATGATCCGTCCGCTAAGACATAAAATTCAAAGCCGTCCTTGGTGACCAAATCTTCAAGATGTGCGGCCAGCTCTTTAGCTTTTGCCTTATCAGTAATGATTTCAAGCGTTCTTTCGGTTTCGGATTCTTGTTCCTGTGAGAACAAATCCAAAGTATCGCCTTCAACAGGAGCAGCTCCGATCGCAGCTCTCTTTTGAGCCGTTGTTGAAGTTTCTAAAGGTTTGACTTCACCGGGTACATCCGTTTTCTTTAGTTCTTTAGCCCAGCTTCTGAATTCCAGCTTGTTGTAGTAATCCAAAAGTTCGGTGCGGTTCGGCGTCTTTAACTTCAAAGACTCTAAGGAAGGAACTTCTGCCGATAAGTCAGCATCAGTCTTGATCGTGACTAGCTGACGGGCAATCGGAAGAAAGCCCAAAGCCGAACGAAGATTTTCACCGATCTTGCCTTTCACTTTTTCTGCGTTTTCGATCACGCCGTCCACTGAGCCGAATTCAGTGATCCATTTAGCAGCGGTCTTTTCTCCGCACTTGGGAACGCCCGGAACGTTATCGATCTTATCGCCCATAAGGGCGAGGAAATCGATGATCTTTTCCGGAGGTACTCCGAACTTCTTCTCAACGCCCTCACTGTTTAGCCAGCTGTTGTCCTTGCCCATCGTATTCACAAGGAGAACATTGTCATTGACGAGCTGAGCAAAGTCTTTGTCGCCGGTGGCGATAACGACATTGAAGCCCTCTTCTACGGCTTTTTTCGTCAATGTTCCAATGGTGTCATCGGCTTCTATTCCGGGAATCTGAAGGAAAGGAATGCCTTCTTTTTGAACACCCTCAAAAATCAGCGGTATTTGCACGGAAAGGTCTTCCGGCATCGGAGGACGATTGGCCTTGTAGTCAGGATAGATATCCGAACGGAAAGTTTTTCCTTTCGGATCAACCACACACGCAACATAGTCCGTAGGTACATCCTTCATCAATACTCTGAGCATCGAGAGGAAGCCGCGAATCGCATTCGTGGGCGTGCCGGTCGATGTCGATAAAGGAGGCAGCGCGTGGTAAGCACGAAAAATAAAGTTTGAACCGTCAATAAGAAGAAGCGTTTTTTTCAAGATAAGGTCCTTTTCCCTAACTACAACGGGTGCACCGAACATAAGTTGAAAGAGTACCAAAGGATGGCCCACTCGGTACGAAATTCTGCCAATTATGGACAGTTATTCAGTTTGTGTGAACCGAGATCTTAAGCCACTAAAGACATCAACGATAAGGAAAATAATTGTCTAGAGAGGCTCATTTGAAAAAGTATTCCTTTGAGCCTCAGTATCTAAACTTGCCTACCAAAAGCAGGATATAGAAACCGGAAACTGGTCAATTTGATTTATTGCTTTAAAAGAAATCAGAGTTGAAATTTTGCCCAGATGAACTGCAGAACTATCATGAGGAAGCGATTATCTCGGTAAATTCCAATAGCCGATCGTTTTCATTCGATTTTAAATAAACCAGTTTAGGAGAGAGACAAACTTAATTCGGTCTCATTATTCTTTAAAAATAAATTTGAATTAAATAAATATCTCTATATCGCTTATAATCATCAACAGATAATCTTATTATCTAATTTTATTTTGTTATTTCTTTTTATCAATCGGTGTCCAAATGGCAACTTTAGAAGATCTGATTCGTCAAAAACAAGAATTAGAAAAAGAAATTGAAGAAGTTACTCGCCGCGAACGTATTAACGCCATTAATACTTGCCGAGAATTGATTCAAAAATTCGACCTTCAGCCTGCAGAAATCGGGCTTAAAAAACTTATGCGCAAAGGCGCAATGATCCCGAAATTCATGGGACCCAAAGGCGAAACTTGGACGGGCCGCGGCCGCAAACCTATTTGGCTCCAGCAGGCTGAGCTTGAAGGCAAGAGCCTTGAGGATTTCCGTATTACTTCCCCCGTTGCAATGGAAGAAGATGAAGAAGCTCGCTTAGAAGAACTGACTCGACCCGACAACGTTAAAGCCTAATCGCATTGCTTTATCATCAAAACCGCAGTGAAAATTTTCTCTGCGGTTTTTTCTTACTACTATTAAACACGACTTTTTAAGTCTTTGAAATTAATTAGTCGTTGAGATCTTGGTTTAAAGATTTTTGAACACTTAAAATTTCTTTCGTTTCTCCGGAGACACTTATCGTCGGACCAACAAACAAATATTTCCGATAAAAGATACCATTATCTAATCAGCCTCTTTAAAAAGAGTATCCGAGTCAGACTCCTTCTCTCTGCTTTACCTGTTCTTTTATATTTGAATCTATGATCGAAGGGTCATTATCAGTTTGGTTTTAATTAGACTTCTGATATGCGTAAGTTATTCGATCCTTATTTTTTACTTCATTTAATTCAAAAAGTAGCAAATCTCTCAGAAGTTAAAGAATAATAATTTGTCTGACCATTTAATCACGAGAGATAATTGTTAATACCGTTCAATCATTCTTCTAGATTCAGCATTAGAGGATCAAAAACATAAACAGTTTCCAATCTCTCACACTCCTAAATCCGCCAGGAACATAACCGATATCGGCTTGCAGATCTTGCAAATGTAATTGGTGGTAATACTATTGCCCAACTGACTATTAACGTCTAAGCTCCAGCCATTCCTAAAGGAGGATGATTAAAAATGATTGAACCCGTAGCAAAAGACAAGTGCCTTCCGGAGCTCGTAGCTCTTTTCCCGGAATTAGTCGCTCACCGTCACGATATCCATCAGCATCCTGACTGCGGCTTCGAAACTCAAAGAACCATCGGAAAAATCAAGGAATTCCTTGAAAAACACAATGTTTCTCCCAAAGACATGGATGACACCACTTGCCCCGGCTCTTTGTTCGTCGAAATTAAAGGCAATCTGCCCGGCAAGACCATCGGTTTCCGCGCTGACATCGACGCACTCAAGATGAAAGATCTTAGCGGAAAAGAATGGAGCTCCCAGATTGACGGTCAGGCTCACGCCTGCGGCCACGACGGTCACCAGACCTGGCTCATGGGTGCGGCTGCATACATGGCTGAACATAGAGATTTCCCCGGTACGCTCGTCTGTGTTTTCCAGGGCGCCGAAGAAATCGGTAAAGGAGCCGAAAGCGTCGTGCAGTCCGGTTTCCTCGACAAGTACAAAGTTAAGGAAATGTACGGTGCGCACGATGAGCCCTTCTTAAAGAAAGGTCAGATCGGCTTCAAAGTCGGCCACCTGCAGGCGGCATCCGATACTTTTGCGGTTAAGTTCATTGGTGCCGGCACACACGGCGGCCGTCCTCATCAAGGTGCCGATCCGATTCCTGCCCTCTCCGAAATGTACCTGGCAATGCAGACAATTGTTTCCAGAAAGGTTGATCCTCTGGAAAGTGCCGTCGTTTCCGTCTGCTTTATGAATGCCGGAACTTTCGGAACATTTAATGTGCTTCCCGGCGAAGCTGTCATGGGCGGCACCGTTCGTACTTTCCTTCCGGAAGTTCGGGATTTGGTCGAAAACACGATCAAGCGTATGGCAGAAGGCATCGCCATGGCCCACGGCCTGAAAGCTGAAGTCAGCTACGAACGTCTTATCTCTTCAGTGAATAACGACGAACGTCTGACCAAAGAAGGCGTCCGCATCGCTCAGGATCTGTTGGGTAAAGACAAAATTTTCCCCGACTTTAAGCCCTTCATGTCCAGCGAAGACTTCTCCGTCTATCAGGAAAAAGTGCCTGCAACCATTTGCAGAATTGGTATTGCCGACGAAAACCACACGGTTCCGCTTCATAATCCGAAGTTTGATTTCAATGATGAAGTGCTTCCGCTGGCAAGTACTTTATTTGTGAAAATTGCCCAGGCCCGCTTGAAAGCATTAAGCGAAGAATAGCCGGGCTTCAAAACCAAATCTGACGGCTCTGCATTGAAAGATGCAGAGCCGTTTTCTTTGTTAGAAACCGCTAAGACGCAATATACAGAAAGACAGAAAGGCGCTAAAGAAGCGCCTGCACAAGAACCGCAGAGCCCGTCTGCGGTAACCGTCACGAAGTTTTCAAACAGCTAATCAGTGCGTTGTTTGATGGAAAAGATCATTCAACTCCGGATGATCTTTTAAATCCAATTTTCCGCGTGTCTGATAGCGCTGAAAGCCCAACATAAAGAGGCAGCGTCTGCGGCTGCAGCTCAAAGAGACAGATGTCTGATGGGGCGTAAACTTGGGGCAACGATGCTTGGCTCCGATTCTGTTCACAATGATCTCCTAAATCGCGTGCAAATCATAAACACTTCAAATTTGAAAATACGACCGCTTGAAGCAGAAATCTTTTCTAATTATGTCACTTCTATGACACTTCAAAATTAATCAATCAGTTAGGAAAATCCTTAAGAATTGCAACCAAATTTTTATGGAATAACAAACTTTAGTTGTCTTATCTGACAAGAAGAGAAAGTCGATAATTTTGCTTCAGGATTAACGAGAACAAGTTGCGTCAATGAGCGAAATACAGCCTGTTTAAAAAAGCTCACGCTAAATATTCCGAATAACTCCAAGAACTTAAGGCTTTTGGGCAATTTTTTGCCTTTTCCGCTTGTAGACGCTGTGAATGCTCTTCGTTAGAATAGCGAAAATATTATCGTTGTTAACCCTGACAAAAACAAAAAAGGACTGATCGACCGAAATGCATTTTCAAGAGATAAGGCGTGCCGCCGCTCAAGGTACTATCAGCCTGCCTCCTCCCATGGATTCCGAAGGACTGGAAGACTTGGCTGTTTTGAAGTCATGTTTGAAAGTCATTAGAGAACTCTCAGAGTTCCGCTATGCCTTTGCTAAAGATGCAATGGCTGAGACTTTTGCGCCTTTAATGGCTTCTGTAGAAGCCAAAAACGAATTAGAACGACAGGGTTTAAAAGTCTCTTTGAAGGATTATTTCTTGTCTTTGATCCTTAAAGATTTAGAAAATCCGGACATTGTCATCATCGATAACTACATCAATGCTCTGTTCAATAGTGCCGATGCTGCAGCCAACGGCCCAATAACAGTTCAAACCGTTGTAAACGTTGCCAACAGCTTCCCACAGGACGGCATTAACTGGCGGCAAAATCCTCAAACCGATGAGGAACAGATCCTTCTTCAGCCGGATACCTTCCCGGACAGCAAAGCTGTCCAGATTGAATTGGCCAGATGGGAGAAATATTCCAAAGAACTAAGGGACTTGGATCCTTTGGTTCATGCCCTTCTGACGAATCTTTACTTTATGGCGATCTCTCCTTTGAATCGTCATAACGGAAGAGTGACTCAGATCCTTCTGCAGCTCTCCTTAATGGGGCAGAACATCAATTCGCCCGCTCCCTGCCTGATGCTCGGTCGCGCCTTGATGACCAATGCGCACTTCGGCATCGAAGAACGTTTATACGGTTTGAGAACCCGGCAATGGTCTCCGTATCTTCAGTACATGCTGAAGACATTATCCAAAGCAATTCTGCTTTCCGGTGATCTTTTGTCTTCGTTACAGCGTTTATACGCTCAGGCAGAGGCCTACCTGAAGATGATCGGTTTAGCCTCTCATGCTGCATTCCTGCCGGTGATTTTCAAGCATCCGGCTTGCCGTACGGGTGAGTTTTCCAGCATCTTTACAACAAGGCGCCAGGTTGCGAGCCACATTCTGAATGACTTGGCCCGCGCCGGAATCTTAGAAAGAGTTGAAGACGGAAGAGACCGCGTGTTCTACCACACGAGATTAATAGAACTGCTCGAAAGCGAAAACTATAGTTTCTCGCCTCTTCCTGCCTCTATTGATCCCTTCGTTCCTTTATATCAAAAAGGAACGCCGGGCCGAACAAAACGAGAGCCGCTTCCGACACGCGAGGAAACGCTCCCAAAATTCTCCGTTACCGGCGATTAATTCAATTCGAAATTTTTAGCGAATTTCTCCGTGGACTTCCTGATGCTCCACGGAGGTTACTGCGTTCGTCTCTGGATCGACAAAAACCACGGTCGGTTTATGTACTTTCAATTCGTCTCGAGTCATTTGAGCGTAGCTCATGATAATGACCAAATCGCCTTCAGAAACTAAACGAGCAGCCGCTCCGTTTAAACAAATAATACCAGAGCCCGGTTTTCCCGAGATAGCATAAGTGGTTAATCTATTTCCGTTATTAATATCAACGACATCAACTTGTTCGTATTCATTAATACCTGATTGCCTTAAAAGTTCTTCATCAATCGTGATAGAACCAACATAATTTAAATCTGCCTGAATTACTTTTGCACGATGAATCTTGCTCTTGAGTATCGTTAATAGCATTTGCCGTCAATTCATTGATAAATTCTTTCCCGTCTTCAGGTATAGTATC
>ERZ834798.1172-NODE-1172-length-25167-cov-2.722682_pt1 | contig 25167 bp, 20 predicted proteins | sample MGYA00519689_ERZ834798 | MGnify/ENA primary metagenome ERZ834798 (study PRJEB31850, sample SAMEA3708761) | human gut metagenome | biome: human gut; feature: human-associated habitat; material: faeces | place: China | collected 2014 ...
TATATTGTTGACGTAAAAGACGGTCAGAAGACCGGCTTCTTTCTTGACCAGAAATACAACCGACTTGCGATCCAGCGTCTTTGTAAGGATGCAAAAGTTCTTGACTGTTTCACACACACAGGCTCTTTTGCGCTGAACGCCGGAATTGCCGGTGCCGCAAGCGTACTGGGTGTAGATGCTTCCGCACTTGCGGTCAGACAGGCACAGGAAAATGCAAAGCTGAACCACCTGGAGGATTCGGTTACATTTATCTGTAAAGATGTCTTTGATCTGCTCCCTGAACTGGAAGAACAGGGCGAGAAATTCGACGTTGTAATTCTGGATCCACCTGCATTTACAAAATCACGCAACTCAATTAAAAACGCTGTAAAAGGTTATCGGGAAATAAATCTGAGAGCCATGAAGCTCGTTAAAGATGGCGGCTTTCTTGCCACCTGTTCATGCTCCCATTTCATGGACTATGAACTCTTTACAAAAACCATCGGGCAGGCTGCTTCCAACTCTCACAAACGACTGAGACAGGTTGAATTCCGTACTCAGGCTCCTGATCATCCGATTCTGTGGGCTGCAGATGAATCATATTATCTGAAGTTCTACATATTTCAAGTAACCAGCGACAAATAGCTGGAGTTTCAGAGATTGGTCCTCTGTCATTTATCTTACTTGTAATACTTTTGGGAGGTAAACATGAAGCTAATACAGAGAAATAGGGATGCAGCATATCTACAGTATGATAAATATGTCGATTTCGACAATCCCATGGTTATGGAGAAGGCTATGGATCTTACCAAAAACTGCAGATCTGTTTACGAAAAAATAGAAACCATATATTATTTTGTCAGAGATGAAATTGATCACACCTGGGACGCCAAAGATTCCACGATCACGATCTCTGCATCAGATGTTCTGGAAAAGAAAACCGGTATCAGCTATTCAAAGGCAAATCTGTTAGCCGCACTGATGCGTGCAAATGGTATTTACACTGGATTCTGCTACCAGAGGATCAAACGATTCACATATGATAACAAGCTGGCACTTCATGCACTGAATGCAGTATTTGAACCGGATGTCAAGAAATGGATCCGCTTGGACGCCAGAGGAAACAATTACCAGTTTCAAGCTGATTTCTCGATCAACGAACGAAATCTTGGATATGAGATCCGACCGGAGCTTGGTGAATTTGAATTCGACGATCTGATCGCGGTTCCTCTTCCATCGACAATGGCAGTTCTGGAAAAGAGCACAAATGCGATCAAAATGTACTATAACGATCTGCCGGACTACAACGATTAATATTATATTTTACAAAATCATCGGTCCTGCCGACCGACAGTTTTTCCTGATCATTCTAAAAACTGTTCTGTTGGCGCGGTCGATGATTTTTTATGTCTGTCTGAAATGATTTCCGTTGATTTTTCCGGTATCGCAGGGTTTAATTTCCTGTTGTCTTATGGTAGAATTATACACAGTTAAAAATTTTACGAAAAGGGGTTACCGATATGAGTAATGTCACAATTATGAATCATCCTTTGATCAAACACAAAATATCAATGTTAAGAAACGAGAACACCGGAACAAATGAATTCCGTACACTTGTAGAAGAAATCGCTATGCTTATGGGCTACGAAGCACTTCGTGATCTGCCTACAGAAGATGTAGAGATCAAGACTCCGATCGAAACCTGCAAATCTCCTATGATTGCAGGCAAAAAGATGGCAGTTGTACCGATCCTCCGTGCCGGTCTTGGCATGGTAAGCGGCATCCTTGCTCTGGTTCCATCAGCAAAGGTTGGACACATCGGGCTCTACAGAGACCCGAAGACACACGAGCCGCATGAGTATTACTGTAAACTGCCGGATCCGATCGAGCAGAGAACAATCCTTGTTGTTGATCCAATGTTAGCAACCGGCGGTTCCGGTTCCGAAGCTGTTTCATTTATCAAACAGCACGGCGGCAAGAATATCAAATTCATGTGTATCATCGCTGCTCCTGAAGGTCTGGAAAGACTTCAGAAGGATCACCCGGACATCCAGATCTATGTTGGTCAGCTTGACAGATGCTTAAATGAAAATGCTTACATCTGCCCGGGTCTCGGTGATGCCGGCGACAGAATTTTCGGAACAAAATAACAGGAAGGCTTACATTATGAGATATATACACGAGCTTCGCGAAGGCGAAATGGTTTCAGAGGTTTACCTCTGCAAAAACAAGATCACAGGAAAGACAAAATCAGGTAAATCCTACTATTCTCTGCAGCTGGTAGATGCCAGCGGAACAATGGATGGTAAGATCTGGGAACTGAACAGCGGAATTGGGCATTTTGAATCCATGAACTATGTTAAGGTTGACGGTCAGGTTACCTCATTTAACAACACTCTCCAGTTGACAATTAAGAAGATCCGTATCGCTGAAGAAGGGGAATACGATATCAACGACTATATGCCATGCACGAAGAAAAATGTCGATGAAATGTTTGACAAGCTGCTTGGCATTATCGCAACGATCGAAAAGCCTTACTACAAAAAGCTTCTGGAAAGCTTCTTTGTAGAGGACAAAGCTCTTGCAAAAGAATTCAAAAAGCATTCGGCTGCCAAATCCATTCATCATGGATTTGTCGGTGGTCTGTTAGAGCACACTCTGGCAGTTACCAGCATGTGTGACTACTACACTACATACTACCCGATCTTAAATCGTGACCTGCTCCTGACTGCTGCCATGCTTCATGACATCGGCAAGGTCTATGAGCTTTCAACATTCCCGGAAAACGATTACACAGATTCCGGTCAGTTACTTGGTCACATCGTAATGGGTACTATGATGATCCGCGACAAGATTCGTGATTCTGTTCCGGAATTTCCTGCAAAGGAAGCAAACGAACTGGAGCACTGTATCCTCGCCCACCACGGCGAACTGGAATACGGCTCTCCAAAGAAGCCTGCCCTGATCGAAGCACTTGCATTATCATTTGCCGATAATACAGATGCCAAGATCCAGACATTCATGGAAGCATTAGACAGCAAGGACGAGACCGGCTGGCTTGGTTACAATAAAATGATAGAAAGTAATATCCGCAGATCTACAAAATAAAGGATACGATATTTATTTTATGGAACTTAAAAAGAACAGTATATATACAATAGAAATAACGGACATGGGAAATGAGGGAGAAGGCATCGGCCATCTCTCTCTTTCTGATGTAGCAAATAACAAAACAGGCACAGACATTTCCACGAAAGCTTCATCCGAAGATGGAAATAACGTGCAGAATATCACTGTATTTGTCAAAGATACAGTGATCGGTGACGTAGCCGAGATCTCGATCATGAAAGCAAAAAAATCGATTGCCTACGGACGGCTGGTTCGCCTGATCACACCATCCCCTTACCGCGTAACTCCGGTCTGCCCAGTCGCAAAGAGCTGTGGTGGATGCAGTCTTCAGCACATTTCCTATGAGAAGCAGTTGGAATACAAATGGAATAAGGTAAGAGAATGTCTGCGCCGGATCGGCAAGATTGAGAATCCCGATACTCTGATGGAACCAATCTATGGTATGAAAGAACCATACCACTATCGAAACAAAGCACAGTTTCCGGTTGGCAGAGACAAAAACGGCAATATCGTGATCGGCTTCTATGCCGGCAGAACCCATTCGATCATCGATTCCGATACCTGTGCGATCGGTGCAGAAGTAAATGATCAGATTCTGCCGATCATCCGCGCATTTCTCACGGAATATAACATTTCCACTTATAACGAAACAACCGGACAGGGTCTGGTACGTCATATTCTGACTCGTGTTGGGTTTACAACCGGCGAAGTTATGGTCTGTCTCATCGTAAATGGAAAAAAACTGCCTCATGCAGATGAACTCATCTCCCGTCTGACAAAGATTTCCGGAATGACTTCAATCTGCCTGAACATCAATACAGAAAAAACAAATAAGATTCTTGGACCAACCTGCAAAACACTGTGGGGCAGTCCATACATCACAGATTATATCGGCAATGTAAAATACCGGATCTCACCTCTGTCCTTCTATCAGGTAAACCCTGTGCAGACTAAGGTACTTTATGAAAAAGCATTGGAATATGCAGATCTGAACGGCGAGGAAACCGTCTGGGATATGTACTGCGGCATCGGAACCATCTCCCTGTTTCTTGCTCAGAAAGCAAAACAGGTATACGGTGTGGAGATCGTTCCTCAGGCAATCCTGGATGCCCGTAAAAATGCGGAACTTAACGATATCCACAACGTCGAATTCTTTACCGGAAAAGCGGAGGAAGTCGTTCCTGCCATTTACGAAAAAGGCGGCGATGGTTCCCATGCAGATGTCGTCGTTGTCGATCCACCAAGAAAAGGCTGTGACAAGGTACTCCTTGACACCCTGATCCGGATGAATCCAAAACGGCTTGTCTATGTAAGCTGCGATCCCGCAACCCTTGCCCGTGACATCGCCATCCTCACTCCCGCCGGCTACCACCTCGAAAAAGTCGCTGTTGTCGACCAATTTGGTCACACCGGCCATGTTGAGTCCGTAGTTCTGCTGTCACGAGCATAGCGAAGTGAGAGCAGATTACGGAGGACCATGCAAGGCACGCCCAAGAGAACGAGTTGAAAACGAAGTTCGATTGGATGCGGGCTACTGCTGAAACTTGCGTTCTCTTAGAGAAGACAAGTGCAACGCACGAAGTCTGAACTTAGAAACGCAGTTGTTCTGGCGAGCGAAGCGAGAGCAGAACTTCCTTGAACCTTATCAAGGAGCATTAGCACTGACCATGCGATAGCTGTCCACGATTGGCGAGCACGAAGTGCAAAGACAGCGTAGGAAAGAGGAATGTGTAATGCTCCAGATTATGTCCTTAGGCTGTTGGCATACTATATTAAAACGGAAAACATGGTGAAAGATAAGAGCAACAAGAAAATATGAGAAATTTGAAAATGATACAGTCTGGTTATCACTTGACCAGATGGCAGAACTGTTTCAAAGGGATAAATCAACTATATCGAGACATATTAAAAAGATATTTGAGGAAAGAGAATTGGATGCTTGTCAGACATTCGGAAGATAAAAAATTATATCTATAGGAGATACAACAATGTTATACATCATGCGACATGGAAAAACAGACTGGAATGCCATGCGGAAACTACAAGGTCGGACAGACATTCCATTAAATGAAGAAGGACGCCAGATGGCGGAGCATGCCAGAACAGAATATGCCGATATCCATTTTGATATCTGCTACTGCTCTCCCCTTATCCGAGCAAAGGAAACAGCCGAGATCGTATTAAAAGGGCGGAACATTCCGATCATAACGGACGACCGGTTAAAAGAAATGAGTTTTGGCAGCTATGAAGGAACCGCAAACTGCATAACTACTCCCGGCTGTCCAATAAAAGATCTCTTTCTTGATCCGGCAAACTATAAAGTTCCAAAGGATGGTGGAGAAAGCTTTAAACAGCTATTTGCGAGAACAGGAGAATTCCTAAAAGAGGTTGTAAAACCACAATTAGACGAAGGAAAGGATGTCCTGATTGTCGGACATGGAGCTATGAATTCCAGTATCATCTGTCAGGTCAAAGGGATCCCGCTGTCAGAATTCTGGAGCGCAGGAATCGAAAACTGCAAACTGAAACGCATACTATAAATATCATTTATAAATCCAAACAAAAGCAACACATTTCATTCAATAGCAAATGAGGAGATATTTGAAAATGAAGACCTACAACTTCTATGGTTGGGAACAGGCAACCGTTCCTGCCATAACAAACAAGTATAAAGGAATCCATACACCACAGGATCTGTATGACAGATTATCTGATATCTGGTGCGCTGATACTTGCGCACCAAGACTGCGTGATGGTTGGACACCGGAGAATAAAACCTTGGGGCAGTGTTCTATCACAGCATTTCTGGTTCAGGACATCTTTGGCGGCAAGGTGTATGGCATCCTGCGTCCCGGCGGAAACTATCATTGCTATAACGATGTCAACGGTCATATATTTGACCTGACCAGTGAACAGTTTGGTGATGAGACTCTTTCTTATAAGAACAATCCTGAGCAGTTCCGTGAAGTACATTTTGCAAAAGAAGAAAAACGTTTAAGATATGAATATCTGAAACAACAACTGGCATGCTTAAACCAGCAATCCACTTGCTGATTTTCGTAAGATCAGGTATGCTGAAAAATAAATATGACATCTGAGAAAGGAACCCATACTATGATAGGATTAATCGTCGCACGTTCAAAAAATAATGTAATTGGAAAAAATGGACAGATCCCATGGCGGATCAAAGGAGAACAGAAACAGTTTAAAGAACTGACAACAGGGAATACTGTGGTTATGGGACGTAAGTCATATGAAGAGATCGGACATCCTCTCCCGAACCGAATGAATATCGTTGTGTCAAATACTGCCAATTACTCCGGTGAAAACCTGCTTACCGTTCATTCTTTACAGGAAGCTCTTGATGCTGTAAAAGAGGGAAATATCTATATCTCCGGTGGATATGGGCTGTTCAAAGAGGCACTTCCACTGGTTGATACGATGTATATCACAGAAGTTGATACTGTCGTTGAAGACGGAGATGTCTTCTTCCCAGAATTCAATGCAGATGAATTCGATATTACAACCGGTGAATCCGGTGGTGACGACATTATATTTACCCGCACGACCTACACCCGCAAGAAACTGTAAACAAGGACAACTCACATGAATACACAGACAACGAATGAAAATCCTCTCGGCACTCGACCCGTAAAAAAATTATTAATGCAATTTGCTATTCCAAGTATAGTAGCCATGCTGGTCAGCTCTCTTTATAACATTGTTGACCAGTTTTTCATTGGGCGAAATGTCGGTGAACTCGGAAATGCCGCAACCAATATTTCATTTCCACTTTCCATATCCTGTATCGCGATTGCTCTGCTGTTCGGCATCGGCGGCGCATCTGCTTTTAATCTGGCTATGGGAAAAGGAGAAAAGGAAAAAGCAGTTTATTATATCGGCAATTCCGCTGTCATGCTCTTTGGCTGTGGTGTAATTTTAACCACGATCACCCTGCTGTTCTTAGAGCCTCTGCTCCGTTTCTTTGGATCTCCCGACAATGTACTTTCCTATGCAAAAACTTACACAGGCATTGTTGCGATTGGATTTCCTTTTCTGATCCTCACGACCGGAAGCGGTCATCTGATCCGCGCAGATGGCAGACCAAAGATTAGCATGATCTGTAACCTTACCGGAGCCGTGATCAACACCATCTTAGATGCTCTGTTTGTATCCGTTCTTCAGATGGGTATGGCAGGCGCAGCCATCGCAACCGTTATCGGTCAGGTAATATCCGCCGGTCTTGTCATCTGGTTTTTATCCCACTGTAAGACTGTAACGATAAGAAAAGAACATCTCCGCATCAGTAGACCGATCATAGCGAGAGTCACATCCCTCGGTACTGCTCCTTGCAGCAATCAGCTTGCCATGATGATCGTACAGATCATTATGAACAAATCTCTCAAATACTATGGCTCCCTTTCCATCTATGGCGAAGCAATCCCTATCGCCTGTGCCGGAATTATCACAAAAGTAAATCAAGTATTTCTATCTCTGATTATCGGTATATCACAAGGCTTACAGCCAATCACCAGCTATAACTACGGTGCAGGAAAATACAAACGGGTAAAGTCTGCCTATCTGTTCGCCTCTACCTGTGGATTTGTGATCGCGCTCATTGCGTTTCTATTATTCCAGTTTGTGCCAAGGCAGATCATATCCATTTTCGGAAATGGCTCCGAAAGCTACTTCCAGTTTTCGATCAGCTATTTTCGTATTTTTCTGTTCTTTACGTTTATAAACTTTATGCAGCCGATCACTTCGAACTTCTTTACATCGATCGGCAAACCGAAAAAAGGAACATTCCTGTCATTGACCAGACAAATCCTGTTCCTTCTTCCATTATTAATTATTCTGCCGCTTTTTATGGGTATTGATGGCATTATGTATTCCGGTCCTATCGCCGATGGACTTGCCGGAGCGGTCGCCATCTTCATGGTCTTTAACGAATTCCGCACCAGACCTTTCCGCTAAAGAGGTTGTTGTTGTTCAACCTCTACTTTTTGCCATGATATTTTGGCTCTGCTGGTATGGACATATACAAAGACCGTTCCGTTTTCTGCTCGGATTTGCACGCTTATTGCCAGCAGAGCCAAAATATCACAACTATAAATAACACAAGAATCATCAACAACCTCTTTTTTACTCACACATCGGGAAACGGACAATAAAGCGGGTGCCGATCTCCGGACGGGATACGACCTGGATCGTGCCGGAGTGAGCATCGACGATCCATTTGGCTATGGAAAGTCCCAGGCCGGAACCGCCGGTCTCGCTGTTTCTCGCTTCGTCCGATCGGTAGAATCGTTCAAAGATATGAACGACATCTGACGATTCCATTCCGATGCCCTCATCCTGGATCATATAACTGACATAACCGGATTCCAGCATGACTCCTAATGTAATATCCGCACCATCCGAAGAATACTTTGCCGCATTCTGTACAAAGATCCGGATGGACTGTTTGATCATGGCTATATCACCTGTCATATATGCAGGATCTGTTCCACGAAACAGATAGCGGTGCTTCTCATCGATCATCTGGGATTCCTCCCAGACCTCACTGACCATCTGATTCAGATCCAGTTTCACTTTATTCAAAGTATTTCTTCCGCTGTCACCCCGCGCAAGGAACAGAAGCTGTTCTACCAGCTCCTTCATGTGCTGGGACTCATTCTTAAGGGCTTCGATGGATTCTGTCAGAACCTTTTCATCCTCTTTTCCCCATCGATCCAGCATATTCACGTATCCCTGGATCACAGCAATAGGTGTCCGAAGCTCATGTGATGCATCCGATACAAACCGTACCTGCCGCCTTTCGTTTTCCTTCATATTCCGAAGCAGGTTATTCAACGCGATCTCAATACTTTTCAATTCCTTGTCTCCGGTATGGACTCCCTGTTCGGCATCATCCGGAGAAATATGTGATATTGCCTGTTCCAGATGATCCATCTGATTCTGGTCAAACGTCTTTGCAGACTTCTTATCGGAACGTTTCTTCTGATCCTCCATACCATTTTGCTCAAATGACATCTTACTGATCTGTTCTGCCTTTACCGCCAGATCATTTAACGGCTTCAGCTTTCTTCTGACAACAGAAGTCCGGAATAACGCAAAGAACAACACAAATCCTTCTGCCGATAACAGTATGATTCCCGGTACAGCTACCAGATCCCTTACATCCCGGAAATCATATGCATATGATTTCCGGTCATTTCCATCGATCACATATTCCAGTGTATGTTTTTCTTGATTGACATTAAAATAATAATGCTCACCTGTTACCTGATCCGGAAGCTTTGTGGTACACCAGTACATCCAGGTTCCCATAATAAGAAAGGCAATGATAATATTGATTCCTATTACATTGCCTACTTCCTTCAGCCAGAAGCTGATATTTATTTTTCTGGCGATCGAGGTCATCCTCTTATTTTCATTCATCCGTGATACCTTTTCTTATACATTCTTTCAATCTTGCTCTTGTTTCTGCATCTACCCTTATCATCAGACCATATACTCTATCCCGTTACACCTTCCTATGATTCCCTGATCACATAGCCTACGCCTCGTACCGTTGTGATCAGCTTGATACCGAACCGGTCATCGATCTTCGTACGCAGATACCGGATATATACATCTATGATATTTGTCTCACCGACATACTCATAACCACAGACAATATTCATCAGCTTTTCCCGATCCATGACGATATTCTTATTCTCCATCAGAGTATGCAGAAGCTCAAATTCCCGATTGGTAAGCTCCACCGGTTCTCCCGCCACCATAACCTCATGCCGGTCGGTATCCAGGCTGACCCCATGGATCTCTAGCTTATATGTCTCCTGCCGGTCGGTGCTTTTCCGCTTCAGCGCTACACGGATACGAGCCAGAAGTTCTTCGATCGCAAATGGCTTCGTAATGTAATCATCCGCTCCCGCATCCAGCCCGGACACCTTGTCCATTACCGCATCCCTTGCAGTAAGCAGCAGGATCGGAACATTATTTCCTTCTTTACGAATACGACGAAGAACCTCCAGACCATTTAGCCTTGGAAGCATAACATCCAGCACGATCAGGTCAGCATGTTCTGATAGTGCCAGATCCAGACCTGTCCGCCCGTCAAATGCCTTTATTACTTCATAGCCTTCATGAACCAATTCCAGCTCTACAAATCTGGCAATCTTTTCTTCATCCTCTACAATCAAAATCTTCCGGCTCATCTCTACTCCTTGTTGTGACGATTTATTTTAAGGGAGTATCTTGAGTACCTATGTCCATATTCTGACATACTATTATTCCGCAAGACGCTCTCGCTCTGTTGCTCATGTAGCGGTTCTAACCGCTCCACTCCGTGGATCGCTAAGTACCGACATTCGCAAAGGCTTGCTGCATAATAGTATATCAGAACATGGACAATGTATTTTCGTTTCATGTCCCTTAAAATAAATCTGTGTATTGTAAATTAATCTCTCACATTAGTTCTTGTTAATGTCTGTCTTAATAGTTTCTACCGTATCCGCAACCTTGTCGCAGGCACTGTTCAGGTCTACATTGATATTGTCGATTCCTGCAAAATGGTATCTGCATTCACAGAATAAACCGACCACTAATAACGGGATCGTGATCCAGAATGCGAAGATAATCGCAAGTATCAATACCAGAACAGGTACATTCACCATAGTGCTGCCACGTCTTTCTATGATGAACTTGGAATCAACGCTTTTCTTCAAAAGTCTTCCACACCAGGAAAAGAACTGATCCATCATCTGACCAAAGGTCTTTTTATTGCAGTCTCTGGTATATTCCTGCTGTGCCTGTTCGAATTCTGTTGATGTCTGCTGTGCCTGTTCCGTCGTGTAATCGGTTACTTCCGGTGCTTTTACCTTACCTTTCTTTTCCAAATAAATGATCGCATCCAGCACATCATAATTATTTGCTTCTAATGCCTCCTTGGCTTCCTCATAGCTGACACCTGTTTTTTCTCTTAACTTTTCTACTTTTTCTAAATTATCCATATCTTTTTCCTTCTTTCTCTATTCTCTCCTCAGCTGATGGTATTACTATACCAACCACGAATTAATCTAAAATAGGAGAAAGATTAAAATCAGATTAAAAATCTGACCATTTTATTTTAAAGCTGCTTTTTCGATGGAATAACTGTCAATCAGCTCATCCTCTGCCGTATAGATAGATACGCTTGCGGTTAACTCTTTTATACTTGCCGGATCTGTTACATCACACAGAAGCTTTCCATATGTATGCCCAAGAGCCTCTGTCATATAGGATGGTTCTTCGTCCGTTCCATTTACAAGGATAGTGTCAAATGTTGCCTGAATTAATTCATCTGTCTTATTATAGATTTCAAATGCCAGGCAAGTCTCTGCATCCTCACCCTCTCCGTCAGTCTCTATACCTGTATATGCAATGGTAATCTTATCATTATCAAACACCTGAACTGCACCATCCTTTAATGTAAAGCTCTGATCACCCGAAGCTTCTGCCTTACCAGATAAAGGAACATCCTTAACCTCATAATGTCCAACTGTTTCTCCCGCATCGTTATCAATAAAAAGTATACCATTCAATACGGAAACTGCTTTATCACACTCAATCATACACACATCTTCTTCTGTTGCATTTGCTTCCAGTTCAGGACCAAACAATGGCTGTATCGTCTCTCCGTTAATTGCTACATCCCCAAAATAAATATTAACAGGATCACCCGTCTTATTGGAAACAGTAAACATCATACCATCAGCTTCCTTGTCATATCCTGTATATGTAAGAGTCACTTTGTCATTATCTAGCACAATGACAGTTACATTCTCCTCTTCTGTTGATGATTCTGTCTTTTGTTCCTTTTTTCCACAACCACACAGACTTGCAAATACACACAAGCCAGCTGCCAGAATATAATGTCTTCTTTTCATAATAATTCATCCTCCACATTTCTATCAAAACCGGGGTACACCACTTCTATCTGATGCGCCCCGATTTTTCACATATTATTTTTTTATTTTGACCTTAGTATAACTGCTCCATGCAGAATATGTCTTTTTCGAACCTGACTTCTGATAAGAACGTATTCTGACATAATATGTCTTTCCCTTTTTCAATTTCTTAATTACTGCTTTATCGGAAGATTTAACTATATTTGTCATCTTTGTCCCTTTTGCAAAAGTCTTGCCGGTAGAATACTGAATTTGATAACCGGAAATCTTCTTCTGCTTTTTCCACGTTACTGAAAGCTTTCTTCCCTTCTGGTTCGCAATCTTTAACTTAGTTGGTGCAGTCAGACGAAGGATCTTCTTTTCTTTACTAACCGCCTTTGCCGTCTGTCCGTTCACAGATTTATAAGATTCTATTCTATAACTATAAACTGTGCCATGCTTTGACTTCACTGTTGAATCTGTATAAGTATTCTTCGAAGCGCCCTTTACTATCTTAATCTTTTTCCATGACTTGGACCCTAAGTTTTTACGGTAGACAACATAACCGGTAGCATCCGAAACCTTCTTCCATGTAAGCTTGACACCTGTTGCTTTGTTTTCCACCTTGGAAATAGTTGTCTTATTTACCGTGATTATTGCAGGTACATCACCCGGCTCCGTCTTACCGCTGTCGCCCGGTTTTGTCTCACTTCCGTCGCCTGGCTTTGTCTCACTTCCGTCTCCCGGTTTCGTCTCGCTTCCGTCTCCCGGCTTGGTCTCACTTCCGTCTCCCGGCTTCGTCTCGCTTCCGTCTCCCGGCTTGGTCTCACTTCCATCATCTTTCTTTACTTCTGTTATGGTGAATGTCTTTGTTACATAACCAATATAGTTGCCGGTTCCTGTTACTGTTATAGTCGCAGTTCCTACCTCAATATTATCTGTATAATCAACTATATACTCTATAGCATTTTTTAATACTGTTCCGTCTGAAAGCGTCACGGTTGCCTCTGGCCTGATCTCCTTACTTATGTACTCATAGCATTCCTGTGGAATCGTGACATTTGCACCTGTAATACCTTTTCGTGCAATCTCAAATGTCTTCTCTGCCGTACCGCCATAGTTTCCTTTTCCGGATACAACTACTCGCGCCGTTCCGGCATCAATACAATCTTCATAAGAAATAGTATAATCCACATTCTCTACCAGAGTTTTTCCAGCAAATACAACTGTCGCCTTTGGTGTATTCCTCCTGCCACTATAAATATACTGATCCATACTTAAGACTATTTCTGCATCCTTTATGTCTGCTCCTATGCCAAATGAACCATTTGCCTTACCTGTATAATTTCCCCGACCGATTACATTTACAGTTGCAGTTCCTATGTCTGTATTATCCTCATAAGATACAGTATAGTCTGTTCCAAATATCAATCCGGTTCCATCTGAAAGTGTTACAGTCACTTCCGGTTTTATCTCTGTACCCGTATATTCATAGCTTTCTTGCGGGATTGTAACATTTGCGCCTGTAATATCCTTTTGTGATATTATAAATGTTCCTTTTAATTCACCACTATAGTTGCCTGTTCCGGTTACGGTTACATTTGCTGTACCGGCATTTTTATTGTTTTCATATTTAACAGTATAATTTGATGCATCCAAATAATATTTGTTTCCTGTTGTCTCCGATATAACAACTTTGACTTCCGGTTCTTTCTCTGTGCCATCATAAATATAGGAATCCGGCTGAATTTCCAGTTTATATGATCCGATATCTATTGCCTCAATTATATAATTCAGATTTTTTGACCCTGCAAAGATTCCCTTGCCTGTTACAGTTACAACAGCATCTCCTACACCTGTATCATTCGTATAAGTTACTGTATAATCTGTATTTTGTATCAGATCCTGTCCTTTATATGCTACTGTTACCACAGGTTTCTTACTGGAACCATCATATACATATTGATCCTGTGATAAAGATATCTGGCAGTCATCCAGACTCACTTCGCCTTCCTTACCGATGCGGAATGTAGTAGTTTTCTTACAGGAAGGATTATACTTTGGATAAATGCTGATCTTCACAATACCCGGTTTAAGCATATTAACGGTTCCACTTTCATCTGTCAGATTACTGACTGTTGCGATACTTGTATCTGAAGATTCCCATACCATCTCGCTATTCTGATTGGTGGAATCAGATTCAGATGAATAGGTCTGATTTCTTAACAGGAACTTGAGCTTCGTACCTGTATCATATCTAGACTCATAATTGGTATAATAATAACCATTATCTGCAGATCCATACCAGTAAACGGCAAAAGACTTAACAACATATTCCGTATGCGACTGACCACATTTTGAACATGTTAATACCACTGATGCATCTGATGCATTTGTAGCACTCACCTGATAGCTATGCCCTAACACAACATTTTTTACTGTATAGTCTGACAGATCATTTATGTTGATCTGATAGAACTGCAATATTTCATTTTTCCATGTATACCAGACCAACTTATCTCCCGCAAGAACAGGAACGCAGTCTGACAGATCGCCGGCCAGACTATAGATAGCTCCGACCTGATTTCCGTTTCCATCAATCTTAGTATAGTATACAGAAGAACCTCTATGCCATAACAGCATATAACTGTTTGTTCCAATCTTCACAAATTGCGGTGTGTCAGTCGTACCCTGTCCTGCTGTATAATTGGTTATCTTATTTACTGTCACTGCATCTGTACTCTTAGATACAACACCTACAAATATATCCTGACCTGCTGAATATTTGGCAGTACTGTCAATATCAACGCTTCCGGCAGTCAGATATGCAGTGTCCGATATCTCAAATCCACCAACCGTCGCTCCCGTATAATTCGCACCCTTCGTTCCCTCAAATGCCACAATGTCTGTTGCTTTGCATGCAGAAGAATAAGAAATGCCCCTGGTGAAGCCGCTGGATGTAACTACTGATGGATACCTTACCAGAACGATAGATCTTGGATTTGCATCTCCATGATCAACCGCAACGATCTTACCATTCTCCATCTGAATAAACTGGTTAAATGAATGACTGACATAGCCATAATTTATATTCATAACTTTTGTAAATGAATCTGTGATCTTCATAGTAGATGTATCTACTTGAATCGTTACATTGGCCTGATGATTTACTCCATCAATAGCATACATTTCATGAGACGTACGAATCATCAGATAATTTCCATAGGCTGCCATTCTTGCAGAGCCGGCATCAAACGGGACTGTCGTATTTGCACCATACAGTCCACAGGAAGCTACCCGATTCCAGTCCTTTGTATATTTTGTGATACGATACACTTCTGTACTATCCGATTCGTTCTCATTTGTCTGACCGGAAAGAATGTAATAATTCCCATTCATCTCATAAAATCCACCAAATAAAGGAAGTTCCTGCGGAACAATCTTCCGTCCGGTAATCGTAAAAGAAGAATCAAAATATTCCACGACATAACCATTTGCATCTGCCCCTGCCTGTACCCGCATATAAGTTCCATTCTCATATGTAAGATATGATCGGATCGGCTTTGCCCACTGACTATACTCATAGTTTTGATCTTCGATATTATCTCCTGTATAAGTTGTACAAGCAACCTCTGCCGCCTGTACCTGCTGTCCTCCACCAAGGCGGCCTGTTATTCCACCGGAAAGAATTCCTGCTGCCACTGTAAATCCGGTCACTACAGCAATGATGCTTTTCTTTAACCCCTGTACACCTTTTGTCATATGCCTCTCTCCTTTATAAAACTAATTACATCCTGCTCCATTTTCTCTCAATCTATCATAGCATCTGCAATGTGCCTTATTGCACATTGTGTTTCCCTAAAAAACAAAACCGCACCCCATATATCCTATACAACCGCCAAAGCCCGATGTAAACACGAAACTTGGTTCATTGTTTATACACAATAAGAATATACAGTGTGCAGTCTTGTTATTTTTTATTCTTCCGTCTTCTGTTCGTCTAACACTGTAATGTCAATACCCAGCTCTTTGAGCTGATCCTCATCCACATAATCCGGAGCATTTGTCATCAGGCAGGATGCATCCTTTACCTTAGGGAACGCGATCACATCACGGATAGAATCCTGCTTTGCCATAAGCATAACCAGACGATCCAGACCATAAGCCAGTCCTGCGTGAGGTGGTACTCCATATTTGAATGCGTCTAACAGGAAACCAAATCTTTCATACGCCTGTTCCCTTGTAAATCCAAGACATTCAAACATCTTCTCCTGAATATCATCCTGATGGATTCTGACAGATCCACCACCAATCTCGTTACCATTTAATACAATATCATAAGCCTTTGCACGAACCTTACCCGGATCTGTATCAATGATCGCCAGATCCTCTTCCATCGGCATAGTAAATGGGTGGTGCATAGCTGTGAACCGATTCTGTTCATCTGACCACTCAAGAAGTGGGAATTCCGTTATCCACACAAATTCAAATACATTCTTATCAAGCAGTCCCATCTGTTCTGCGAGATGGCAACGAAGTGCTCCAAGAGTGTCCCATACAACCTTGTTCTTATCTGCTGCAAATAACAATAAGTCTCCCGGTTCACCGGAAAGTGCTGCTACGATATTGTTCATCTCATCTTCAGTCATGAACTTTGCAAATGACGACTTGTAAGTGCCATCTTCATTAATTGCGATATATGCAAGACCCTTTGCTCCGTATGTCTTTGCAAATTCAACCAGAGCATCGATCTTCTTACGAGGCATAGCGCCCTGTCCCTTTGCATTGATACCACGGACAGATCCGCCATTTTCAAGTGCACCTGTAAATACGCCGAATCCACAGCCTTTAACAACATCGCTGATATCCTTTAATTCCATACCAAAACGAAGATCCGGCTTATCAGATCCGAAACGATTCATTGCTTCGATCCATGTCATACGACGGATTGGAAGCTGTACATCTACATCCAAAATCTCCTTGAATAACTTTGCAAGGAGTCTTTCATTTACATCTATAACATCATCCACATCTACGAAGGATAATTCCATATCCATCTGTGTGAATTCCGGCTGTCTGTCCGCACGAAGATCCTCATCACGGAAGCATCTTGCGATCTGGAAATAACGATCATAACCGGAACACATCAGAAGCTGCTTGTAGATCTGCGGAGACTGTGGCAGTGCATAGAATGTACCCGGATGGATACGGCTTGGTACGAGATAATCTCTTGCACCCTCCGGTGTTGACTTACATAACATAGGTGTCTCGATCTCAAGGAAGCCTTCATTTGCCATGAACTGTCTGGCAATGGTCATAACCTTGCTCTTCATAACCAGATTTCTCTGAAGATCCGGTCTTCTCAGATCCAGATATCTGTATTTCAAACGTAATTCTTCTTTTGTCTTACTGTTCTCCTCAATCGGGAACGGAGGTGTCTCAGCCTCTGATAAGATACGAAGGGAAGTTGCTACAACCTCGATATCTCCGGTTGTCAGATTCTCATTTACCGCACCGGCACGCTTACAAACTGTACCTTCGATTGCTGCTACATACTCGCTCTTAAGCTTTGTTGCCTTCTCAAAGCACTCGCTTCCGCATTTGGATTCCTCAAATATGATCTGAAGAATACCGCTTCTGTCTCTGAGATCGACAAATATAATTCCACCTTTATTTCTGCTCTTCTGAACCCAGCCCATTACGGTTACTTTCTGTCCTTCAAGAGCGTTTGAAACCTCTGCACATCTGTGGGAACGCTTCAGTCCCTGCATTGATTCTGCCATTTTTCTATATCCTCCTGTGGTTCTTATCTTTCTTCTAATACACTTGCAAGCTGATCCAGCGCGATCTCGGTCTGCTCGCCCGTTTCCATATTCTTGATACGACCGGTATTGGTCTCTAATTCATTATCACCAATAATGATCGTGTATCTCGCATTTAATTTATTTGCATATTTCATCTGCGCCTTTACACTTCGATTCATATAATCTGTCTCTACGATATAACCTGCCAGACGAAGATCATATACCAGCTTATAAGCTTTTGCCTTTGCGGAATCACCCATGATACCGACATATAAGTCGATCGGTTTTTCCGGTGCGAGATTGATATTTTCTTTCTCAAGGAAATATAGGATTCTTTCAATTCCCATACCGAATCCAACAGATGGCTGTGCCTCTTTTCCATCAATCTCATATACCAGATTATCGTATCTTCCTCCACCGCATAAGGTGAAGCCCTCTTTATTCACAAATTCAAATACTGTTTTTGTATAGTAATCCAGACCACGAACGATTCCGGTGTCAATCTCAAACGGAATCTCAAGCTCTGTCAGAAGTCTCTGAAGCTCCTTAAAATGAGCATCGCATTCTTCACACAGATAATCAATCGTTCTTGGGGCATCCTTTACGATCGCCTTACAGCCCGGCTCCTTACAGTCAATAACACGAAGCGGATTTTTAACCATACGTTCCTTACAGGTATTGCAGAGTCCCTCTTCATGCCCTTTCAAATAGGAGATCAGTGCATCATTGTACACCTTCTTACATTTTGGACATCCGATACTGTTGATATGCAGCTTCGCATCTGACAGACCGATCTGCCTGATGAGAGTTGATACCAGTGTCATAACCTCAACTTCTGCCATTGGATTTGGAGATCCGACAAACTCAACCCCGAACTGGTGATGCTGACGAAGTCGTCCGCTTTCCGGCTTCTCATAACGGAATGCCGGTGTGATATAGAACATCTTGACCGGCTGTGGTTCTGCATATAATTTATTCTCAACATAAGCACGGATCGCACCTGCCGTACCTTCCGGCTTCAATGTGATACTTCTTCCACCCTTATCAACAAAGGTGTACATTTCTTTCTGTACTACATCGGTCGTCTCTCCAACACCACGCTGGAACAATACCGTATGCTCAAATACCGGTGTGATCACTTCCTTTATATTGAATTTCTCACACAGATTTCTTGCCATTGCTTCTACCTGTGTACGTGTTCTCATCTTGTCACCGAACCAGTCACTGGTTCCTCTTGGTGCCTGAGTTATCATATTCCATCCTCCATCTATTGTTCATATTTTTATACTATACATCAACTGATCTGTGATTTATAGCTTCCTTTTAAAATTGACTGAACCTCATCTAAAATATCGGTTGTATTTATAATTCTCTGAAATGCGAGAAATACATTCATGTCAAAATGCCGCACTTCATCGATCACCATCAATAATGCAACCTTTGGTTCAAATGCTTTCCGGTATGCACGATCACTTATGAGCGCGACAAACACGTCACATACACGAATGATCCTTGCTCCGATCGGGATCTCATCTCCCTGAAGGCAGAACGGATAACCGGAGCCATCGTAGTTCTCATGATGATACAGGATAATATCCGCAATATCATCTCCGTAGCCTTCTTTTTTTACGATATCCGCTCCAAGCTTCGCATGGAGTCTCACATAACGCATTTCCTCAATCTTCATGGAATTGCCACGACCATAGATATATGGTGTAATACGAAGCTTTCCGATATCATGGATCATTCCGGCAACCGCAATCTTATGGATCTCATCTTCTGACAGCCCCAGTTCTCTGGCAAGCTTCGACGACAACCGGCTGACACACATTCCATGACGGATGGCATCATTCAGATCCTGTTCATAGTATTCAATTTCTTTATCTATGTCTAAGTTTATAACTTTATCTGTCATTTTGCAAACGCCTGCTTTTTTCTGTCAATCATTTCATCAATTCTCGCGATATAATCGTCTACACTCTTACAATTTTCCACACGATCGATTCGGGTTCCTGTAATCATCTCTCCAGTAACCGGATCCGAATCACCTTCCCTGCGAATCAGCTTACTGGAGCTTCCCGCACCGATTCCTATAATGTCTGTCCGTTCCTCCATGATCAGGATATTATAGAGACATTCCAGTCCATGTCTTGCATATCCGACATTTTCCAGATTGCCGGCCATATTCTTCTGTCTGTACAGATAATATGGTGCAAGACCCAGTTCCTCTGCTACCTGACCGACCAGTGATAACTGCTCGTCCACATCACCTGCAAAGTTGTATTTGTCCATCTCCTGTTTCAGATGTGCTGCCCGTTTGATCGCAAGGGTGTGAACCGTAAGGCTCTCCGGTGCAAGCTTCTTCACTTTTTCCAGCGTCCGCTTCACCATCTCTGCATCTTCACCCGGAAGACCTACGATCAGATCCATATTGATATTATCAAAGCCTGCTTCTCTGGCTCTCTTAAATGCTTCTTCTGCCTGCTCCGGTGTATGTGCTCTGCCGATCAGCTTCAGTGTCTCTCCGTTCATCGTCTGCGGATTGATACTGATACGGCCAACGCCATGAGCTTTCATCACCTGCAGCTTATCTGTCGTTGTACTGTCCGGACGTCCTGCTTCGATCGTGTATTCCCGAATCTGCGACAGGTCAAAATGCTTCTCGATCATGCTGCACAGACGATCCATCTGCTCCGCACTGATCGAAGACGGCGTACCGCCACCGATATAAATGGATACCAGTTTCTTCTCTGTATAACTTGCTGCGACATACTCCATTTCCTTTTCCATTGTATCCAGATAAGCATCGACCTTATCCTTATAAACACCGATCGGATAAGAGGTAAAGGAGCAGTACAGACATCTCGTCGGGCAAAATGGTATGCCGATATACAGGCAGTATTCATTCCGCTCGTCGATCGTCTCAATGATCGCTTTCTCACGTCTGGCAATCTTCACACAGGCATCTGCCTTTTCCAGGCTTGCCACATAAGTCTCCTGATACAGCTTCCGTATCTCCTCATCCGTACATCCACGTTCTACCGCTTCCATTGCAATCTTCACCGGACGTACTCCGGTCAGACTTCCCCATGGAAGAACCCTTCCGGTTCTTTCTGACAGCATCCGGTACATGGCACGCTTCAGAATATTACGGAATACCTTTCTGTCATGATAGTCCTGATCGATCACGATATCCGGTTCCACATCCAGACCGCCGTCCTTCATCCAGATTTTTGTCTGATCTTCTGCAAATTCTGCCACAAGTGTTGCAGTAATATCCTCACCAAGTTCAGGCTTCTTCTCTATATTTTCCGGGGTAATAATCTTCACACCCATATAAAACGCCATGAGAATTACTCTCAGGTCATTATTATAATCTTCTACATTCTGAATCAGACAAATCATGTCAATCTAGTTCCTTATCGTTATTTATGAAAAAAATGGATTGAACTTCTTTTCTCTGCCAATCCTTGAAGTTCCGTTGTGTCCCGGATACACGGCTGTTTCCTCCGGCAGTACAAGTAGCTTCGTCTCGATCGCCTCTAACAGATCCTGTTCATTTCCGGTTGGAAAATCCGATCTGCCAACCGATGAGGCAAATAATGTATCTCCGGTAAACAGCAGATGTCCTTCTGCAAAATAATAACACATTCCACCTACCGTATGTCCCGGCACACTGATACATCGTACTACAGTTCCAAGAACTGCAACCTCCTGTCCATCCTGCAGATAAATATCTGCTGACGTCTCAAGTGGATGACCAAACATTGCAGACAGATTTCCTGTCCTGCTCTCAAGTACCTGCTTCTCGTCCTCGGAAGCATATGCTTTTACTCCTGTCAGCTTTCTCAGATCATCCAGCGCCCCGATATGATCATAATGTCCGTGTGTCAGGAAAATGCCAACACAGGTAAGTCCCGCATCTGTCAGACTCTTATAAATAAAATCTGCATTATCCGCCGGATCAACCACGATTGCTTCCTTTGTTTCTTGATTACTTACGATATAACAGTTGGTTCCCAAATCACCCAACTGATATAATTTCACTTCTAATTCTGCCATTCGGATCTCCTATCCCACTGTTCTCTCTATATCAATAATGCTGTCAACATTTCGAATCTTTGCAATGATCGCGTTCAACTGATCGACCGATTTGATCGAGAAGCTGATCGTGATTGTCGCCTTACCCTGCTTACTTGTCCGGCTGTTGATACTGTTAACACTGATATTAGCCTCACTTAATATCTTCGTGATATCAAAAAGGATTCCGCTTCTGTCATCTGCATAGATATTGATCTCTGTCAGGTAAGTATTATCTGCAACCGCATCCTGCTGCCATTCTGCATCAATAATCCTGTTTCTGTCTTCCTCACTCATGCAGAGCACATTTACACAATCTGTACGATGGATCGAGATACCTCGTCCTCTGGTAATAAATCCGATGATCTCATCACCCGGTACCGGCGAACAACACTTGGAGAAACGAACTGCTACATCATCTGCACCCTTTACGATGATTCCTCCTTGTCCGTGGGACGAATGAGGTGTCCGCTTTAATGCATATGCTTCCAGAATCTCCTTATCATCCGGCTGTTCCGTATGATCCTTGTTATATTCTTCGATCAGTTTATTGACAACCTGACCTTCTTTGATTCCACCATGACCGACTGCCGCCATCGTAGCTTCCCAATCGGCAAAATTATATTTCTTATAAACACGTTCCTGATATTCCGGCTTGGAATACAGGGAATAATCAAGCCCCTTTGATTTACAATATGCAAGGATCAATTCCTTACCGCGGCTGATATTCTCATCCTTAAACTGATGCTTGAACCACTGATTGATCTTCGTCTTTGCCTGTGCACTCTTTACGATATTCAACCAGTCTCTTGACGGTCCTGCCGAATTCTGGGATGTTATGATCTCTACCCGGTCACCATTATTTAACTTGGTATCGATCGGAACCTGCCGTCCGTTAATCCGCGCACCCACCATCTTATTACCGACTGCCGTATGAATAGCATAAGCAAAATCAATCGGCGTAGATCCGCTTGGCAGATTCTTGACATCACCTGCAGGCGTAAAACAGTATACCTGTTCCGCGAACAGATCCAGGTCTGTCTTAACGAAATTCATGAACTCCTTATTATCCGAAGTGTCTCTCTGCCACTCCAGGATCTGACGAAGCCATGACAACTTTTCCTCTTCCTTCTGCATAACCGTACCGGTTATGTTCTCTTTATATTTCCAATGTGCAGCAATACCATATTCAGCCGTCCGGTGCATCTCAAATGTACGGATCTGTATCTCGAATGGTTGTCCTTCCGGTCCGATCAACGTCGTATGAAGGGATTGATACATATTTGACTTTGGCATTGCGATATAATCTTTAAAACGTCCCGGAATCGGCTTATACATCTCATGGATGATTCCAAGTGCTGAATAGCAGTCCCTGACAGTCTCTACCTTAATTCGAACTGCGAAGATATCATAGATCTGATCCAGCGTCTTGTTCTGGTTCTTCATCTTCTTATATATACTGAACAGATGCTTTACACGACCGTCTATCTCCGCATCCAGATGCGCATTATCGATATGCTTCTTTACATCTGCAACGATACGTTTGATATAGGCTTCCCGTTCATGCATTCTCGCATCGATCTGTGCTGTCAGATCCTTATATACCTCCGGCATCAGATACTTCATAGACAGGTCATCCAGTTCTACCTTGATCTTGCTGATACCAAGACGATGTGCGATCGGTGCATAGATATCCATTGTTTCACGTGCCTTTTCCACCTGTTTTGCAGGTGACTGATACTGTAACGTTCTTAAGTTATGCAGTCTGTCTGCCAGCTTGATCAGGATAACGCGGATATCCTTTGCCATAGATAAGAACATCTTTCTCAGATTCTCTGCCTGTACCTCGATCTTATCCGTTGTCATCTTTAACTGGGTCAGTTTGGTAACACCTTCCACCAGAAACGCTACTTCTTCTGAGAACTCTGCCGCGATCTCCTCTGAGGTCATAACCGTATCCTCTACTACATCGTGAAGGATTCCTGCAACGATCGTTTCCTTATCCAGCTCCAGTTCTGCAAGAATAATAGCAACACAGAGTGGATGCATGATATATGGCTCCCCGGACTTCCGAAGCTGTCCTTCATGCGCCTTGGATGCCACCTTATATGCCTTCTCAATCATCGAAATATCTGTGGATGGATGATAGGTCAGAATCTTCTTGATCAGTTCCTTATACAGATCCTCCGGCGGAGTAAAATCCGCAGGTGTAGACAAGTCGATATCTCTTTTTTCCCTCACCGGTTTGTTCTCCATTGCACTCGCCTTCGCCGCAAGCTCTTTTAATTCATCCATGCTTTCTGCTTTATCTTTTACGTTTTCCATGATCTTCACCACTTTTCCCAATTCGAATTTTTCTATTCCAATTTCATCTGTGAATCAGATGATCATTTTTATTTGCCATCATAGCAGATGACAGAAGCCACATCATACTTGGCAAGCTTCTCTCTGCCCTTCAAGCCTGCAAGTTCGATCAAGAATATGATCTTTACCACTTCGCCACCCAGTTCTTCTACCAGTCTTGCAGCCGCCTCCATGGTTCCGCCGGTTGCGATCAGATCATCTACAAGGACAACCTTCTGTCCTGGCTTGATCGCATCCTTATGCATCTCTATCGTAGCACTTCCGTATTCCAGATCATAGGATGCCTCAATCGTCTCTCTAGGCAACTTGCCCTTTTTTCTTACCAGTGCAAATCCCTTTCCATTCTTATATGCAAGAGGTGTTCCAAAGATAAATCCCCTGGACTCCGCCCCGGCTATTACATCATAATCTACGCCCTCAAGCAGACCATCTAATGAATCTATCGCCAGCTTCAATCCATCCGGATCTCCGATTACACTGGTAATATCTCTGAAAATAATTCCCGGCTCCGGGAAATCCGGTATACTTGTAACATATTCTTCTATCTTTTTCATAATCTTCCTCCTACATATATATGTATATTCTACATTTATTTACATTTTCCTTTTCCGCCATCCACATAATATCAAAAGGCCGGTTAAATCTTTAACCCTCATGCTTTCGATATTCGAGCAAACGAATCTGCAGCGTTCTTCTTCCCGCAAATTCATTGATATCCGGATAATAGGCAATATCTAATACAACATGACCGGGCATTCCTTTTAGTATTTTATCACATTCATTTGCTCCAAACCACTGTTTTATGTTAGAAATAAACACTTCCGGGGCAAAACTTATGCCCTCGATCGTGCCACCGTTTTCCATCAGGAACGTAACCCGTA
>ERZ834798.1185-NODE-1185-length-24949-cov-3.241785_pt1 | contig 24949 bp, 17 predicted proteins | sample MGYA00519689_ERZ834798 | MGnify/ENA primary metagenome ERZ834798 (study PRJEB31850, sample SAMEA3708761) | human gut metagenome | biome: human gut; feature: human-associated habitat; material: faeces | place: China | collected 2014 ...
TTCGCGTACTGCATGGGCAGGCGCGTGATGCAGCCGAAATCATCGTAGACCACGCGCACGTCGACACCCGCCGCAGCCTTTTCCCGCAGGAGCTGCAGGATGGGATCCCACATCTTCCCCTGCGCGATGATGAAAAACTCGATGAAGATATAGTGCTCGGCCTTCTGCAGCTCCTCGAGCATGGCCGCGTAGCAGCTTTCGCCGCTCGGGAAGTAGGTCGCGTCGGCGTCGTCATAGATGGGATAGCCGGAGGCGGAGAGCAGATAGCGCGCATGATTGAACGCCGGGGTCCGGGCGGCCGCAAGCTCCCAGAGGGGCTCTTCCTCCTGCTGCAGCTGCTGCATGGTGACGGCCTCGATCGACTGCATCTTCCGGTGCTCATAGCTCGAGATCTTGTTGCCGCCAAAGAGCAGATAGATCGTGAGCCCCGCCACCGGGAAGGCCAGGATCAGCACGATCCACGCGATCTTGTAGCTGGGATTGACGCCGCAGGAGATGATATAGATGACCATGGCCCAGCTCAGCACGTTCATGGTGATGCGGATCCAGAAAAAATCGGCCCGCAGATACGTCGCCATGACGATCAGGAACCCGATCTGCAGCAAAATGCCGACCGAGACCGCCACGACCCGCTGGAACACCAGCTTGGACAGATTCCGCACAGCGCCGCCTCCCTTCGCGTTTCTCACGCAGACTTTCTGCCGATACTATAGCATGTTCCGCGCCCGCCCGCAAGGGACAGGTTTCTTAAGAACTTCTGAAGCTCCCCCGCCCCGCGGGCGGCGGAGCTTTTCCGGCGGTTCTCTCGATCGCGGCTTCTCCCAATTTAAAAACTTTTGTTTGAAAATGATGTTGTAGTCCGGAAAGAAATCTGCTATAATGGAAAGACTTGATCTGTTACTATTTTTTTCAGGAGCGAACCATGGAAAACTGTATCCGCGTGCAGGGCGCACGCGTCAATAACCTCAAAAACATCTCGGTCGAGATCCCGCGCGACAAGCTCGTCGTGCTGACGGGCCTGTCCGGCTCCGGCAAATCCAGCCTGGCCTTCGACACGATCTTTGCCGAGGGCCAGCGGCGGTATGTCGAGTCGCTGTCCTCTTATGCCCGGATGTTCCTCGGGCAGATGGACAAGCCGGACGTCGACAAGATCGAAGGACTTTCCCCCGCCATCTCGCTGGAACAGCAGACCACGGGCCGCAACCCGCGCTCCACGGTCGGCACCGTCACTGAAGTCTACGACTTCCTGCGCGTCTTCTTCGCCCGCCTCGGCAAGATGTATTGCCCACAATGCGGACGCCCCATCGAGGCGCGCGCCGCCGATGAAATCATCGCCGACATCCTCGCCCTGCCCGAAGGTACGAAAGTCATCATCATGGCCCCGCTGGTGGAACTCCAAAAGGGAACGCACCTCGACCGCTTCAAGAAACTGAAGGCCGAGGGCTTCGTGCGCGTGCGCGTGGACGGCCAGCTGTACGGCATGGAAGACATCCCCGCGCTGGACAAGAACAAAAAGCATACCATCGATCTCGTGATCGACCGTCTGGTCATCAAGGACGGCATCCGGGGGCGTCTGGCCGACTCGGTGGAGCTGGCCCTGCGCTACGGCGAGGGCCGGATCATCGTGAACGAGCCCGACAAGGGAGCCGACGGCGACACGCTGCACGCCACGGAATCCGTCTGCCCGGTCTGCAAAATCAGCCTGCCCGCACCCAGCCCGCAGCTCTTTTCCTTCAACAGCCCGCAGGGGGCCTGCCCGCGCTGCGCCGGGCTCGGCACCGTGGAATACTTCGAGCCCATGCTCATCGCGCCCAACCGCGGCCTGTCCCTGAACACCAAGGCCATCCTGCCGTGGGCCAACCCCAAGACCTTCGCCCGCTATGAAGAGGCGTTGACCGCCCTCGGCAAGCGCTTCGGCTTCACCCTGTCCACGCCGCTGTCCGCGTATTCTCCCGAGGCCCTGCAAGCCCTGTTCTACGGTGAGGACGATCCATCACAGAAGTCCAAGAGCGGCCTACGCAGGAACCGCCTCGGCGGTTCCGTGGCCCTTGAGTCGCCGGAGTACGACGACAACGCACCCGCTCCGGTCAAAGCCTACGATGGCCCGTACAAGCTGGCCACGGACAACTGGCCGGGCGTCATCCCCCTGCTTGAACGAGGTATGCAGTACGGCGACATGTGGCGTGATCTGCTGTCCCGTTACCTCCAGAGCATGGATTGCCCCACATGCCACGGCGCGCGCCTGCGGCCCGAATCGCTGGCCGTGCGCGTGGACGATCTCAACATCCACCAGTTCTGCTCCCTGCCCGTGGAACGCGCTCTCCGCTGGCTGAACGGGCGGGAGTTCGACGGGCGCCACGCCCTCGTCGCCGAGCCGCTCCTCAAAGAACTGAATCACCGGCTGTCGTTCATGACCAATGTGGGCCTCGACTACATCTCGTTGGGCCGCACCATGACCACGCTCTCAGGCGGGGAATCGCAGCGCATCCGCCTCGCCTCGCAGCTCGGTTCCGGGCTGGTGGGCGTAACCTACGTGCTCGACGAGCCGTCCATCGGCCTGCATCCCCGGGACAACGAACGCCTCATTGCCACGCTCCGCAGCCTTCAGGGGCGCGGCAACACGGTGCTGGTGGTCGAGCACGACGAAGCCACCATCCGCGAGGCAGACCACATCATCGAGCTTGGGCCCGGTTCCGGCGCGCACGGCGGCGACATGGTGTACCACGGCTCTTTCGAGAACCTGATCAAGCACTCGGAGACGCTGACCGCCAAGTACATGCGGGGGGATCTGTCCGTACCCATCCCCGACGAACGCCGCGAACCCAAGGGCTGGCTCACCCTGCGCGGGGTCACGACCAACAACCTCAAGGATATCGACTGTCCCATTCCGCTCGGCACGCTGACCTGCGTGACCGGGGTTTCCGGCTCGGGCAAAAGCTCACTCGTGGTGGACACGCTGTACAAGCACCTCGCGCTGGCGCAGGGCATCCGCGTGGATCAGCCAGGCAGCATCCGGGGCATCGACGGCGTGGAGGCCATCGAGCGCATCGTGGCCATCGATCAGACGCCCATCGGACGCACGCCGCGCTCCAACCCGGCTACCTATACCAAGATCTTCGACGAGATCCGCAACATCTTCGCCATGACCCCGGACGCCCGCAAGCGCGGCTACCAGCCGGGGCGGTTCAGCTTCAACGTCAAGGGCGGACGCTGCGAGGCGTGCAGCGGCGACGGTCAGATCCGCGTGGAAATGCACTTCCTGCCCGACGTGTACGTCACCTGCGACGTGTGCGGGGGCAAGCGCTACAATCACGAAACCCTCGAAGTCCGCTATCGGGGGCTGAACATCTCGGAAGTGCTGGACATGCCCGTACGTGAGGCCCGCCAGTTCTTCTCCAATTATCCTGTACTCGAACGCCGCCTTGCCGTACTGGAAGATGTGGGGCTCGACTACATCCGTCTGGGACAGCCCGCCACCACCCTCTCCGGCGGCGAGGCCCAGCGCATCAAGATATCGCGCGAGCTCGGCAAGCGTTCTTTGCCCGGCACCATGTATATCCTCGACGAGCCGACCACCGGACTGCACATGCACGAGGTCGGCAAGCTCGTCACCGTGCTGCACCATCTGGTGGAGCTCGGCGCGACGGTCGTGGTTATCGAGCACAACACGGACGTCATCCTCGCCTCGGACTACGTCATCGACCTCGGCCCCGGCGGAGGGGAAAACGGCGGGCGCATCGTCGCCGCCGGAACGCCTGAAGCCATCATGGCCGATCCGAATTCCGTTACCGGCAAGTTCCTCACCGAAGAACGGCGGACACGGCGCAAGCTCGGAGACGGCTAACGCCGATCCCCTTTGAACTGTATGGAAGTATTGGGGAAGGGAAGCCTTTCCGAGGGAAAGCGGCTCCCTTCCCCAAGCCTGCCGACGCGGATCCCATCCCTCGCTTTCCAAAGGCATCTGTGTTTATCGGCTTGTCCGCAGCGTCCCCACCAGAGCGCAGATTGCCTTCGAGAGGTACAAGGCCCTTGCTCTAAAGCGGTAAAAATCGGCATCAGCTCGCCCCAGCTACAAGGAGGGATATTGTTTTGGGGCCGCCCCCCTTCCTTTTCTTCCTTCCTCCCCGGTTCGTTTTTTGATCGGAGCGAAGCCCTCCGGCGGAAACCGGAACAATGGGCGCAACAACGTCCGCTCAGGACACAAAAGGCGGGAAGCCGCCGGGAAACGGTGTTCTTTCCGAAACGCTTCCAAAGGACTGCCTATGGTTTCTCTTGAACTCAACCAAGATCATTGCATCCGGTGCGGGCGCTGCATCAGCGTATGCCCGCAGCGCATCCTCGGACGCCACACCAACGGGTCTGTGGATGTCCTGCACGGGGCTCTGGCCCGCTGCATCCGGTGCGGCCACTGCGTCGCCGTCTGTCCCAAGGCGGCCCTGACCTTGGAACATATCGCGCCCTCTTCCCTGCCGCTTGTCGAGGATGCCCCGCTTTCCGACTTGCAACGCGACATGCTGTTCAAGGCCCGGCGATCCACCCGCGCGTATAAAGACGAACCCGTTGATCGCAACGTGCTCCTCAAGGCACTGGAAGAGGCCCGCTACGCGCCGACGGCGTCCAACTGTGAGGAAGTGGCGTGGCTGCTGGTGGAAGGCCGCGACAGGCTGCACGATCTTGCCTCCCGCGTGGCGGACTGGATGTCGACGCTTACCGGAAAATACAGCCATGTGGCATCGGCTTTCCGCGCCGGGCAGGATCCGATCCTGCGAGGGGCCCCCTCCCTCATCCTCGCGCACGGCGACGCCAACATGCCGTGGAACGCTCTCGACTGTGCCGCCGCCGTCAGCTATCTGGAGCTCGCCCTGCACAGCTACGGCATCGGGACTTGCTGGAGCGGTTTCGTCATCGCCGCAGCCGGCAACGGCGTCGACCTCGGCATCCCTCTTCCCGAAGGCCGCAAAATCTGCGGAGGGCTCATGATCGGGTACCCTGCCGTCCAGTATGCCCGTGTTCCCCCGCGCAAGCCCGTGCGTTTGACGGTCATAGAGTAAACCGCTGGTACGTACCCAATCCCTGAAGAAACAAAAGAAAAGCCCTGAATGCTTGTTCAGGGCTTTTCTTTCGTTTTTTCAACGCCTGAAGGTGATCCTCCTATATGGAGCATTGAAACGAAGAAACCGGGGGAGGAATTGCGCAGTGCGCCCTTCCTCCCCCGGTCAATGGCTTATCTCAAATCCGAGGACTAGGCTTCGAAGTTGGCTTCGAGCAGAGCAAGGATCTGGTCGCGGCTAGCGGCGCGGGGGTTGTTGTTCAGGAGGCGCTTGGCGGCGAAGGCGCGGTCCGCACAGGCGGGCAGGTCTTCACGCTTCACGCCGTAGTTGGAGAGACCGGTGGCGATGTCGAGGTCGTTCAGCAGATCGCGGAAGGCGTCTTCCACGTCGGCGGCGCGGTCCATCACGCTCATGCAGCCGGAACGGTCATCGCCACGCAGGATGTCGGCCACGATGGCGTACTTCTCGGGATTGGCGATGTAGTTGAAGCCCACGCTGAAGGGAGCGCAGAAGGACATGGCCAGGCCGTGAGGAATGTGGCATTCCACGGGCAGGGTCGTGCCGATGGCATGGATGATGCCGTTCTGGGTGTTGCCGAAGCCCATGCCGGCGAGAGCGGAGGCGTACATCATGGCGTCGCGGGCGGCGGCGTTCTTGCCGTTGGCATAGGCCTGGCGGATGTTGGCGCCGACCAGCTTCATGGCCTGAAGGTTCAGGGCGTCGGTGATTGGGGTCGCAGCGATGCCGCAGAAGGATTCCATGGCATGAACGAAAGCGTCAACGCCGGTCATGGCGGTCACGCGGGGAGGCAGACCGAAGGTCAGCTCAGCGTCGAGGATGACGGTGTCGGCATACATGTATTCGGAAACAACGCCCTTCTTGCCGCCGTTCTTGGTGTCGGCGAGCACGGAAATGTTGGTCATTTCAGAGCCGGTGCCGGACGTGGTGGGGATCAGGATGCAGGGCAGGGAAGGATTCGGAACCAGGTTGATGCCGAAGTACTTGTCGATGGGGCCTTCGTTGGAAAGCAGCACGGAAGCGGCCTTCGTGGTGTCGAGGGCGGAACCGCCGCCGAAACCAATGATCACGTCAGCGCCGAAAGCCTTGGCTTCGTCGGTGCAGTGCTGGATGGAATCCATGCTGGGTTCCAGCTGGGCTTCAGCGTACAGCTTCCATTCGATGCCGCCGGCGGTCAGGGCTTCTTCGAGGGGCTTCTGGACGCCGATCTTGGCCAGACCGGGGTCGGTCACGATGAACGCTTTGGAACCTTTGAGGTTCTTCACTTCGTTAGCGGCTTCTTTAATAGCGCCGAGGCCATGCACGATCTTCTTGACGGTGTAATGCACAAAAGCCATTGTCGTATCCTCGCGTTGTTGAAGTCTTCATATGCCGAAGCAGGACAAAGCGCTGCCTTGCCCTGCCGACGATTTTCGGAATCAAAGTCCCGATGCCTCCGGATGAAGGCATCGGGCTTTTCAATTCTTACAGACCGAACTTCTGTTCGACGGTGGTGAACGCCTTGTCGATACCGGCGACGATTTCGTCGATGTCGGCTTCAGTGGCGATCAGGGCCGGGCAGAGGGTCAGGGTGTTGTTGAATTCGCGGAAGGAGCGAGAGGTCTTGCCGATGAGCACGCCAGCCTGCTTGGCGGCGCCGACCATCGCGTTGGCGACGGCTTCAGCAATGGGTTCCTTCGTGGCGCGATCCTTCACGATTTCGATACCGGCGAACAGGCCCTTGCCGCGAACGTCGCCGATGATGGGATGCTTCGCCATCAGGCCCTTGAGGCCTTCGAGGAGGCGGTCGCCCATCTTCGTGCAGTTTTCGAGCAGGTTTTCACGTTCGATGATTTCGATGTTGGCCAGAGCCGCGGCGGGACCGGAGGTGCAGCCGCCGAAGGTGGAGATGTCGCGGAAGTAGGCGTCGGTATCGGCCGGGTCGTTGACGAAGTCCTGGAAGACCTTTTCGGTCGTCACGGTGCAGGAGATGGGAGCGTAGCCGGAAGCGACGCCCTTAGCCATCGTGACGATGTCGGGCTGGACGTTGAAGTGCTGGTAGCCGAACCACTTGCCGGTACGGCCAAGGCCGCAAACGACTTCGTCGATGATCAGGAGCAGTTCGTACTTGTCGCAGATCTCGCGGATGGTTTCATAGTAGCCAGCCGGGGGAACGAGGATGCCGCCGCCAGCGGTCATCGGTTCCACGATCACGGCGCCGAGTTCGTCCGGACCCACGGTCAGGATGACTTCTTCAAGCTGCTTGGCCATCTTCACACCGAGGTCGGCGCAATCGCCGAACTTGGAGCGGTAGACGTCGCAGTCGGGGAATTCATAGAAACCGGGAGCGAAGGGACCGTACTGAACTTTACGTTCGAACTGGCCGCAAGCGCTCAGGGTGCCGATGGTGGTGCCGTGGTAGTCACGAGCGCGGTACAGGATGCCGGTCTTCTTGCCGCCGTGCTTCAGCTGGCCGATCTGACGGACGATCTTGAAAGCCTTTTCGTTGGCTTCGGAACCGGAGTTGGAGAGATACACGCGGCTCATGCCGGGCATCTTGGAGATCAGCTTTTCAGAGAACTTGATGGTGGGGACGTTGCCGATGCCGTTGGCGAAGTAGCACATTTCCATCATCTGCTTGGCGACGGCGTCGACGATTTCCTTGCGGCCGTAGCCGACGTTGACGGTCCACACGCCGCCGGAAACGGCGTCAAGATAGGTCTTGCCGTCGATGTCGGTGATGCGCATCCCTTCGCCCTTCACATAGATGGCGGGCTCGAAATTCTTGTGCTGGGTCAGGTGGTGCCAAACGTACTTTTTGTCCAGAGCGACCAATTCAGCTTTATCGTAAGTCATGGTGCATTCCTCATGAAATAATGATGTTATTGTCACAGGAAGGTTAAAGGCGAAAACCAATTGGCGCACATGGGCCGCTTCCTACCCTTACCCTTGACTTTGACCGGAAAACTGGCCAGTCTCATGCGGACATGAGACTGGTCCAGTCATGAATCACGTCTTACTTCAGGATGTCGCAGGTGCAGTGCAGTTCGTAACCGAGAGCATCGGAAACGCCCTTGAAGTACACTTTGCCGTCGTAGGTGTTGATGCCGCGGGCCAGAGCCTTGTCGTCCTGGCAAGCCTTCTTCCAGCCCTTGTTGGCCAGGTCGACCATGTAAGGCATGGTGGCGTTGGTCAGGGTGAAGGTAGAGGTACGGGCCACGGCGCCGGGCATGTTGCCCACGGAGTAGCAGACCACTTCGCCGCCGTTGACGGGATACTTGAAGGTCGGCTTGTCGTGATAGGTAGCGCCGTGCTTGGCGGTGGGTTCGATGCAGCCGCCCTGGTCGATGGCGACGTCAACGATGGCGGAACCGGGCTTCATGGTCTTCACCATGGCTTCGGTGACCAGTTTCGGGGTCAGAGCGCCGGGGATGAGGACGGAACCCACGAGGAGGTCGGCGTCCTTGGTGGCGGCGGCGATGTTGAAGGCGTTGGAGGCCAGGGTCTGGATGCGACCGCCGAAGAGGTCGTCGATCTGGCGCAGGCGGAAGAGGTTGCTGTCAAGGATGGTCACGCGAGCGCCCATGCCCATGGCAACCTTGGCGGCGGAGAGACCCACGGTACCGGCGCCGAGGATAACGACGTGAGCGGCCTGCACGCCAGCGGTGCCGCCCATCAGGAGGCCCATGCCGCCTTCGATCTTGGTCAGCATCTGAGCGCCCACCTGGGTGGCCATGCGGCCGGCGACTTCAGACATGGGAGCGAGCAGGGGCAGGAAGCCGTTGTCGAACTGCACGGTTTCGTAAGCGATGCCGATGACCTTCTTTTCGAGAAGAGCCTTGGTCAGGGCCGGTTCCGGAGCGAGGTGCAGGTAGGTGTAGAGGATCAGGCCTTCATGGAAGAGGTCGTATTCAGGAGCCAGGGGTTCCTTCACTTTCACGACCATGTCGCAGTCCCAGCATTCCTTGGCGGTAGCAACCATCTGAGCGCCGGCGGCGACATACTCTTCGTCGGTGATCATGCTGCCGAGGCCAGCGCCCTTCTGCACGAGGACGGTGTGACCGGCTTCTTTAAGAGCATGAACGCCAGCGGGAGTGATGCCGACACGGAATTCCTGAACTTTGATTTCGGTGGGGATACCTACACGCATTTGAGTGCCTCCGAGAGCAGTATGTTGAAGTACGTTTTGAAATTCAGGGTGGGGTTGTACTCCATGCCTTCTTTATAGCAACTAGCGTTCCATTTTTCCCAAAGTTCATAACATGAGATTTTTGTTATAGTTTTTTAGAATGTCCTTTTCAGGTCTTTTCGGGTTCAATGCAGTCTCGAATCATTTGCCGCCGAATCACAGGAATGTCCGAGTCAATTTTGCATTACGATGCATAGTTGCATTAGAGAGGTCCTTTCATGACGTCATACCCCGCCTTTTGCGATCACATTCTTCATCAAAATGAGCTCGTCGCCGCCGGAATATGCCACGGGGATACATGGAATTTAATTTTTATAAACAACATGTTAGGAGAAATACTCAAACTTTCTCCCGGACGGATGGACGACGAGCCTTTTTTGCCCCGCCTGACACGATGCGGATTTGATGAAGTGGAAGAAAGCCTGAGCGAACCCCACGGAGGCGAGCTGATCGCCCACCACAAAGAGGGTTCCATGTACATTATCCGCTGGAAAAGCGTTTCCATTGACGATTCCGCGGGCGGGGAACAAGTTCGTCTTATCACAATGTCGAAAATCCCGGTCGATCAGATCAACCGGGTGGCCGAACTGCCCTGGCAGGAGCTGACGGTCCTGCTCGACTCCATCCACGACGGGATCTGGGTCATCGACTCCGACGGCATAACCCTGCGCGTCAACAAGGCGATGGAACGCATCGCCGGGCTGCGCGCCGAGGAAGTCATCGGCAAGCACGTGACCGAACCCATGCACAAGGGGCGCTTCGAAACCTGCGTCACCCTGCGCGCGCTCATCGAAAAACGCTCGGTCACCATGTTCGACGACTATTCCAACGGCAAGCGCTGCCTGAACACCAGCACGCCCATTTTTGACGAAAAGGGCAATGTATGGCGGGTCATCGCCTCCATCCGCGACATGACCGAACTGGAGACGCTCCAGCGCAAGCTCACCGATCTGGAGATGGAAACCCTCGCCTACAAAGCGCGCCTTGAGAACCTCGAAACCGAAATGGACGCCGGGTTCGTCGGACACAGCGCCCCCATGCGCCGCCTGCGCAAGGAAGCCTCCAAGGCCGCCCGCACCGAAGCCATCACCCTCATCCTCGGCGAAACCGGAACCGGAAAGACGCTGACGGCCAAGGCCATCCACGACAGGGGCCAGCGCAGCGCCGAACCGTTCATCGCGGTAAACTGCGGGGCCATCCCCATGTCGCTTATGGAATCCGAATTGTTCGGCTACGAAAAAGGCGCCTTCACCGGCGCGGCCAAGAGCGGCAAGCCCGGCATGTTTGAGCTGGCCCACAAGGGGACCCTCCTCCTCGACGAAATCGGCGAGCTCCCCCTCCCCATGCAGGCCAAGCTGCTGCAAGTGCTCGACGGGCACCCCTTCCACAGGGTTGGGGGGACCAAGCCCATCACCGTGGACGTGCGGGTCATCGCCGCCACCAACAAGCCGCTGGCCGACATGGCTGCTTCCGGGCAGTTCCGCGAAGACCTCTTCTACCGCCTCCGGGTGCTGACCGTGGAAATCCCTCCCCTGCGGGAACGGCCGGACGACATTCCGGTCCTCGCCATGCATTTTTTGCAGGAGATCATCAAAAAAAGCGGACTGCAAAAAAATTTCGATCCGCAAGTGCTGAACTGCTTCCTGACCTACCGCTGGCCGGGCAACGTCCGCGAGCTGCGCGCCCTTGTGCAGTCGCTGGCGACCATGAGCGAAGAAGAGACCATCACCATGCAGGATCTCCCTCAATATATGCAGGCCCAGTCGCCTCTCCCGCAGGGCAGCGTCTCCTTCCGCCAGCCCATGCGCGAGGCCGTCGCCGAACTGGAGCGCAACATGATCATGACCGCGCTCACTGAAACCGGCAGCACCTACAAGGCCGCCCGGCGGCTCAAAGTCAGCCAGTCCACCATCGTCAGGAAAGCGCAACGGTACAAGATCGGCCTCGTGGAAATCGCCCACAAATAATTTTTTTCAAGTGTATCCACAAGCGGATAGGAGGAAAATCAGGCTGCCGGGCTTACCGAAGAGGCCAGGTTGACACCTTCGAGCCTCGTGCGCTAAAGCCCAAAATAAGGTGTGGGGTTGCACGCAGTCACGGGACTCTAGATGGAAAGAGAGAGGATTCTATGCTCAAAAGCCTGCTTGCCGCCGTGGTGACGCTTGCCCTTCTCACCTGCCCCTTCCCCGCCCGCGCTTATGAGAAAACCATCCTGAAAGTGGGCATGGGTGATCCCATCGATTCCGAGATGGGGGCCATCGGCACCCGGTTCAAGGAAGTCGTGGAAGCCCGGTCCGAAGGCAAGGTGGAAGTCCAGCTCTTCCCCTCCGGCCAGCTCGGCGACGAAACGGAAATGATCCAGAACGTGCGCGCCGGGAATCTCGACATCGCCGTTGTGGGCATCGCCAATACGGTCCCGTTCGTGAAGAAACTCGGCATCCTCACCATGCCCTACCTTTTTGACGACATGTACGACGTCGTCCGGGCCACCACCGGCCCCGCCCACGACCTGCTCAACGGGTACGCCATTCGGGAAGGTGGCTTCCGCATCCTCGGCTGGACCTATACCGACTACCGCTACATTTCCAATTCCCGCAAGCCCATCAAAAACCTGAACGACATCAAGGGGCTCAAGTTCCGCGTCCCGCAGAGCGCCATCCTGCTCGCCTGTTATAAGGCATGGGGGGCGAATCCGGTGCCGATCTCGTGGGCGGAAACCTTCACCGCGCTCCAGCAGGGCTTGGTCGACGGGCAGTGCTACGGCTACATCACCTTCCTCGCCTGTAAATTCAACGAAGTGCAGAAATACATCACCGAAGTGCACTACACCTACCAGCTCCAGCCCATGATCCTGAGCCAGCGGGCCTTCAGGAAAATGTCCCCTGAGATGCAGACGCTCATCACCGACGCCGGGCGCGACGCGCAGGAATACTGCCTCGCCTTCCAGCTTGTCGAAGGCGTGAGGGCGAGGCAGAGGCTCATCGAGTCCGGCGTGCAGATCGACCAGCTCGAGGACGAGGCCGACTGGAGGAGTGCCGCCATTTCGCAGGTCTGGCCCGAAATGGAGACGTTCGTGGGCGGCAGGGCCGCCATCAACGCCTTCCTCTCCGCCATCGGGAAAAAACCTTGGAAGTAGGCTTTCCGCACAGGGGGAAGGCGGCTTCATAAGGTTGTCTATTCCCGCGTGCTACCCTACACTGGCGACGCGCCGCGCTGGCGCTCTCCGGAGGGGGACTTCATGCTCAAGAAGGTTCTTCTAGCGATTTTGGACAACTTTGAAGGATACGTCAGCCAGGTTTTGCTTGCGTTCTTCGTGCTGATCCTGCTCTTGCAGATTTTCCTGCGCCAGTTCGGGCACCCCCTGTATTGGACGGAAGAACTCGCGCGGTATTCCTTTGTCTGGTTCGTCTTTTTCGGGGCTTCCTACGCGGCCCGCCTCGCCGCGCACAACCGGGTCACCATCCAGTTCCGCCCCTTCCCCAAATGGGTGGGCGACGCCTGTATGCTCCTCAGCGACGGCGTGTGGCTGTTCTTCAACATCGTCATGGTCGTGGAAAGCCTCACCGTGATCCGCGAACTCCGGGAATTCCCCTACGCCACGCCCGCCCTCGACTGGCAGCTCTCCTATATCTATTTCATCTTCCCCATCGCCTTTACGCTCATGTCCGCCCGCATCATTCAAGTCAACGTGATGAAATTCGTCCTGAAAAAAGAGCTCACCGCGCCCGACAGGATTGAAACCGAGGAAACCCGGAAAGCCTTCATGGACGGAGGGAAGCCATGAGCCCGGCGGGAGTCCTCTTTGCCACCTTTGCGGTGCTGATGCTGCTCGGGTCCCCCATTACCGTGGCGCTCGGCGTGGCGGCCATGGCCGCCCTCTACACGGTGGACCAGAACCTCGTCACGCTGGTGCAGATCGCCTTCACCTCGGTCAATTCCTTTCCCATCATGGCCTTGCCCGCCTTCATGCTCGTCGGGGCGCTCATGGAATGCGCGGGCATTTCGCGGCGGCTTGTCGCCATCGCGGAAAACATCGTCGGCCCCATCCCCGGCGGGCTCGCCGTCTCCACCGCATTGGCCTGCGTGTTTTTCGGGGCGATTTCCGGTTCCGGCCCCGCGACGACCGCCGCCGTGGGGATGCTTATGATCCCGGCCATGATCCGGCGGGGATTCAGCAAGGGCTATGCGGCTGCGGCCGCGGCGACCGCCGGGGGCGTGGGCATCATCATCCCCCCGAGCATCCCGATGGTCGTCTATGCGGTGTCGGGGCAGCAATCCATCACCAAAATGTTCCTCGCCGGGGTAATGCCCGGCATCATGATCGCGGTGGGGCTCGCCGCCATGCACCTCTTCCTCTGCCGGAACATGCCCGTGGCGGAAGATCTCCAAAGCGGCTCGGGGGACTCGCTGCTCAAGGCGCTCAAGGACGGGCTTTGGTCGCTCATGGCTCCGGTCGTCATCCTCGGCGGCATCTACGGGGGGTTCTTCACGCCGACCGAGGCCGCCGTGGTCGCCATCTTCTACTCCATCTTCGTCGGGCTGTTCATCCACCGCGAGCTGACGTTCGGGGGGATCCGGCACTCGCTCCAGATCACCTCATGGATGACCGGGCGCGTGCTGATCATCATGTTCACGGCCTACGCGTTCGAGCGGCTGCTCGTCCAGTACCGGATACCCGACATGATTGTGGAGCACATCCTCGGCTTCACCTCGGACGTCGCCGTCATCTGGATGTTCGTCATCGCCCTGCTGCTCTTTCTGGGGATGTTCATGGAGACGCTGGCGATCATCCTGCTGGCGACTCCCGTACTCCTGCCGGTCATGACCGCCTTCGGCGTGGACCCCATCCACTTCGGCGTGGTGCTGGTCTGCTGCTGCGGGGTCGGGTTCTCCACGCCGCCCCTCGGCGAAAACATCTTCATCGCCTCGGGCATCGCCGACACCACGCTTGAGGACATCTCCTACAACGCCCTGCCCTTCGTCTTCGTGACCGTGGGCGTCATCATCCTCTGCGTCTTCGTCCCGGACATCGTGCTGTTCCTTCCGCGCATGATGTATTGAGCCACATGGATACGGGAACGGGCACTCTGCCCCCTCAATTCAAACAGAGAAGCCGCGCCGCTTTCAGCCAGACATCGCCCCGCAGAAAGCCCGAGGCTTCCAATTGCAACCGTTCCGTTTCCACACGGAGCCTTTCCCACAAAAAAATCCCGAAGCCTTCGCTCCGGGATTTTTCTTCACGCTATGCAACACAAGAAATTTGCCCTGCCCCACTCTATCTGGCAACAGGGCCAAAAACATTAAAAAGCAAGGAAATGGACGCGGCCCGCGTAGCGGTTTGGGGAAGGAGCGCAGGGATATTCTTTATATCCGGAGTGTTCCCCCACATTCTTCACATCAGAAGGTCGCTTCCTGCCCGGTGGCTTGGGCCAGCTCGCGGAAAAGGCGCAGGCTCTCTTCGGCCTCGGTCTTCTCCATCTTGTGCATGGCGAATCCGGCATGGATAATGATATAGTCCCCGATTTCCACTTCCTCGGGCAGCAAAATGCCGGAAACGGTCAGGCAGGTCGGCCCGTTGCCCACGGTGGCCTTCAACATGCCGTCATCAGACTTTTCAATGACTTTCGCAGGGATGGCAAGACACATAATGAGTCCTTTCGCTGATTTTCGGCCCCGCGGGAACGGAGGGTTTCACAAAACGGATGCCGTGCGGGGAAAATGATAGTATCCATCCTCAAGCCCCCAGGCAAGCCCGAACCTCTGATTTCGCATGAGATATCCCTGAAAAGGGCCATAGCGTATTATTGACATCCTTACCATTCGGCTTTATGGGTAAAGGCATGAATACGCTAAAGCCCATCAAAGACGCAACGACCAGCTTCTCCCGCTCCGTGCTGGGGACGCTGCTTTTTGCTTTCGGGCTTTTCCTGTGTTCCTCCTTTTCCGCGCAAGCGCACATAGACAACGATGTCAGCAGGCAGTTCGAAGCCCTCCTTGAAGCGGCCCCTTCGGCGGACGTCTTCAAGGCTCAGCACTCCGAACTGGAAGGCAATGACATCGGCCCGCAGCTCCAGCGCTTCGATGCCGTTGACGAAGATTCGGCGCTTGTTGAAGCGTCCAGCGGTTGGCGGCAGCTTGACGCGGCGCTTGCCCGTTCCGAAAGGAACCTTTTCGCCAGCATTTCCGAAACGCTCAACGGCAACATAAGCCAAACGACGGCCCGGACGCCCAAGAGCGTCACCGACAAGCCCCTGCCGCACTCGTCGGGGTATGCCGCCGCGTTGGCCTCAGCGCCTGTCCTGCCGCAGATTTCCGTCACCCCGGTGGCGCTGCCCATCGGCACGCCCCTTTGCTTCCTTCCCGCCGAACGCGGGCTCGTCTCCTACCCCACGCCTCCTCCATACGGTTGCTAGAGCTTCCGCTTTTCCGTCCTTCGCTTTCTGCGTGACAGAAAAGCCCTGACTCGCGCAGCCGGTCTTCTGCACTCCTCACACGTCTCCCGCGCAGAATACCCGGAACGCCCGAATCAGTGTGCGTCCTGTCGGCGGTTCCGCCGTTCCCGACAGCATTCTGCTCCTGCAACCGTGTGAGAGGCTTTCATGAAACTCTCGTTCCGATATGCGATTGCCGCCATTGTCATGGCCGGCGCGCTTTTCCTCCTGTCTCCGACGCTTATGCCGGAAGACGTCAACCTGCCGGGCGCGTCCCGCATCAGTCTGGGCCTCGATCTCAAAGGCGGCGTTCAGCTCACGCTGGGCGTGGATACGGAAAAAGCCGTTCAGTCCGCACTCATCAACAGCGGGCAAGTGCTTCGCCAGAAGGCCCGTGAGGCAGGGATCACCGTCCTTGGCCCCCGCCAGATGCCCGGCGGCGTGCAGGAACTCATCATCGCCCGCGCCAACCAGGTCGATGCGTTCCTTGCCCTCGCCAAGAAGGACACCCCTCAAGTCGTGCCCGGAACGCCCCGTACCGGGGCCGACGGCGCGGTCCACCTGCCCTACTCGTTCACGCCGGCCTTCGTTAAGCAGACGCAGGATCTGGCCGTGGATCAGGTGCTGCGTACCATCTCCAGCCGCATCGACCAGTTCGGCGTGGCGGAACCGGATATCCGCAAGCAGCAGGGCGACCGTATCCTCATCCAGCTTCCCGGCCTGACCAACGTCAACCGTGCCGTCCAGCTCGTCGAGAAGTCCGCCGATCTGTCCTTCCACCTCGTCCGCGACGACATTTCCCAAGGCTATCTGCCTCCCGGCGTCGCCTTCTATCCCATGACGGGCAAGCACGGCGAAGCGACCAACGCCAAACTGGCGCTCGACAGCACCCCGCTCCTGAGCGGCAAGGAAGTGGCCGACGCCCGCCCCGGATTCGACAATAAAAACACCTCGATGGTCAGCCTGTCGTTCACCCCTCGCGGCGCGGCCCTGTTTGAAATGGCCACCGGCGAACATGTCGGCAAGCGCCTCGCCATCGTGTTGGACGGGACCATCCACAGCGCTCCGGTGATTCAGGAAAAGATCGCGGGCGGCACGGCCAGCATCAGCGGCCAGTTCACGCCCGAAGAGGCGCAGGACCTCGCCATCTCCCTGCGCTCCGGCTCCCTCGCGGCTCCGGTCCACGTGCTCGAACAGCGCACGGTAGGCCCCGCCCTCGGCGAAGCGTCGATCACCAGCGGCATCCTCGCCGCACTCATCGGCACGCTGGCGGTCATGATCATCATGCCCCTGCGCTACGGCTGGTCCGGTATGCTCGCCAACGGGATGCTTCTCTGCACCCTCAGCCTGCTCATGGGCGGCATGGCCGCGCTCGGCGCGACCCTGACCCTGCCGGGCATAGCGGGCGTCGTGCTGACCATCGGCATGGCCGTGGACGCGAACGTCCTCATCTTTGAGCGAATACGCGAGGAGTTGGCCCTCGGCCTGACGCCTCCCAAGGCCATCAAGGCCGGTTTCGAGCGTGCCAACCTTTCCATTGTGGACTCCAACCTGACGACGATCATCGTCGCGGCCATCCTGTACCAGTTTGGGACCGGCCCGGTGCGCGGCTTTGCCGTCACCCTGACTCTCGGCATCATCGCCTCCATGTTCTCGGCGATCTTCCTGTGCCGCATCGCTTTCGACGCGTGGATGAAGCACACCAACGGCACCCGCCTCAGTATGCACGGCCCCATGGAACTGCGCGCCCTGTCGGGTTACCTGTCCCACTTCCCCTTCCTCAAGCGCGTGAAGCACGTGGGCGTACTGACGCTTCTGCTTGTGATGGTGGCGGTTTCCGTGGGTACGTGGCGCGGCGGCCTTCAGTACGGCGTCGACTTCTCGGGCGGCGTTGCGGCGCAGGTCCGGTTCGAGCACCCCGTTTCGGACAAGCAGCTCATCGGGGCGCTTGATCCCATGCATCTCGAAGGCCTGATGACCCAGCAATACGGCGACAACAATTCCGTCTGGCTGCTCCGTTTCGGCCTGCCCGACATGCCCGCGCAACAGCTCGGCGAAGCCCTGCTCAGCCATCTCCAGACCGTGGACGACGGCGGGACGGTTTCCCTGGATCGTCTGGAAACGGTCGGCCCCAAGGTCGGAGATGATCTCCGCAGCTCGGCTCTGGAAGCCATCTATTATGCGCTGCTCCTGATCACCGTGTACATTTCGGGGCGCTTCGAACAGCGCTGGGGCACGGCCGCCCTGCTCGCCGGAGCGCTCACGGCCACCATGATCGCCCTGCAATGGATGGGCGTACCGACGGAAGGCCGCATCCTTGCGGCACTGCTGCTGACCCTGTTCCTGTGCTGGCGGTTCCGCCTCTCCTTTGCGGCGGGAGCGATGGCCAGCCTGATATTCGACGTCACGACGACCACCAGCCTGCTGGTCATCCTCGGGCAAGAAATCGATCTGAACATCGTAGCGGCACTTTTGACCATCATCGGCTATTCGCTGAACGATACCATCGTGATTTATGACCGAATCCGTGAAACCCTGCGGCGGGAGAACCCCGACTCGCCGCGCCCGCTGCCCGAGATCATTCAGGAAGCGCTTGGCGACACCATGAGCCGTACCCTGCTGACCGCAGGCACGACGCTCGTGGCGGCCCTCGCCCTGTTCCTGCTCGGCGGCCCGGTCATTTACGGCTTCGCATTGACTATGCTCATAGGTGTTTTCATGGGAACGATTTCCTCCCTGTTCGTCGCAGCGCCAATGCTTCCCCTGTTTGGCGACACCCTTTCGTTCAAGACGGCCGTTACCCTAGGCGTCTTTGAGCGGCCCGGCGAACACGGCGTGGTTTGATGGCGGGAAACCTCCTCTCCCCGCCTCCGTTTCCATGAATACGGGACCATCAACGCTCCCCTGTTGATGGTCCGGGAGGACAGGATTCACCCCTGAGATTCCGTCCTCCGAAGACGACGCGTCGGGCGTTTTACGGCCGCCCGGCGGGTTATGCAAGCGCGGATTCCGGGTTTTCTCCTCCACCCGGGCTCACCTTCTTTCCCCTGTGAAGGTGGCCGCGTTCGGGCAACATCCATCCCCCTGAGGATGTCGCCCCTCTCCTCGAACGGCGTCGGCACTACCTCCTCAGTGCCGGCGCCGCTTCTTTTGGAAAATGGGGGAGGGAGGAAGAGCCTTTCTGAAGCCCCCCCTTCCTCCCCTCCCCAACCCCTCCTTCCCAAAGGCTTTCATCCTTATCGAATCCCTCATGGGGGATATACAGGAGAAGACGAGGCAGGCTTCGGTAACTGGGCCACGCTGAGTAAAACCTGTTGGAAGGCTGAAGGTAATGATTGGTCAAAACAGGGAAAGTGGGCAATGGTATCTTCGTTGCTAGGGAAAGGGGCTGCCGGGGAAGGCAAGGGAATCGCTTCCAATCGTTTTGCCCTTGGGATACGTTCCACTCCACGCCGGATGCACAAGAGCGTTTTTTCTTTGGAAAGGATACCATGTTAGAGGAAGTCCGCATTTTCGGGAACTCTGGGAACAGAGACGCGATGCGAACAATCATCCTTTTTAAAATAAAAAAGATAGATGTGATACGGTTGGGTTAGCTGGGGGAGGGAAGGCTTTTTCAAAAAATTCCCCTTCCCCAACGTCACCGGAACATTTCAAAAGCCGTTCCCCCCTACCCCACTGAAACATTCATATGGAGATGTGCCATGTCCACGTTTACGCCGCCAGCCCTGCACGGCATCATCGGCTATCCTCTCGGGCACAGCATGAGCCCGCTCATGCACAATACGGCCTTCAGGACATTGAACCTACCCGGCGTCTATCTTTCATGGCCCATTGAACCGGGACGGCTTCCCGCCTTTGTGGACGCCGCCCGGCTGCTGAATATCCGGGGCTGCTCCATCACGATTCCCCATAAGATCGACATCATCCCTTTATTGGACAAAACAAGCGAAAACGTAAGGGAGATGGGTGCCTGCAACACCCTCTATTGTGACGGCGAAAAAATCTGCGGAGAAAATACCGACGTGATCGGATTCACGGCTCCGCTGCGAAAGCGCTCATTGCCTCCGGAAACCCGCGTGCTCGTGCTCGGTGCGGGAGGCGTTTCACGGGCGGCCATTGCGGGACTGCGGAGGCTCGGCCTCGCCAATATTACCCTCACCAACCGCCGGAAAGAGCGCGCGGAAGCCCTCTGCAACGAATTCGGTTTGCTGTGCGCTCCGTGGGAAGAGCGCGGAGACGTCCCCGCTGACCTCATCATCAACACGACACCACTCGGCATGACCGGAGCCCAAGAGCATGAAACGCCCTACCCTCGGGCATTTCAAGATAATGGCATTGCCTATGATCTGATCTACACGCCGTTCCAGACCCGTTTTTTGCGCGACGCCGCGGCTGCGGGCTGGGAAACCGTCTCAGGCCTCGACATGTTCATCGGGCAGGGGGACGCGCAATTCCACCTGTGGACGGGGCACCATCTTCCGGAAGAAGCCATAACGGCGGTGACTTCCGCGCTTTATGGGCAATAAAAAACGCCACACACTTCCATTTCCCCATAAACCGGCTCATTTCAAAAAATACGGCGAAAAGATTAAACTTTCCGCCATATTGCTTTCCCAAAAACTGTTGTCCGGAGGAACTCCTGCTGGTCAGCCTCCCCACCAGCCGAGAGTCTTTGGGATGGGAAGGGGGAGGTTTGGAGGGGAAGGGCTTTCTGAAGAACGCCCTTCCCCCTCCAATCTTTCATTCATCCAACGCCCGCATCACCTGTTCCGGAGTAATGGACTGCATACACGCATGGTTGCGATCACAGTGCTTCTTGCCGTGCAGCGTACAGGGGCGACAATCCAGCTGCGACTCAAGAACCCGATCCTTCGGCCCCGCCGGGAAAAAGCCCCATTCTTCCGTCGTGGGCCCAAACAGCGCCAAAACGGGCGTGCCGACCGCCCCCGCGAGATGCATCGGGCCGGAATCTCCCGTGATCAATAGGGAAGAGGACTTCAACAATGCGCATGTCTCACGTAGGGATGTGCGATTGGTAAAATTGCGGGATGCGGGAATCCCCTCCATACAGCTGCCACGGCCAATGACGATCCACGGTATGCCGCGCGACTCGAAAAGCTCCACGAGCTGACGCCAGTATGCCTCTTTCCATGCCTTATCAGGGTGCGTGGCATACGGATGCAAGGCTATGGGAGGAGTGCCCGCCTTATCCGGAAGCTGTTCCAGCAGGCGTTGTCCTTGCCTGATCTCCTCATCGGAAAGCCAAATGTGGGGCAAAAGCGCGGCACGGGGAGGAGGCGTAGCCTCCACGGCAAGGGCATAACGCTGCGGGACGTTCCATAGCCTGAGTTCATTCCGGAACAGCCGCCCTTTGCTCCGCAGGAATAAACGACGCTCAAGGCCAAGTTTGCGATAGCGTTTTACAGGCCCTTTCCACAATAGGGAAAGCAAACGGGTACGCAGGGTGCCATGCAGATCGAGCAACCCCTGCCCTGCGTGGGCTTCCGCCAGATCGCGGAAAACGCCAAGCTGACGCGGAAATCTCAAATCCTCCTTGGCGAGCCCAACAATGGAACGCACAGCCGGGTGCCTTTCCAAAACAGGAGCAAACGCCTCACGAGTAATGACCGTGAACGTCCACCCGCGCGTGCGGTGCCAGTATTCGAGAACTCCAGTGGTCAAGGCAACATCGCCGAGGGCGCTCAGGCGGATCACAACCCATTCCGTAGGGGCTGAGGCGTCATGAAAAGATGAAGTTGTCATGCCCGGAAACTATCAGCGGCCATTCCAAAAGAAAAGGATTTCTCTGTGGTCCCATGTGAAGAAACTCCCCTTCCAGAAGCGAGGATAAGGGATTTTGGTTCACCCCCTCTTGCTCTTTGTGCCATGATCCGCTAAAGTCTTTCGCTGGACGGAGAGGTAGCGAAGCGGCCGTAACGCGCTCGACTCGAAATCGAGTTACCGGTGATGAGCTGGTACGTGGGTTCGAATCCCACCCTCTCCGCCACTTATGCTAACGCGCTGGATTCAGTGCGTTTTTTATTTGGCACGAGCTTTATTCCCTGTGGATACATTTCAGGGATACAGTTTGGAGCTCGACATGCCACCATCTTACAGGGTTTCTCACCCACGTCCCAGCTCACACCTCACTCTCCATCGCGGTATTCTCTATTTCCGCATTCTTGTTCCCAACCATCTGCAATCATTGCTTGGCAAATGTGAGATCAGGCGTTCTCTGAATGGTCTGGACAGTCGAACCGCACGCTCCAAAGCGTTGCGGCTCTCGCTCGTTGCCCAACACTTTTTTGCCCTGTCCGAAGACCTGGTCGAAGAACGGATACATTCCGTGCAGGATAATATCTCACAACAATTTGGTATTACAAAAGAAAATATCAAATCCGTGGGTACATTCCTGTTCGATTCCACACTGAAAAAAGACCTGTCTCCAGCTTCCCTGACCCTCTTGCTTCCCTCTTTTCTGAGGGAACAAAAGGGAACCCTTTCCATCAAAATATTTTCTGAAAAGGCTGCTCCTGTCCGCAAAGACCCCATACAGGACAAAGCCCCTGCCGTCAGACAAGAAGGCAATATCCTTACCAGGTCAGCTGAAAAAACACGCCGCAGGATCAGACTGGAAGGGAAAAAGGAACTCCCCAGTCTCAGGGACGCTTTTGATGCCTACGTCAAAGCCAAGACGCTTACATGGTCAGCCGCAAGCGCCAAAGACATTCCTCCTCAGGTACGGCAGTTCGTGGAAATAGTGAGGGAACTGGAGCATGGTCGGGATATTCCCGTGGATGAGCTTTCTCGTGAGCACATCCGCAGCTACTTCGATACGCTGAAACACCTGCCCTGCCGCCTTTGCGGACAGAGGCAGTTTACGGGCAAAGGCTGGCTTCAGCTTGCCGATATGGGCCGCTCCGGACAGATCGAACGGCTTTTAAGCGTGAAGACAATGGAAGTCCGCCAGACAAACGTGCGAAGTTTCGTCAACTGGTGTGAGTTGGAGTATCGCGGAGCTGTACAGGCCAAATACGTGAACTCAGGGTTCCCGAAGGTTCTCTCCGACAAGGACATCAGACGAAAAGGCGTGAAACGTGAGTCGTTCACACAAGATGAGCTGAAAGCCCTTTTCGGGGACATGGGAAAGTACGTTCAGGCAACGGAAGGCGTATCATCACGCTTCTGGGCTCCGTTGATTGCGCTGTATTCCGGGATGCGGCTGGAGGAGATTTGTCAGCTCCATCTTTCCGATATCGTGAAGGTGGATGGAGTGCTGTGCTTTTCCATCAATGAGGAAAGCGGAGGATCCGGGTATGTGAAGCACGTCAAGAGCTTTGCTGGTATCCGCAAGGTGCCTGTCCATCCTCATTTGTGGGATGAACTCGGACTGGAGAAGTTCGTTGCTTCCAGATGGGCGAACACTACGAAGGAAAAGTACACATCGACTCTGCTTTTTCCTGATTTACAGGAAAGAGTAAACGCCGTGAACCATGTCACTGTGAAGCTCGGTTCCGCCCTGACGCACTGGTTCACGCGCTATCGTCGTTCCGTGGGAGTGGGTGGACAACATGGTGAGCCGAGTACCAAGGCTTTCCATAGCTTCCGCCATACAGTGATCGAGTATCTGCACAAAGAGGCCTGTGTGGACCTTTCTATGCTTCAGGCCGTGGTTGGGCATGAGATGGTGGATATGGGCGTCACTGAAAATTACGCTGGTGACTGGCCTGTGAAGACATTGCTGACGGATGTCATTCAAAAATTGAATTGGATTTCATTTTTTCAGAGAAATTACTCTTAGAGGTTAATATGGATGACCACTTTCTTAAAGAATATGCTAATATTTCAACACAGAGATCACGTAGTTTTACAAATGAAGATCAATATGCATGGGAACACTGTCTTCGTATACTCGATAAAGAAGTAAGTAAATACGATTTTCCATGTAGCCTACGCAATACTGTGAATATATATTGATGTTGTCAATTATTATTTATCAATGTTGAGCGATGATGATAAAATATCGTTTGTGAAAGATGTTAATAAATGTTCTGGTTAAATAATTGATAAAAATTTCTATAAACCAATAAATATACTATGATTACTTCTTGAATATATCTGCAAAAATAAATTATTAACGTGAAATGGATACATTTGTTATAGGTAAAATTATGTAAATTATTCATAAAAATTGTTTTGATATGATTTTCTTTACAAGAAGAATTGCTTATAAATGATAATATATTAAAAACAAAAGTTAATGATGAATATATTCATAAAGTCTATATACGAGATAAAAATTTATTATTCATAATCCTATAGGTGATGACTTTGATTGTAGCGGAAATATTGATCAGGCGAAGTGCAGATATTCTGATAGTGAGGGAATTTATTTTTACTTCATGGCAGCACAAGTTATTCCTGAAGACGTGAATAAAGGATTCCTTTACATTGGACGTAAGCCAGTGACTATAAGGTTCCTTTCTCGTAAAGAAATGAATGATAACCCCTATGCTACTGTGTTACTTTGCCAAGATGAAAATATAAGCTATTTTCTTCGGAAACAACTGAAGGAGGACGGTCATGGCGAAAGTTCAAATTTTGTTGTTTCTGGTTATTGGGAACATGCTGATGTTCAAAAGTATATAGATTTTAGTCCTCTTGCTGGACGTAATGTTGTCATAGTACCACCAATTACTGAAAATGGGTTAAAAAGTGTTCCTCAATGGATAAAACGGTGCCAACGTGGAGGGGATTCGAATGTTCGTGTTTACAATGGAATGCTTCTTTTAAATGAAATGCCAATGACATCAGAAGAATCTTCTACATGTTTGAGAACCCTAGCTTGCCATGTAATTCCTTTATATGGTGCTGATACTACGGTATTAAAAAATATCGCAGATGAATCTATTTCTTTAAAAGAATATGATGAATGGCTTCATGATCGTTGCTTAAAGCAGTATTGTTGAAGAAAAAATAAAAATCCATTGATTTCATTCGAAAAACTTTGTGGTATAGAAGTCGCAGAAGATGTTGTTGAATATAAACTTGATGCAATTATTTACCCTTCAAATGCAAAATTAATTTGGGAAACTTCAAATATAAGTAAAATATTTGTTATGCTCGAATTCATAAAATCGTTAACTACAAGAGAAAAGTGCTTTTGATTGAAAGTTTATTCTATAAGGAATGTATACTCCTTAGAAGGAGAACCAGATCAAAGCAGATTGAGGAGAGCACGTAAGCAAATATGTCATAGTGATGAACAATTTAATGTT
>ERZ834798.1192-NODE-1192-length-24785-cov-3.706470_pt1 | contig 24785 bp, 18 predicted proteins | sample MGYA00519689_ERZ834798 | MGnify/ENA primary metagenome ERZ834798 (study PRJEB31850, sample SAMEA3708761) | human gut metagenome | biome: human gut; feature: human-associated habitat; material: faeces | place: China | collected 2014 ...
AGACGAAATACCTTTGCTCTACGGACAAGGGAAATGCACTGGTGACGGTGGTGCCGGAACAGATTCAGTCCCCATCCATGACGGCAGACTGGGAGGAAAAACTGCTGAAAATAGAACACGGCGAGTATGACAGCGATGCCTTTATGGGTGAAATCAGCAGCATGGTCAGCGGACTTGTAAAAACCTACGAGGCTGTGAAAGGTGCCGATGTTCTGATGCAGCCGGAACGCAAAGTCATTGGTTCCTGCCCCGCCTGCGGCGGTGATGTCTGCGAAACGGCAAAGGGATGGTTTTGCAGGGATAAGGGCTGTAGATTTGCACTCTGGAAGGAAAACAGATTCTTTCAGACACTGGGAAAGCAGATGACAGAGGAACTGGCAAAGCAACTGGTAAATCAGGGAAAAGCACGGCTTACCCATTGCTATTCCAGGAAGTCCAATCGTTACTATGACACAACCGTTCATGTAGAGACCGGCGAGGACGGTGCAGCAGCATTTAAGCTGGAGTTTGGAGGAAAAAAATGAGCATGAAAATGATGAATGCAGCTTATCTGGTGGATAATGTCGCTCTGCTTTCCTTGCAGGAAAAGCAGGACGGTGTGGAGTTCCACTGTTTTGATATGGGCAGCAAGGTGCAGATTGCCGAGGGACACATGGGTTGGGATGTGTTGGATAAACAATCGTTTTCTACTCTCGAAGAAAGCGCGAGGGTGGCAGCACTCAAGGAGATTCCCCAGCTTGACGGTCTTGCCGTTGCGCCGGTAGCTCCGGAGATGCTGGAGCAGGTACGCGGCGGCAGAAAGGTTCTCTGGCAGATGAAAAAGGCTGATCCTGAGCTGGAGAATGCAAAAAATATCCGGTTTATCACCAGCAACTACGAGGATCGGTTCAAAATTCCGGATGGCAGTGCAGTGGAGATCGAGTATCCGAACCGGAAGTTCTCAGCTCGCTGCGAATATATGGACGAATATCATTTGCGCCTGGGGTATGATGTTTTGCACATCTGTCAGCTGGCAGAAATGCTGGAACGCGGCGGTGGTACATGCCGCCCGGAGCCGCTGATTACGGAAGAACGCAGTGCATGGGATTTGGGAAGCAAGGGCTTTCTTGCCATTCAGACCTGTGAGGACGGTTACGACTATACCTTATATCATAAGGACTTTACGGAAATTGACGGTGGACAGATCGACAACCCGGAAATCAGCATGAATGCAGCCAGAGACCAGATTCTTTCGGATTATGGGTTCGGTGGCCGCACCATGACGCGGATTGACTATGATGAACTTTGTGATCGTGCAGAGGAAGCGGAAAACAGCAGACGGGAATCTGTGCTGGGTAAACTCTCGGATTTGTCTTCCAGAACGGATACGCCGGTGAAAGCTGCCAAGGCGAAGGAGGCAGAGCGATGAAATACAAGCTTACGAAGGCAGAGCAGGAAACCGTCATCAATTTTGATAATGAACTGGAAACCGCCAGCATTTATACCCATGACAGCCGCCTGATTAAGAAGCTTCGGGAACTGCGAAAACAGTATCCGGAGCAGTTTATTTTGGAGCACCGGGAGCATGGGTCGGTCACTTATACGATTCCGAAACGCTGCGTCGGTATCCGACCGCCTTATAGTGAAAAGCGTCGGGAACAGCAGCGACAGGAAGCAAAGGAAAACGGCCTGCCGTTTATGGAGAAGGGAGAAATGAACGATGGCAAGAATTGAAAAATGGGATGAAGTGCATGGAACGCAGGCACCGGACGAAAGAATGATGGCATTTCTCGACAGTACTACCGACCAGTATGCGATTTTGCAGCTTCGCCGCAGCGAGGATACGGTATATGAACGCTTTTCGTCTATGCACGAACTGGAACGGATGGGGCTGGAACCGGATATTGACCATTATGAGGTGGTTTATACGGCTCCGCTTCTTCCCTACAAGGATCAGAATACGATGTTGGAGGAACTGTATGCGAAATTCAATGTTTCCCGCCCTGATGATTTTACTGGGCATAGTCTTTCTGTGTCTGACATCGTGGCTTTACGGCAGAATGGTGTTGTAAGCTGTCACTATGTGGATTCCATCGGCTTCCAGGAACTACCCGAATTTTTGAAACCGGAGAATTACCTGAAAGCCACTGAAATGGCAATGGAAGACGATTACGGTATGATTGACGGCGTAATCAATAACGGAAAGAAGGAAGAACCGACGGAGAAAGCATCGGTTCTGGATCGGCTGAAGGAAAAGCAAGAGGCTGTGCCTCCTGCACCGCCTCGCAGGTGCTGCGAAGAAAAGGAGTTATAAATGCGTTTTACGGATGACGAATGGATGCTCATGATGCTTTACAGCCCTGGCACAAGGACAGGGCTGATCGAAGAGCTTCAAAAGATGCAGAAAAGTCTGACCGGCAGAGACAGAAACCTGCGCAGGTGGACGGCCTCGCTGCTTGCGAAACTGGCAGAGATGACGGATGCAGAATATGAGGCACTGGATTTGTATCCAGACGAATAAAGGAGAGGAGGAAAAAGACAGATGATGACAAAAACGGCTTATTATATGCAGATGGCACAGGAAGCTGCGGCACAGATCACTGGCAGCAAAGAACAGTGGACAGCGTTTCTGACCACATCCGCGCGGCTTTATAAGTATCCCTTTGCGGAGCAGCTGATGATCTATAAGCAGAGACCAGAAGCAACGGCCTGTGCAGAGTACGATCTCTGGAATGACCGGATGAATCGCTATGTAAAGCGTGGCTCCAAGGGCATTGCTCTTTTGGATATGCGCGGGGAGCAGCCGAAATTGCGGTATGTATTTGATGTGGCAGATACCGGAGAACGGAAGAATTCCCGCCCGGTACAGCTCTGGAAAATGAACGCGGAGCATGAGCAGCCGATCATTCGGGCACTGGATGCAGCGTTTGATGTTCCTGCAGGTGCCGGGTCTCTGGAAAATCATATCATGGAAGCGGCAGAACGCCTTGCAAGGGATTACTGGGAGGAAAACCGTAGGCAGATTAGTGACATCGTTGCTGATTCCTATCTGGAAGGGTATGATGAACTCAACATCGGAGCTTCCTTTAAGAGAGCTGCCGCTGTCAGCATCGCATATTCCGTCTTTACCCGGACGGTGGGCAATGCAGATGACTATTTTGAACACGAGGATTTTCTGGACATCTTTGATTTTAATACGCAGGCTGCCGCCAATGTGCTGGGAACTGCGGTCAGCGAAATGTCCAGCCAGATCTTCCGGGAAATTGAACGCACGATCCGAACCTATGAAAGAGATAAGCAGGCAGAAAGGAGCCAAAACTATGATGGAGCTGAATTACACGAAGAACGGCGATTACCTGATTCCGGACATCCAGTTGTCGGTGCAGGAACAGAAGCCCCTGGGCAAGTACGGGAGGATGCGCAGAGCGTTCCTGCAGGAGAACAACACGCTGCTGTACAATCACCTGATCCTGACCGAGAAGCTGTACCCGCACCTGTGGGAGATTCAGGAGACCGCGACCGCACGGATGGAGCAGATGATGGCGGATCTTCTGAAAGCGAATCCGGCACCGGACAAGAAATTGAACCAGATGGCCTGGGTGCAGCACATGAACATGCTGAAAGCGCAGGCAGAGGAAGTCATTCTGACGGAACTTATCAACAGTTAAACTTCATGAGTCTGTTTCAGTCCGAAGCAGAGCAGATTCAGAAAATTGATGCGGTGGCAGAAAATGCAGCCAAAGAAGCGGAGAGCGAAAAGCCCTCCGCTTTTGTCATTTCTGAGGATGAAATCGACCGGATGCTGCGGACAGGCTCCAATTTTGAAGGCGGAAAAATCCGTATTTATGCGCTGTATCAACAGCAAGGGGACGCAAAAGAACGAGCTGCATTCTTGAAAGCGGAATATGGTCTCGGTGGCCACAGCTATACCTTTATGGATGGCAGTCGCGGTTTTGCCGATTATAACGGAAGAGGTATTCTGCTTCGCAATTATGACCATGATCGGGAAGTGCGACTCACATGGTCGGCGGTGGATAAGCGGTTAGACCGGCTTGTGGAAAATGATCAGTACCTGACCGCGCTGGAAATGGAAGAGTATCGGAAGCTGGAGCAGGAATACGGCGCGCCGCTTCCTATGCCGACTGCCGCCCATGTGTTTCCGCCAACGCCACCGGAACGCTACGATACCGGAAATGAGCATGTGGACAACATGCTGAATACGGCTGCGGATGTATATGCCCGGAGTGAACTGGCGGCACCACAGCGGTTTACCGTGATGGAGACAGACGATGGTTATGCGGTCTGGGATGATATTCAGGACGGCATTCATGTGGAGCCGGATGGTGTCAGCGAAGAGTTTACCAGCGAATGGGAGGCAGAGACCTACCGCCAGCAGTTGATTGAAAAAGTTCAGGAACGGGAAGCAAAAGACTGGCTCTATGTTGAACAGAGCAAGCAGAATTTGCAGCAGGACATTCCATTCCCAGATGTGGAATCCGAAGAAGTACAGGAATCGGCTCACGCAGAGACAGATCCTCTGGTACTGGAAATGCAGGAACACGCCAGCGAACTTTCCAGAGAGTCTGGCTATGCACCGGATGAACGGTTTGTGGTCACAATGACCGGCAAGAACTTTCCGGATTCTAAAGATGCGTTTGCCATCTGGGATTATGTCAAAGAAGAGTATTACGGATATTCGGACGGAAAAGTGCAGACATTTGCCGATTATGTGAGTGCGTCAGAGGCGTTGCAGGAGATTCGCGGCAGGAATATGGAGGCTGAAAAAGAGCCTGCAACTGTGCAGCCAGAACCGGCAGCTCCGGTGCAGCCGGATTATCGCGTTGGCGATACGCTGTATCTGGACGGAAAGGCATTTACGATTGAAAAAGTCGGGCTTTTCGATGTGGAGCTTCGGGACCCGGATTCCGTGTATCCGATCTTCCGCTCGGAAAGCAAAGAAAATCTGGCAAGACTTTTGGGGCATGAGGAAAATGTTCACCTGCATAATCTGGTGGTTGATCTGAATCCCGGCAGAGAAAAGCAAAGTGAGGAACAAAAATCGGTAATTCCAGAGACAGAGCCGGAGAACACTCATGCAGAAAACTATCGTATCAACAGCTTTCATCTTGGCGAAGGCAGTCCTAAACAGAAATTCCGTGCCAACATGGATGCCATCTACACGCTGAAAGCCTTAGAAAATCAGCATAGGGATGCGACACCGGAGGAACAGGAAACGCTGGCCAATTATGTCGGCTGGGGTGGGCTGGCAGATGCCTTTGACGCAGAGAAAGCTGCCTGGACAGGCGAATATAAGGAGCTGAAAGCAGCTCTTACGGAAGAAGAGTATGCCGCAGCCAGGGCTTCGACTCTGAATGCGCATTACACCAGCCCTACCGTGATCCGTGCAATCTATGAGGCATTGGACGGTATGGGATTTGAGAAAGGCAATATTCTGGAACCGTCGATGGGTGTCGGCAACTTCTTCGGTATGCTGCCGGATTCCATGCTGGGAAGCAGACTGTATGGTGTGGAACTGGATTCCATCACAGGGCGTATTGCGCAGAAGCTGTATCCGCAGGCAGAAATCAAGGTGGCAGGCTTTGAAACCACCGACCGGCGCGACTTCTATGATCTGGCCGTGGGCAATGTGCCCTTTGGCAACTACCGTGTCAGCGATAAGCCCTATGATAAACTCGGATTTTCTATCCACAACTATTTCTTTGCCAAGGCATTGGATCAGGTTCGTCCCGGTGGCATCGTGGCCTTTGTTACCAGCCGCTACACGATGGATTCCAAGAATCCGGACGCGCGAAAGTATCTGGCGCAGCGGGCAGAACTGCTGGGAGCTATTCGACTTCCTAACAACGCATTCCGTGCCAATGCCGGTACAGATGTAGTGTCGGATATCATTTTTCTGCAAAAGAGAGATCATCCCATTGATATCGAACCGGATTGGGTGCATCTGGGGCTGACATCGGAGGGTATTACCCTCAACAGCTATTTTGTTGACCACCCGGAAATGGTGCTGGGTGAGATTACAACGGAAAGTACCCAGTACGGCAAGGAAGAATGTACGGTCATTCCGATTCCGGATGAGGATCTGGGAGACCAGCTGCATGAGGCTGTGCAGCATATCGGCGGTCACTATGAAGCGCAGGAGCTGGCACCGGAGGAAGAACTGTCCTTGCAGGGCGAAACCATTCCGGCAGACCCCAATGTAAAGAACTTCTCCTATGCGGTGGTGGATGGGGATGTCTACTTCCGTGAGAACAGCATCATGCGAAAGGCTGACCTTTCTGCGACAGCCACCGGCAGGATCAAGGGCATGGTGGAGCTTCGTACCATTGTGCAGGAACTGATCGACTATCAGCTGAACGATTATCCGGAGGACGCGATTGCCCAGAAACAGCGGGAACTGAATGTAGCCTATGACCGATTCGCCGATCAGTATGGGCTTATCAACTCCCGTGCAAATGCGCAGGCTTTTTCAGAAGATTCGTCTTATTATCTGCTCTGCTCTCTGGAAAATGTAGATGAAAACGGCAGGCTGGAATCCAAGGCGGATATGTTCACCAAACGGACGATTCGACCGGAACGGGCTGTTACCAGCGTAGATACTCCGGCAGAGGCTCTGGCAATCTCCATCGGAGAGCGCGGCAAAGTGGATTTGCCCTATATGTCGGAGCTTTTAGGTACACCGGGAGAATTTGAAAAAATCCAGCAGGAACTGCATGGTGTCATTTTCAAAGACCCGATGACGCAGGGCGGCGAGGAAACCGGCTGGGTGACGGCTGATGAATATCTGTCCGGCAATGTCCGGGAAAAACTCCGCGTGGCAGAACTGGCTGCGGCTTCTGACCCTGCCTTTGCGGTAAACACGGAATATTTGAAGAAAGCACAGCCGAAAGACCTGGATGCGTCGGAGATTGATGTGCGCCTTGGTGCCACATGGGTCAATCGGGATTATATCCAGCAGTTTATGGAAGAAACCTTTGAACCGCCGTTCTATCTGCGCAGAAATATTGAAGTGAAATTCTCTCCCATGACGGCAGAGTGGCAGATTACCGGCAAGAGTACACCGAGCCGGAATGATGTTCATGCCTATATGACCTACGGCACCAGCCGTGCCAATGCCTACCGAATTCTGGAGGATACGCTGAATCTGCGGGATATTCGTATTTACGATACCGTGGAGGATGCAGACGGCAAGCAGAAGCGGATTCTGAATAAAAAGGAGACCACCCTCGCCCAGCAGAAACAGCAGGCCATTAAGGATGCGTTCCAGAACTGGGTGTGGAAAGACCCTTATCGCCGCGCGGAACTTGTGGAAAAGTATAACGAGCTGTTCAACAGCACTCGTCCCCGTGAGTATGATGGTTCTCATATCCGCTTTGGCGGCATGAATCCGGAAATCCGGCTGCGGGAACACCAGCAGAATGCCATTGCTCATGTGCTGTACGGCGGCAATACGCTGCTGGCCCACGAAGTGGGTGCCGGTAAGACTTTCGAGATGGCCGCTTCTGCTATGGAGGCAAAACGGCTGGGACTGTGCCAGAAATCCATGTTTGTCGTTCCGAATCATTTGACCCTTCAGTGGGCAAACGAGTTTCTGCGTCTGTATCCGAGTGCAAAATTGCTGGTGGCAAGCAAAAAGGACTTTGAAACTGCCCGCAGAAAGAAGTTCTGCGCACGAATTGCTACTGGTGATTACGATGCAGTCATCATCGGGCATTCCCAGTTTGAGAAAATTCCGGTGTCCGCAGAACGGCAGGAGCGGATTTTGACTGCCCAGATTGATGAAATCGAAAATGCCATTGCTGAGATGAAATCCCAGAATGGCGAACGTTTTTCCATTAAACAGATGGAAAAGACCCGGAAAGGATTGGAGGCGAGATTGGAGAAACTCCGGGCAACCGACCGAAAGGACGATGTGATTACCTTTGAGCAGCTGGGCGTAGACCGGCTGTTTGTAGACGAGGCACACGCGTTTAAGAACCTGTTCCTCTACACAAAAATGCGCAATGTCGCGGGCTTGTCCACATCGGAAGCGCAGAAATCTTCGGATATGTTTATGAAGTGCCAGTATATGGACGAGTTGACAGGCGGGCGCGGCATCATTTTTGCGACCGGCACCCCGGTCAGCAACAGCATGACGGAGCTTTACACTATGATGCGGTATCTCCAGTACGGCACGTTGCAGCAGAAAGGGCTGACCCATTTCGACAGCTGGGCTTCTACCTTTGGTGAGACCACCACGGCCATTGAGCTGGCACCGGAAGGAACCGGATACCGGGCAAGAACAAGATTTGCAAAATTCTTCAACCTGCCGGAGCTGATGAATATGTTCAAGGAAGTGGCAGATATCAAGACTTCCGATCAGCTGCATCTGCCGGTGCCGGAGGCAAAATTTGAAACCGTGGTGGTGCAGCCTTCGGAGCATCAGCAGGCGATGGTGGCGGAGCTTTCGGAACGGGCGGCGGCTGTGCATTCCGGTGTGGTAGACCCGTCGGTCGATAACATGCTGAAAATCACATCGGATGGCAGAAAGCTGGGACTGGATCAGCGATTGATGAATCCGCTCCTGCCGGATGACCCAAATAGCAAGCTCAACGCCTGTGTGCGGAATGTGCTTCGGATTTATGAGGAAGGACAGTCGGATAAGCTGACCCAGCTGCTGTTCTGCGACCTCAGCACGCCGAAGAACGATGGAACCTTCAATGTCTATGAGGATATCCGCGCTAAACTTATCCAGTCCGGTGTACCGGAGGAAGAAATCGCATTTATCCATGATGCTGATACCGAGGCAAAAAAGAAAGATTTGTTTGCCAAAGTCCGTACCGGACAGGTGCGAGTGTTGTTAGGTTCGACACAGAAGATGGGCGCAGGCACGAACGTGCAGGACAGGCTGGTGGCCGTGCATCATCTGGATGTGGGCTGGCGGCCTGCGGACATGACTCAGCGAAATGGTCGTATCATCCGTCAGGGAAACCGCAACAAAGAAGTACAGGTTTATCAGTATGTGACGGAAGGAACCTTTGACGCGTACCTCTATCAGACACTGGAGAATAAGCAGAAGTTTATCAGTCAGATCATGACCAGCAAATCTCCGGTTCGTTCCTGTGATGATGTGGATGAACAGGCACTTTCCTATGCGGAGATCAAGGCACTTTGTGCAGGAGACCCGCAGATCAAGGAAAAAATGGACTTGGATGTAGATGTTGCAAGGCTGAAAGTGCTGAAAGCAGATCATCAGAGCCAGCAGTACCGATTGGAGGATAAGTTGATGAAATATTTCCCTGCGGAGATTGAGAAAACGCAGGGGTTCATCAAGGGCTTTCAGTCGGATATTCGGACGGTGGCGGCACATCCGCTGCCGGAAGAAGGGTTCTGCGGCATGGAAGTGAATGCCACACGCTTTACTGAAAAAGCCGAGGCCGGTGAAGCAATCCTCGCGGTTTGTAAAGCCAATCAGAGTCTGGAGCCGGTGCCGCTTGGCAACTATCGTGGTTTCAAGATGGAACTGGCATTTGACAGCTTCCAGAAAGAGTATCAGGTGTTGCTGAAAGGCGAGATGACCCACTGGGTACCCATCGGCACCAGTGCTGCGGGCAATATCCAGCGTCTGGACAATGCTCTTGCCGGGATTCCTGCAAAGCTGGAAAAGGCAGAACAGCAGTTGGACAGTCTTAGGAGCCAGCAGGAAGCGGCGCAGGCCGAGCTTGGAAAGCCGTTCCCCCAGGAGGCAGAACTGGCAGAGAAGAGCGCAAGACTGGCAGAACTGGACGCACTGCTGAATATGGATGATCGTGGAAATGATGATCCAGACCGTGAGAGAACAACGGAAAAACCGTCTGTCCTGGCAGAGCTGCGTGACCGTGCTGGTCGCATTCCGCCGATGACACATCGGGATGATGAGGAGGTGGCACTATGAGTGTTCGGGAACACTGGATCAATGTCCGGGTAAACCCGGAAGAGCTGGCGAGGATTCGTGAAAAGCAGAAGGAATTGGGGATTCGCAATACCGGTGCCTATATGAGAAAAATGGCAATGGACGGGTACTGCGTAAATCTTGATTTGTCAGATGTGGCGCAGGTATCCACCCTTCTTCGCCGATGCAGCAACAACCTGAATCAGTACGCAAAACGCGCCAATGAATCTGGAAGCATCTATGCGGAGGATATCCGGGATTTGCAGAGACGGCTGGATGAACTCTGGGAGATGCAGAAGCTGATTCTGAAGAGGCTTTCTGGTATTCGCTGACGGCGCAAATGTGCGGGATTTCTACAGCACATGGCACAGATGAAACCGTCTGTGCCGTTACATATTTTTTGGTCTACCTGTTGACATCGTGGTGTTTGGCAAGCAGGTACGATAAAATGAAGATGAAAAGAAAAACGAAGGGGTGAAATCCATGAAGATCGTATGTTTTTTGTTGAAGCTGATGCTGAAAATCCTGTTGCTGCCGGTTGCGTTTCTGCTGCGATTTCTATGCTTTATCTGGAATCTGCTGATGCAGCTATCCCTGTGGGTGCTTTCGCCGGTTATGCTGTTCGTTCTTGGCTGCGGCATCTATTCGGTGGTTCGGGCGAGCTGGACGGATGTGTTCCTGCTGACCCTGATTGAGATGGGGTTGTTCGCAGCTGCGGTTGGTGCGGGCGGCATCATGGAACTGATGGAGCGGCTATGTGAGCGTGTAGAGGATGTTTTGACAATTTGAGTTCAGGGGGGATTTGATGGATATTCAGTTTATGAAAGATTATTATGATTTACGGTACGAGGAAACAGATGGAGAGAATCATTTTGTGGATGAGGCAGCTTATCAGGAAAAACAGTCTGAGCATTCAAAGATGGAAGACCAACTGATGGAAATGGTGGGTGGCAGCGAATCTAATGTGTGGAAGCTGTACGAAAACATCATGTGTGTCTATTTCGATATGGAAGAAATCATCAAGCAGGCCGTTTATTTGCAGGGAGCTTATGACCGGGAACGGATGTTAAAATGAGAATAGTAGATTGGTAAGAGCTGCCTTCGGGTAGCTCTTTTTAGATGGAGGAATATGAAAAATGGCGGCTACAAGACTAATTGCGCTGCATATCAATAAAGGAAAGACGGTAGCGCAGTGTCTGGCTGACCGTACTGATTATTCTGAGAATGCAGCAAAGACGGAAGATGGAAAATACATCAGCGCGTATGCCTGTGACGCAAAGACCTGTGATGAAGAATTTCTGCTTTCCAAACGGCAGTATGAGCATATCACGGGTAGAACCCAGGCGCATGATGTGATTGCATATCAGATTCGGCAATCCTTTAAGCCCGGAGAAATCACGCCGGAGGAGGCGAACAAGGTTGGGTATGAGACGGCCATGCGATTCACCAAGGGAAAACACGCCTTTATCGTGGCAACTCATGTTGATCGCGCGCACATTCATAACCACATTATTTTTAATTCGACTACATTAGACTGCACCAGAAAATTCCGAGATTTTCGCTTATCCGGTCTTGCACTGGCAAGGCTCAGTGATATCGTCTGCCTGGAACACCAGTTGTCGGTCATTATCCGGAAGCCCTATGGAGAGCGGCAGAAGAGAACGGAATACCCGGAGAAAAAATCGCAGCGAGATGAAATCTGCGAGGCCATTGATGTAGCATTGGCAAGAAAACCAAAAGACTTCCGGGAACTGATTGGAATTTTGCAGGAAGCAGGGTACGAGTATAAAGATGGAAAACAGCCTGCACTGCGGGGAAAAGGCCACGCCAGATTTGCCCGCTTCCGCTCTCTTGGTAAAGGATATTCGGTTGAAGAACTCTGCGAAGTGATTGCTGGAAATGCGGTTCATAAAAGCAAATATGTAGAGAAAAACCGCACAAGCGCACGGTCGTCACAGGTGCATCAGAAGGCGGAGCTGTCGTTCCTTATAGATGTCCGTGCCAAAATGCAGGAGGGCAGAGGCGCGGGATATGCGCGTTGGGCGAAAGTCTTTAATCTGAAGCAGATGGCGAAAGCTATGATGTTCATGGAAGAGCATGGAATCAAGAGTTATGCAGAGCTGAAGGAAAAGGCAGATGGAATTTCTGAAAAATGTGATGCGCTGCTGGAATCTGTAAAAGCAGATGAGGCACGGATGTCGGAAGTGTCGGTGCTGCGGAAGCATCTAATCAATTATGCCAAGACAAAAGATGTTTTTGCCGCGTATAAAGCATCCGGTTACAATCGGGAGTTCTATGAAGCGCATCGGGATACGCTGGCCTTACGCAGCGCAGCGAAAAAGGCATTTGATGCCTATAAGAAAGAGAACGGCTCTGACAAGAAGCTCCCGCGCATCAGCGAGCTGAACGCAGAGTATGCAATGCTTCTGGAACGAAAGAAAAGCTCTTATGCAGAGTACCGCAAGACCAAATCGGAAATGCAGGATTGGCTTGTGGCGCAGAAGATTGTGCAGGAAATCCTGAAAGAGGATGAGCAGAAAAAAGAGCAGCTGCATGAGCAGGAAGTGCGGCAGGAAGAAGAAAATAGACAGAGTAGTCGATGATGGAAAGTCCGGTGCAGTGTGGGTGTAATGCTCGTTCTGCACCGGGCTTTTTTCTTTGGCAGGAACTGCCGTTGAAGCATCCGGAACGGATGCGCAGCCCGATGCCGCAGGCAGCGTTCTATGGGGATTGGGGAGTTTCCCCAACAAGCAGAAAATCGCTTTCGTGTCACGAAAGCCCTGCTTGCAGAAGAGTGGGTTCTAAAAAAATCGTTCAAAATTTGGAAGAACTTTCGATTGATTTTGTTCGTTTCTTGGAGTAGAATATAAATGAGAAATTTTAACTTGCTGCGAGTGACTTTAGACATCGAAAAAGAGGTTCCGTATGGATTTCATGACGATTAAGCAGGCTTCTGAAAAATGGGGCATCTGCACAAGGAGAGTACAGACATTATGCACGGAAGGGCGAATTGATGGTGCCGAGCGTTTAGGCCATCAGTGGGTCATTCCTATTAACGCCGAAAAGCCGAAGGATGCCAGAATCAAAAGCGGCAAATACATTAAAACAAAATCCGGAAATGGAGAGAACGAAGATGGAAAGAAAACCGTATAGTGCCGGAGCAGTGAAATTTTCGTTCTGGTTCATGGAATTTCGGAAAACCGTGCAGCTTTTGAGCGAGGGTAAGAGCTTTGCAGATATTAAAAAGTTGAATGAAGAGACAAACATCTATGGTGCACCGACAAAACTACGAGCGCAGCAGATTTATTCTACCGTAACAGCCCGTATCAAGACATTAGATGAAAGCTTTTACCCAATCTTTCTGAGCAGTGATCTTGCTACACAAAAATTATTTGTGCTGACTGCGGCTCTTTTGCATGACACGCTGTTCTTTGATTTTGTGTATGAAGTAGTGCGAGAAAAAATGATTCTTGGTTCCGACGAGCTGACGGATGCAGATATCCGGATATTCTTCAAAAATAAGCAGGAACAGAGTGAGAAAGTGGCTTCTCTTCAAGACTATACGCTGCACCGCCTCGGCTCCTGCTATAAAACGCAGCTTTATGAAGCTGGGCTTTTAGAAAGCAACCGGGCAAACAGCACAAGAAAAATACTGAAGCCAATTCTTGATATTGCATTTGAGCATTGGCTTTATGACCATGACCTTGGCATCATGGTAAAAACACTGACGGGGGTAAGATGAAATGGATTTAAGCCAAAGACTGGATGAGATGGAGCTTGCAATCCATAAGCCGTCTTTCCGAAAAGGAACAGGCCGCGCAAATGAGGTCAACTATTGGGTGTTTGATTATCCACCGGAAAAGGAACTGGAAGTTCGGGAGCGTGTAGAGTATCTGAAAAATAAGAACGACCGGGGCGATGATGATTTTGAGCTTGTGGTCTTTGACCTGTATGATATCATCATTGACTTTTTGGAAAAGAAAAACTTCATGGAAAAGTGCTATGACTTTGAAAAAAAACGAGGGATCGAGCGTATCGTCAAGGCTGTGACCAACTCCATGAAGGTAAATGACGATGATAGCCTGATCGTGCAATATATCAAAGAACATACGCCGGAGAATGCAGTCGTGTTCCTGACCGGTATAGGCAAGTGCTATCCGATTTTGCGCTCCCACAAGGTGCTTAACAACTTGCACCAGGCGTTTGTGCGCTGCCCGGTCGTGATGTTCTTTCCGGGAACCTATAATGAACAGGAGCTGATCCTGTTCAATGAGATTAAAGACGATAACTATTACCGGGCATTCCGACTGGTAAAGTAATGGATGGAGGAAACTGTTATGCAGATCAAGGACATGTTCCGAAAGAAAATTGACCGTGAGATACAGGGCGTTATCATTGTCGGTCAGGGTGAAGAGACAAATGTGGCGCAGGAGCTGGAAGAGTATGTTGTGACCCGTGAGCTTCAGCGTCATTTTGCGGATTTCTTTGCAGCATATAAAAAAGGTATTCAGGGAACTACACCGAAAATGGGTGTCTGGATTTCCGGCTTCTTTGGAAGTGGTAAATCTCATTTCCTGAAAATTCTGTCCTATCTGCTTCAGAATAAACAGGTCGGAGACAAACATGCCATCGACTACTTTATCGAAGATCAGAAGATTACCAATCAGATGGTGCTGGCAGATATGCAGCTGGCAGCAAACACCCCATCGGACGTAATTCTTTTCAACATTGATTCCAAAAGCGATTCTAATGGCAAGGAAAATAAAGATGCCATTGTGAACGTATTCCTGAAGGTTTTCAATGAGATGCAGGGCTTCTGCGGTTCCATGCCGCACCTTGCTGACCTGGAGCGCAGGCTTTCCGAGGAAGGTCGTTTTGAAGAGTTTAAGGAAAAGTTTGAAGAAGAGTATGGCGATCCGTGGGAAAGCTCTCGTCAGGACTTCGATTTCATTCAGGATTCCGTTGTCGATGTTCTTTCTGACATGGATTTCATGAGCGAATCAGCTGCCCGTAACTGGTGCGAGAAAGCAACCGAGAGCTACCAGATCAGCATTGAGGATTTTGCCAAGCGTGTGAAGTCCTATATTGATAAAAAAGGTAACAACCACCATGTGGTTTTCCTTGTGGATGAGATCGGTCAGTACATTGGCGATGATTCCAAGCTGATGCTGAACCTTCAGACAGTGACGGAAGAACTGGGCAAGGAGTGTATGGGTAAGGCTTGGGTAATCGTAACGAGCCAGCAGGATATCGACTCCATTACCAAGGTGAAGGGTAACGACTTCTCCAAGATTCAGGGACGTTTCGATACACGCCTTTCTCTGTCCTCTGCCAATGTGGACGCTGTTATCAAAAAGCGTATTCTGGATAAGACAGAGACCGCAGCACAGAGCCTGCGTCTGCTCTATGACCAGAAAGCAACCATCATCAAAAATCTGATTGTCTTCAACGACGGCGTGGAGAAAAAACTGTACGCCAACGCAGAAGACTTTGCAGAGGTTTATCCTTTTGTTCCGTACCAGTTTAATTTGCTTGCCAGCGTGCTGACCAGCATCCGTACCCACGGTGCATCCGGCAAGCACCTGTCCGAAGGTGAACGTTCCATGCTGGCTCTGTTCAAAGAGTCTGCCATGCAGCTGATGGACGATGAGATGGGGGCAATCGTGCCGTTCTATCGGTTCTATGATGCATTGGAGAACTTCCTCGACCACAGCCACAGCAGCGTGATCATCCGCGCTTATGATAACAGCTACATCAACCCGGAAAAGAAGGAAAAAGATGTCTTTGCCATCAATGTGCTGAAGACCCTTTTCCTGATTAAATATGTTCTGGAGATCGAAGCCAACGTGGACAACATCGTGAGCCTGATGATTACCAGCATTGACGATGATCGCATCTCTCTGAAGGCACAGGTGGAGGATGCACTGAAAGTGCTGATGCGCCAGATGCTGATCCAGAAGAATGGCTCCATCTATGTATTCCTGACTGATGAGGAACAGGAAATCAACAACGAAATCGAAAAAGAAAATGTGGAGATGCCGGAGGTCATCACGAAGATCGCGGAGATGATCTATGAGGACATTTTCTCCAGTAAAAAGTATCAGTACCCAAGCTTCAGTGGACGATATGCGTTCTCCTTCAATCAGGCAGTGGATGACCGCCCTTATAAGGCTAACCAGAATTACGATATCGGCCTCCGTGTGCTGACCCCGTGGTATGAGGGCGGCACCGATGATGGTACGTTGCGCCTGCTCTCTGGCCAGGGCAAGGAAGTCCTTGTGGTTCTGCCGAACGATGATGCGTTCCTGACGGAAATGCGGGCATACTTGAAAATTGAGCGGTTCCTGCGCAAGAATACTTCTGTGCAGCTTGCCAAGTATGAGACCATTAAGGAAGCAAAGCGCGTGGAGATGCGGGAACGCAACGGTAACGCCAAGCTTTATCTGACGGAAGCTCTGAAAGAGGCTACCATCTATGTCAATGGCGATGTGCTGCACACCTCCGGCAAGGAAGTAACCAGTCGTATCAACGAGGCTATCGGTAGACTGGTGCAGACGGTTTACCACAAACTGTCCTACATTGACGCAGCGATGGTCGAAGCAGATATCCGGAAGATGTTCAAGACCAGCAACCAGCTGTCGCTGGCACTGGGAGATACCGGTGAATCCAATGTTCACGCACTGGATGATGTGCTGCAATTTGTGGCAGGCAATTCCCGGATGCACATGAAAACTTCTATGAAAACCATCAAGGATCGCTTTATGAAAGCACCCTATGGTTTTGTGGAAGATGACATCCATTGGCTGGTGGCACGTCTCTTCAAGCGTGGAGACCTGTCCTTTACGGTCAACGGTGAGAGCGTCAATCTGAACAACCGCTCCGAAGAAGAAATTATCGGCTACATCACAAAGAAGCAGTTCGTGGATAAGCTGCTGATGGAAGTGCGCGTGCGGGTGCCGGAAAACCAGAAAAAGGCCGTCCGCACCGTGATGAAAGAGCTGTTCAAGGTGGCACCGCCTGCCGATGACGAAGATACCATCATGAAGAACTTCCAGCATTACTGCGAGAATCGAATCACCGAGATTGAGCGTCTGGAACCGAAATATGAGAACTACACCTATCCCGGAAAAGAACTTCTGGAAAAGGGCAAGAAGCGGCTTTTCGCACTGGTGCAGATTCAGGCACCGCTTGAATTCTTTAAGACCGTATTTGACGAGCAGGATGATCTGATGGATTTTGGCGAGGACTATGAGCCTATCCGTGATTTCTTTGGCAGTGAACAGTTGACCATCTTCACCCGTGCGCTGGATATGCTGAATATCTACGAGGACAGTAAGACCTACATCGTGGATGCAGAACTGGAAGACGTGGTGGCCAAGATGCGCACCATCGTCCGGATGCCGAAGCCCTACAAGGAGATTCCGAATCTGCCGGAGCTGCGCGAGAAGTTTATGAACTGCTATATGCGCATTCTGGAAGAGCAGGCAGAGCCGGTCAAAGATTCCATCAATCAGGATCGGAACCGTGTCTTTGAAGTGCTGAACACCAAGCCCTATAAGGATGCGAAGTTCAACCGTTATCTGGAACTCTTTAAGGAGATCATGGACGGTGCGGAGCACTGCAACAATGTTTCCACTCTGCGAAGCTTCGCAGATAAGGCGGAGGCACTGAAGCTGCGCCTGCTCGACGAGATGAACGCAGAGGACATTCGCCTTGCGAAGGAGGCAGCGGCAAAGGCCGAGGCAGAGCGTAAGCGTCAGGAAGAAGAGGCGGAAAAGCGCGGCGAGACCGTGAAACCGGCAGAAAAGGTGGCAGAACCGCAGCCGGTATATAAGGTGCGCACCACGAAGAATGTTTCCATCAAGACGGTTGCCAAGACTGCATCGTGGCGGCTGGAGAGCAAGGATGATGTTGATAAATACCTTGCTGCATTGCGCGAAAACCTGCTGAAAGAGATGGACGAAGATACCATCGTCAACATTGAACTATAAATGACAGGAGGATTGGCTCCATGAACAAGACAGCCATAAAGAATTTTGCAATCTGGGCGCGGAATAAGCTGATTGCAGATGTCAGCTATGATGCCCGCCTGATCGGTATTACGGAGGACGGCATTGCAAAGCCGTTGCCGCAGAGCTTCGGCGGCACTCAGTTCTTCGATATCGGCACTGCAGAACCGTATTCGATTTCCGGCGAGGCCGTGCGGCAGCGTGACAAGCTGATAGAGGTTATTCAGCAGAAGGAAAAGGATACCGACTACAAAACCGCATATCAGTATGTGATCGAGGAGGTTGCCTATACATGGTTCAACCGCCTGATTGCGATCCGTTTCATGGAAGTCAACGACTATCTGCCTTCCCATATCCGGGTGCTTTCTTCCGAGAGCGGAAAGCTGGAGCCGGATCTGGTCACAACACCGTTTGACGCAGAGCTGCCCTTCACTGCGGAGGAAGAGGCTCAGATTTTCCAGTTGAAGCAGGACAACAAGTTGGACGAGGTGTTCCGCATCCTGTTCCTGAAACAGTGCAATGCCCTGAACGAGATTCTGCCTGCTCTGTTTGAAAAGACAAAGAACTACACCGAGCTGCTGCTCAGCCTGTCCGTTATTGACCAGGATGGCGTGGTCTATCATCTGATCCACGATATCCCGGAGGATGACTTCAACATCGAGCGCGGTGGTCAGGTGGAGATCATCGGCTGGCTGTACCAGTATTACAATACCGAGCCGAAGGCCGCTGCCTTTGCCAAGAACGGCAAGATCACCAAAGAGGAAATTCCTGCCGTGACGCAGCTGTTCACCCCGGACTGGATCGTCCGCTACATGGTGGAAAACAGCCTTGGTCGTCTGTGGGTAGAAGGACACCCGGAGTGCGGCCTGAAAGAAAACTGGAAATACTATCTGGAAGAGGCACAGCAGGAGCCGGAGGTGCAGGCAAAACTGGTGGAAATTCGTAAAGAGTACGCCGCCTTGAACCCGGAAGATATCAAGCTCATCGACCCCTGCATGGGTTCCGGACATATCCTTGTATACGCCTTTGATGTGCTGATGCAGATTTACGAGAGTGCCGGTTATAGCCAGCGTGATGCTGCAAAGAGCATTCTGGAACACAACATCTACGGTCTGGACATTGATGACCGTGCCTATCAGCTGGCGTACTTCGCCGTGATGATGAAAGCACGGCAGTACAACCGCCGTATCCTCAACGGCGAGAACACTTGCCATGTCTATGCCATTCAGGAGAGTAACAGTATCAACCGTGCGCACCTGAAGTATTTTGGCGCGGGGATGGACGATATCGAGAAGAACGCTGCTAAAATGCAGCTTGAAGGACTGCTGGACACCCTGACCGATGCCAAGGAGTATGGCTCTATCTTGAATGTGGAGAGCTATAACTGGGATTTACTGCGTCGGTTTGTGGCAGCGGAGGATACTGACGGTCAGATCAGTATGGACAGCGTGGGTGTGGAAGATACCGCCGAACAGCTGAACCGGCTCATTGACATTGGCGAGACCATGGCACGGAAGTATTGGGTTACCTGCACGAATCCGCCGTATGCAAGTATGAGCAATTTAAACGATCGGCTCAATTCTTTCGTGAAAAAGAACTATTCAAATAGCAAAGCAGATATATTTGCTGTTTTTATTGAAAAATGTAAGCACTCAACACGCCATAAGGGATTTCAGTCCATGATTACTCAACATGCATGGATGTTCTTATCAAGTTATGAAAAATTGAGAGAAGAGATGTTGGATAGCTATGTAGTTAATATGGCTCATCTTGGCCCAAGAGCATTCGAGGAAATTGGTGGAGAGGTAGTTCAGACGACCGCATTTGTTTTATGCAATGAAAAAATGAATGATTATCGTGGAACCTATTGTCGATTAACTGAACCCACTACACAAGATGGAAAAAGGGAACGATTTCTTTCAGAAGAAAATCGATATTATGTAGCACTTGACAGTTTTTCATATATTGATGGCAGACCATTTGCGTATTGGGCTTCAAAAACCGCATTGAATAATTTTCATGTTGCTGAACCGTTGATTACGTATTCACGTCCACGAGTAGGTCAAAATACTGGGGATAATGAACGATTTCTGCGGCTTTGGTTTGAAGTTAACCAAAACAAGATTTCTTTCCGGACTACACATGAAGAATTGCCTATTTGCAAGTTGAAATGGATTCCGTATAACAAAGGAGGCAGCTTTAGACGTTGGTATGGGAATTTTGACAGAGTAGTGAATTGGGAAAGTGACGGAAAAGAAATCAAGGATTATGCAATAATTAGAAATCATGGCAAGCATTGGTCGAGATATATTCAGAATATTGAGAATATGTGTAGAGAGGGTGTTTCATGGTCGGATATCGCATCAACAAGATTTGCTTGCCGCTATTTGCCAGAAGGTTTTATTTGTGATGTGAAGGGTTCATCAACATATCCAGAAGAAAAATATCGGATATATATAATGGCTTTCCTGAATAGTAAAATTGCTATTTATTACTTGCAAATGCTTAATCCAACAACGACTTTTCAAGTTGGCAACATTGGAAGTCTACCTTTCATATTCGAACATGATATAGATGTAAAAAATATAGCATCAGAAAATGTCCACCTTTCTAAAGGCGATTGGGACTCCTTCGAAACTTCTTGGGATTTTAAGAAGCACCCGTTGCTTCGCAATGTCTCCACGATTTCCGAAGCCTTTACCCAGTGGCAGTCAGAATGTGATGACCGCTTTAACCAGCTGAAAGCCAACGAGGAAGAGCTGAACCGCATTTTTATTGACATATACGGTTTGCAGGACGAGTTGACCCCGGAAGTGGAAGATAAGGATGTGACGGTACGCAAAGCTGACTGGCCGCGGGACATCAAGAGCCTGCTGAGCTATGCCGTAGGCTGTATGTTTGGCCGTTACTCGCTGGATGTGGAAGGACTGGCCTATGCAGGCGGCGGGTGGGATAGCAGCAAATACAAGAGCTATATCCCGGATGCCGATAACGTCATCCCTATCACCGATGAAGAATATCTGGACGATGATATCGTATCGCGTCTGTGTGCATGGCTGAAAGTGGTGTACGGTGCCGATACGCTGGAAGCAAACCTCGACTATATCGCAAAAGCCCTCGGCAATAAGGGCAGCACCAGCCGGGAGATCATCCGCAACTATTTTCTGAACGATTTCTTCAAGGATCACTGCCAGACCTATTCTGTTACCGGCTCCGGCAAGCGTCCGATCTACTGGCTGTTTGACAGTGGCAAGCAGAACGGCTTCAAGGCACTGGTTTATCTGCACCGCTACACGCCGGATACCATCGGCAACCTGCGTATCGACTACCTGCACAAGATGCAGCGTGTATATGAATCCGAAATCAACCGGATGCAGGATATGATGGATCACAGTGAGAATGCCCGTGAGGTGGCAGCAGCCTCCAAGCGCAAGGATAAACTTGCCAAGCAGCTGAAGGAATGCCGGGAATACGATGAGAAGATCAGCCATCTGGCACTTTCCCGTATCGAGCTTGACCTTGATGACGGCGTAAAGGTCAACTACCGCAAGCTCCAGACCGCCCAGGACGGCAAGCTCTATGAGGTGCTGGCGGACAGCAAGAATATCATGGTGAAAGAAAAGAAATAAGAGGAACAGGAGGCGTTTGCAATGATTTTGTACCACGGAAGCAATGTTATCGTAGAACAGCCGAAACTTATCCGGCAAAATCGCTATCTGGACTTCGGTTTTGGATTTTACACCACCACTAACCGCGATCAGGCAGTGAACTTCGCTCAAAAGGTCACTGACCGCCGCAAAACAGGAGCCGCTACGCTCAATATTTATTCCGTAGAGGAAGCTGTGGCTTTCAAGGAGTGCAGCTTGCTGCGCTTTGATAGCCCAGATGAAGCATGGTTGGATTTTGTAGCTGAGAACCGTCAGGGAACCTATCAGGGAAAGCAGCATGACCTGATTTATGGTGCTGTGGCAAATGATGATGTGTACCGCACCATTACCCTGTATATGACCGGAGTGTTGGATAAGGAACAGACACTGGCGGCACTCAAGATTCGGAAATTGTTCAACCAGCTGGTGTTTGCAACTGAGAAGTCCCTGCAATATTTGCATTTTGAAGGGAGGGAGCTTGTATGAACGAAGATCAGTTCAGCGCAATGCTTGCAATCATTGTGCCGCCCATCATCGAACAGATTACAAAAAACAGCAATGTGGATGATGAAAAAGCGATTTCCCGCTTTTATCAGTCCAAGCTCTATCAGGAACTTTCGGATGAAAAATCAAAATTGTGGCATTACAGCCCGATGACGCTGTATACCATGTATCAAGATGAACTTCTGACAGGCTCCTATGATTACCCGGAGGAGGCGTGAGCGATGAGCAAAGAATCCAATTTTTTGATTTATTGCATGGAGCGGTACCGTCATTTCAAAGGGCTTTCCGGTGCAGATGTAGCAAAGACTTTTGAAGAGTATGGCATCTATGGGTATATCACAAAGTATTTTGAATCACTGCACACAATGGGGGATCATTGCATCGTGCAGGATATTGACGATTATATTAGCGGCATCACAGGCAACAACCGGATCAAGGCGTAACTGCCTGTATGATATTCCCCAAAGGGCGGAATCTATCGAGTAAAGGAAATTGATATGGCAGAATTGAACCTGAAACAAATTATAGACCGCCTGAATGCGGAATTTACCGGGGAGACCCGGAAACTGGTTTTCTGGTACGATGACAAGGCAGAATTTGCCGAGGATATGGAGACGGTGGAGCTTCAGAATGCGAAGATCTACCATCTCCAGCCGGATAACCAGTTCTATACAAAGTATTTTCTGGAACGTGTGGATAAGACCACGAATTATCTGATTTATGCACCGTTTCCGAAGCCGGATGTAAGGGACAACCATCTGGAAGACACAATGCTGTATTCCAGACGGTTCTTTGCCGACCGTGCTTCCCTCTTGTCGGTTGACCTCGGTATTGAGGAAAAGTACAAGCCGGTTATTGAGAAGCACATTAAGTTTTTCGCCAACAAAGAGCGCACTCAGCGGTTCTATGATTTGGAAATCGAAAACTTCAATGAAGAAAATATCCTTGTCGGTCTGCTAAGTGCAGTCTGCAAGGCGCGTACCTGCTCTTTTGAAGAGGTTGTGCGCATCATGTTGACGGATGGCGAGTTGGTGGACAATGCTTTCTTGCAGGAGTTTGAAAAATACGATCTGCTGTCTGCATTCTGGCAGCTCTGTGAGCAGCATTTCGGATACACCGATACAAAACCGAGTTTGGAACGGCTGCTGGTAACATTGTTCGTTACTTATACTGGGCGATATGTGCAGGCAGAGCTTCCGGCAGCATGGAAGAGCTTTGTCTCATACAAGTCAGGCAATATCATCGCATTTCTCGATAGCCTGATGAACAGCGTCCTGTACCGGGACAAATACGACGCTCTGTCGGCGCACGTTGCCAAAGGGCTGAATGTTCTTTCGGCATTTGCAGGAATGCGAGTGGACGATTTGGTGGAGTGCGACACTTTCCTTGCCGTGGATCAGGTGCTGGTAAAGTGGCTCATTGGCAGACTTGTTTCGGAAGATATCGGTGCAATCGTAAACGGATTTACCATTCCGGAACTCTGTGAAAAGCGGGCTAAAATGCACTTTGGCAGAAAGACCGGGAAAACCTATCAGATGCTTTCCAGTGCATACAGCATGGTGAAGGAAGCGGATTACCATGCCGCAGATGGCTTAAAGCCAATTATCGACCGATATCTTGCTGCGGATTACAATATGGATCAGCAGTATCGGAAATTCTACTATTATTACGACCAGCTGGAGAGCACGGAAAGCTTTGAGCCGCTTCGGGAGCTGGTGGAAAATATCTACACGAACGAATATCTGGCTTGTCTGCTCCCAGCATGGAATGCTGGAATTCAGCAGGATGCCGCATTTTCGGCGATTCCGTTGCAGCGGGAGTTTTACAATGCCAACCTGCGCTATACCAAGGAACGCACCGTGGTCATCATTTCGGATGCCATGCGTTACGAGGTAGGACAGGAGTTGTTTGCCAGAATGCAGGATGACCCGAAATGCACGGCAAAACTTTCTGTACAGTTGAGTGTTCTTCCGTCTTATACGAGGCTCGGTATGGCAGCACTTTTGCCACATAAGACACTGGAAATGACGGATGATTTTCAGGTACTGGCAGATGGTATCCTTTGCGATAATCTGGCAGGTCGGCAGCAGGTGCTGCAAAGCTATAACCCGGATAGTGTCTGTGTACAGTTCGATGATATCAAAAATTTGAAAGTGGCAGAGCTGCGAGATGTGCTGACAAAACGTCAGATTATCTATGTATATCATAATCAGATCGACGCGCGCGGAGACAAGGCAAATACCGAGGATGAGGTATTCAATGCATGTGAGGAAGCCGTTCAGGAAATCATGGATTTGATTCATAGAATTTCCGTCAGCGGCAACACCTATCATTTTATCGTCACTGCCGATCATGGCTTTATTTACAAGCGTGATAAGCTGACAGAAAGTGACAAGATTTCTGGGAAAAGCGCGGACAAAGCATTTGTCAATCGCAGATTTATTGTGTCTAAGGCGGCACTGGAAGATGACGGCATTGACCATATGAGCATGGGACACGTTCTGGGGAATGAGGACAGCAAGGTGGTGTCCTATCCAGTCAGCAGCAATGTCTTTAAGGTGGCCGGAGGCGGTGCTAACTATGTGCATGGCGGTTCCTCACCGCAGGAAATGCTGGTGCCGGTGCTGGAGTTTAAGATGGAGCGCGGTCATATGGAAACAAAGAATGCAGAGATTGCTCTGGTCAGCATTGTCCATAAGATTACGAACCTGATCACGT
>ERZ834798.1207-NODE-1207-length-24510-cov-2.661501_pt1 | contig 24510 bp, 15 predicted proteins | sample MGYA00519689_ERZ834798 | MGnify/ENA primary metagenome ERZ834798 (study PRJEB31850, sample SAMEA3708761) | human gut metagenome | biome: human gut; feature: human-associated habitat; material: faeces | place: China | collected 2014 ...
CCGCTATGAGCTCGATTTCGCGTTCCGTGAAACCGAGCAGTTCCGTATTGCGGATCAGATAGTGGCTGTGCGCGTTGTGGTTCGCAAAGGAAATGAAGATCCCGATGTCGTGCAGCAGGGCGGCATAGTACAGCAGCTCGCGCGATACGGGCGGGGCGTCGTGCAGCCCGATGGCCCGCGCGCTGTCGAACAGTTCAAGGGCCAGCTTCGCGATGTGCCGGGAATGTTTTTCCTCGAAGCGGCAGAACCGTGCCAGCTGGAGGACGCTTTCCTCGCGGGCGGAGAGGCGGGAACCGGCCTTCTGCGGATGCGTCCGCATGAGGTAGTCGACGAGGATGCCGTTTTGCAGGTTGCGGTTGCTGATGGTCACGCTCTCGAATCCCTGCTCCTCCATGATGGTCTGGAGGATGGCCGCGCCCGCGATGATCACGTCGGCCCGGTTGGGATTGATGCCCGGAACGGATTTACGCTCCTCAAGGGTCCGGGAACACAGTTCCTTGACCGCGCGGCGCAGGCCGTCATAGCTGAGGACATGCTTGGAAGCCGTGGAAGGTTTGCCCGTGCGCGCGGCGTCCTGCTGCTCCAGTGCGGCGGCGATTTCCGCGAGGTTCTGGGCCGTGCCTGAGCTGGCGACGGCTTCGGGGATCTCGAAACCCGCGATGCGCTGGAAGGAGTGCAGGGCCTCGTTGCGGACGTAACGTTGCAGCGCCGCGTAGGTATAGGCGGAAACCGGCCCTTTGTTGTCCTCAAAGAACAGGTTGGTCAGGCGCACGCAGCCGAGCTTGAGCGAATCGAGGTTCACGTAGGACTGGGAATCGCCCACGATGAGCTCGGTGCTGCCGCCGCCGATGTCGATGAACAGCCGAAGGCTTTTGCTGTGCTCCAGCCCGCTGGAAACCCCAAGATAGATGAGGCGCGCCTCTTCGCGGCCCGATACGACCGTGAAGTCGATCCCGGTCTTTTCCTGCACGCGGCGGATGAATTCGGGACCGTTGACGGCGTCGCGTACGGCCGCCGTGGCGATGGCGATGATTTCCGTCGTCTCATAGACCGCGCACATTTCCGCCAGCCCGCGCAGCACCGCGATGGTACGGGCCATCGTCTCTTCCTGAAGGCGGTTGTGGGTGAATCCGCCTTCGCCGAGCCGGACCATGTGCTTGACCTGATTCAGGATCGTCGTGGATCCGTCCGCATGGACGCGGACGAGCAGCAGGCGGACCGAGTTGCTGCCGAGATCGATGATGCCGATGGCTTTTTCCGTCCGCTCTAGTTCCCCTGACATACGCATTCCAGCTCCCGTCCGAAGACGTGCATGAACAGATCGCCCTTTTTGATGACGCGTTCCATTTCCGCGGAGCAGTCTCCGGAGCACTGGACGGCGATGATGACCTTACGCTTCTTGACGGCGACGGCAAGGTTCCCAACGACGCCCGTGTGGGTGTAATCGAGCGCGTCCGCGATGCGGAGCAGGGACGCCGCCTTGCGCAGCGCCTTCCGGTCGCTTTTTTTCAGGGCGTCGAAGCGGGCGTGTCGGCGCGAGGGCCACGCCTTGCGGTGGTAGCGGGCGAGCAGGGCGACCCACGGGCGATCGTCCTCGTGGATGTTCAGGCTGAGATCTTCCTCAATGAGGCGCATACTGATTTTATGATGCCCCTTGCGGCCTTCGGCGAACCCGATGTCGTGCAGCTGCGCCGCGAGGTGGAGCCTGTGCCCCCAGACGTCGTCGAGCCCGTGGAGCTCGGCGAGATCTTGAAACAGGGTCGCCGCGATGGCGGCCACACGCTGCCCGTGCGTCAGCGAATCGGCCATAACCGGCGATTCGGGCATGACCGCCGTGGTGAGGGGCGTCTCTTCGGCGAGTTCAGCCGTTTCGGCGGCGGGGGCGGAGCAGGTTTCCGGGCACGGTTCGGAGCAGGGGGCGGACAATGCCGGAGCGGGGTCATAGGCTTCCGGGGCGGCGGTTACGAGTTCCGCCACGGCTGCGGGTTCCGGGGCGGATTCCTGTACCGGTTCGGGCTGGGCCCTTTGGGGCTTCTTGCGGGCGGGCCTCGGCTTGGGCTGCGATTCTCCGGCGGGGGCGTTTTTCGCGGTTCTGGCGGGGCGTTTCGCCGGGGTCGCTTTGGGTTCGGCCTGTGGTTCCTGCAACTGGTCTTCCGTATGTATGGTCATGGTTTTTCCTTTTGAGCGTTTGAGGATCAGACACACTCCCGGCTGCGGCGCATCATGATTTCCTGTGCGTTGACGGGTTCTTCTCCCTTGCCGGGCTTGATGCGGCAATAGGTGCCGTCTTCCTGAAGTCGCCACGTCTGCTGATTGTCGCGGAGGTGTGTTTCCAAAATATCGTTGCGCAGGCACGCCCGCAATCCGGGATCGAGGATAGGGACAAGCACTTCAATGCGCCGATCAAGGTTACGGGGCATGATGTCGGCGCTGCCGATATAGAGGCGGCCTTCCCCATTGGCGTTGAACCAGTAGACGCGGGTGTGCTCCAGGAAACGCCCGACGATGGACGTCACCTCGATGTTGTCGCTGATGCCCTTCACGCCGGGGCGCAGGCAGCAGATGCCGCGCACCTGAAGCCGGACGCGCACGCCCTCCATGGAAGCCCTGTACAGGGCCCGGATAACGTGTTTATCCACCAGCTGGTTGCATTTGAAAATGATTTCGCCGTTTCCATTTTGCTGGTGCAGGGCCGTTTCGCGCTGGATCATATCCAGCAGGGAGCGGCGCATGGACAGCGGGGAGACGAGCAGTTCCCTGTATTGCTCGCGGTGGGCGTATCCGGTCATGACATTGAAGAGATCGGTGACGTCCGCGCAGATGTTCGGGTTGGCGGTGATCAGCCCCATGTCGGTGTACATCTTGGCGGTGGAGGGGTTGTAGTTTCCGGTGCCGATGTGCACGTAGCGGGAAACCCCCTCCGGTTCGCGCCGGACCACGAGGCAGAGCTTGGCGTGTATCTTCATGCCGACGAGCCCGTAGACTACGTTGACGCCCGCCTTCTCCATCTCTTCGGCCCACGTGATGTTGCGTTCCTCATCGAAACGGGCTTTCAGCTCGACCACGGCGGTGACCTGCTTGCCGGAGCGCCGGGCTTCGATAAGGGCTTTCACGATGGGCGAAGCGTTGCCCACGCGGTAGAGCGTCTGTTTGATGGCGATGACGCCGGGGTCCTCGCTGGAGCGGCGGATGAAATCCAGAACCGGGGTGAAACTGTCGTAGGGGTGGAAGAGGAAAACATCCCTGCTCTGGATGTGCGCGTAGATGTCGCCTTCCTGAAACACGCTCGGCGTGCGCCCGTAAAAGGGGGATTCTTTCAAGCCCGGCCTGTCCACGCCGTAAAGGGCCATGAGTTCGGAAAAGGCCAGCGGCCCCTTGACCCGGTAAATCTGGAACGGCTGCATCCCCAGCCGCTCGGTCAGGAACGCGCTGAGTTCCTTGGCCGTGCCGTGGGCTATCTCAAGGCGCACCACGTCGCCGAAGCGGCGCTGTTCCACCAGATCCTTGACGGCTTCCAGCAGATCGTCGGCTTCGTCCTCCTCGATCTCCACGTCGGTATTGCGCGTGATGCGGAACAGCCCGGCGTTGACGACAGTGTTGCCGGGGAACAGCGCGCCGAGGTATTCGGCGATCAGATCTTCCAGCAGGATGATGTCGCTGTCACGGACGTTGGCGTTGAAGCCGAGCGAGGCATAGGTTTTGGCCTCCTTGTTCCGGGGGATGAAGACGAAGCGGGAGATGTTGTTGGGGCACTTCAGGCGGGCGAACCGGGTGACGCCGTCACGGCTGCGCAGCTGGATGATGAAGTTGAGGCTGGTATTGGAAATCGTGGGGAAGGGGTGGCCCGGATCGATGGCCTGCGGGGTCAGGATGGGGTAGATTTCGTTCCTGAAGTAGCCGTCGAGGAACTTGCGCTGCTTTTCCGAGAGGTCCGCATAGCGCATCAGGCGTACGCCCTTGTCGTGCAGCTGCGGGGCCAGCCGCTTGCGCCAATGCTCCTGGGCGCGGGAAACCAGAATAAGCACCTTGCGCCGGATTTCGGCGAGCTGTTTGGCGGGCGTCATGCGGTCCGGCGACGAGGACACGGCCCCGCTGCGGTACTGGCGATAGATGTTCGCCACCCGGACCATAAAGAATTCATCGAGGTTGTTGTAGAAGATGGAGAGGAATTTAAGCTGCTCAAGGAGCGGGAGATCGGCATCCGTGGCTTCGTCGAGCACTTTCGCATCGAAGTCCAGCCAATTGATTTCCCGGTTCAGGTACAGGTTGGGGCAGGCCAGTTCACTGATTTCCTCTGTGGCGCACAGTTGCTCCGGGTACCCTTCGGAATCTTTGGAAACCACGATCGCTCCTCCTTCGCATGACGGCATGGATGCAGGTCTTGTAGCAGGCGGGCCCTGGAAGTATGTTACAGTAGTATGACGATTGTGTGAAAAAAGTCCAGAGTATAAGAAGGTTGAAAAATATCAGTCGATTCCGACACGGCTGACGGAATTTTTTCTCCACTTCGGCAAGAGGTTGCTGAAGAGAGGGGGGGAAAGGGGGCCAAACGGCGGCGGGACCTCTTTCGGCAATCCGGAAGCCCTTGCCGAAAGAGGGGATTCGTGGGATGGTCAAAGAATATGTTTGTCTGCCTGAAGAACTTTTCCCCGCATGAGTGCGTTTGAGGAATGACGATGCAGCGACTGATACGGCACGGAGAGCGAAGGACGTTCGACACCGGCGTCTTGCGGGAAGGCGGGAACTGCCGGAGCGTCTTGTATGCCCTCGGCGTCTTGCTGGTCTGTCTGCTGGGGAGTTATCTTTTCCTCTTCCGTCTGGAACACGTCCGTGTGCTTCAGGAACGGGAAAAAGCCCGGTACGTCGTCGACAGCTACGCCACGAAGATCCAATACGTCGTCGCCAACGCCTTTTCGAGCGCCTATCTGGTGGAAGCCCTGCTGCGGCAGGGGGAGGGCCGGATCTCGGAGTTCTACTCCTACGCCGAAGAGTTGGTGAAGATGCACCCGAGCACCATCAACATCAATCTGGCCCCCCGCGGCGTCGTTACCAAAGTATACCCGTTTGAGCGCAACAAGAAGGCCATCGGGCACGATTTGTTCGCCAACCCCGAGCGTTCCCGCGAGGCGCTGCTGGCGCGGGATTCGGGCAAGGCCACCATTGCCGGCCCGTTCGATCTGATTCAGGGCGGCTACGCGATGGCGGTCAGGCTTCCCGTGTTCATGGGCGAGCCGGAAGGGGATATCACGGCCCAGGAGAAGTTCTGGGGGCTCATCTGCGTGACCTTCGCTTTTCCGGACGTGCTGGATCCGGTGAAACTCGAATACCTCGACAAGCAGAACTACGTGTACCAGCTTTCCCGCATCCACCCCGATACGGGGGACCGGATCGTGCTGTTGCGTTCCGCCGAAACGCTGATCGAGCCCGTGGAAAGGAAGGTGCACCTGCCCAATGCGGACTGGATCCTGAGCGTGACGCCCAAGGGCGGGTGGAACTGGAGCATCCGGTACGCTTCTTTCGGCATCGCCACCTTTATCAGCATCCTGTTCTCATGCGTGGTGGGTTTGGCCGTGGATCTTGCCCATCAAAAGAAGCGGCTGGAGTTGATGTCGGAGCACGATCCCCTGACGGGGCTTCCCAACCGCCGTGTCTTGTTCCGTGAACTGGAGAAGGCGATGGAGGCGAAGCGGCCCTTTGCGCTCTGTTACATGGATCTGGACGATTTCAAGCAGGTCAACGACACGTACGGCCATGATTGCGGCGACCAGCTGCTGAACGGGTTCGCGGAACGGCTCCAGAGCGCCCTGTCGACGGCGGGCACGCTGATCCGGCTGGGCGGCGACGAGTTCATCGCTATCCTGTACGGCGTCAGCGATCGGTGCATTGCCGGGGAGCGGTTCCGCCGTATGCTGGAAGCCATCGGAAGCGAACCCTACCATCTTGAAGGCATAGACCTGAACCCCGCCGTGAGTATGGGGCTGGCGCTGTACCCCTCCGAGGCCGATTCCTTGGAAGCGCTGATGCGGCTGGCCGATGCCGACATGTACGAACACAAGAAGCGCCGCCGTTGCCGGAACGGGACTGAAACGTCGCCTTCGGCTGATGGGGCGTCTTGTGGTGCGGGCGTGTAAGTCTACTGTACTGTAGCTGGGAAGAATAATAAGATTTCTGGTGTGCCCTTGATTTTCGGCCTAATAATGATTATTACAGAAGTAGGAAGCTATAGCTTAATCATGGTAGTATCCTACGTTCGTCAGTAGTCTTCCTTCCCAAACGGGCTCCTCCGTTTCAGGAAGGTAAGCATACTGAAAGTTGAAGCGATTGGCCGCAGAAGCACTCCGGCTGGCCAGCCCGTTCCGGGCGGCTCCTCCCGCCGCTTCAATTTCTCCCTCCGCCTGTGCCACCGTGCACAGGGCGCTTGCTTATCGTCAACCATCTCTAAAGAGACCTCGTTAACCCTGTCCGCAGGGTGCTCTTGCCTTGTCGCTTTTTACGGGTGTGTTTCCCCTTTTGCCGTGAAGGAGTGGACATGAAGTTTCGTTTCGATAAGCCCACGTGCCAGAATATCAGAAAATCCCTGAGGAAAGAATGGATCGAGACCAACGGCCTCGGTGATTACGCTTCCAGCTCGCTCATCTGCTGCAATACGCGGAAGTATCACGGCCTGCTCGTGGCCGATCTGGAAAGCCCGGCGGGGCGGCATGTATTGCTGTCGTCTCTTGAGGAATCGTTGCTCGTGGGCGGGCGGGAACTGTGTTTGTCCTGCCGTAAGCATCCCGGCGTCTTTTATCCGCGCGGGAATGAGCATCTTGAGGAAATGGACGCCGGAGAATGGCCTGTGTTCCGTTACCGTTTCGGAGAGGTGACGCTCACGCGGGAATTGATGCTGATTCCCGGACACCGTTTGCTGCTCGTCAGGTATGAGGTGCGCGGCACCGCTCCCGACACGCCTCCGGTGGTTTTGCGCGTGAAGCCCTTGCTCGCCTTTCGCAATGCCCATGACCTCACCCGCGCGAATCCCGCGCTGCGTCCCGAAACGCTTTCGGCCCCCTCCGGGATCTGCCTGAGGCCGTATGAGGCATTGCCGCCCCTGTTCATGCAGGTGGAGGGCGGCTTCATCTTCAACGCCGCTCCCGACTGGTGCTTCAATGTGGAGTATTTGGTGGAGCGGGAGCGCGGCTTTGCCTATCAGGAAGATCTGTTTCAGCCGGGCCAGTTCGAGATCAGGCTTGTTCCCGGCAAACCAGTGTTCCTCACCGCTTCGACGGAGGCGCTCCAGACGGAGCACGGGCACAACGTCATCGGCGAGGTCTGGCGGCGGGAAGTCGAACGCCGCATGGGGTTGGCGGCCTCCTCGGAGAGTCTGGAAGGCCATCTTGCCCGGGAAGGGGAGCGCTTTCTTGTCCGGAGGCCCGATGGAGGCCTTGCCGTGACGGCGGGCTACCACTGGTTCGGATCGTGGGGGCGGGATACGCTTATCGCACTGCCCGGCCTGACCTTCTATGCCGGAAGGCCCGAAGAGGGCACGGACGTGCTGCTCGGCCTCGGTTCCGCCGTCAGGGACGGGCTCATCCCCAACGTCTTCTCCGCCGACGGCAACCACGCCTACAACTCGGCGGACGCCTCCCTCTGGTATGTCTGGGCCGTGCAGCAGATGCTCAAGGCGCTGCCGGATCGGAAGGGTTTGATCCGTGAACGGTGCTGGCCGGTCATCAAGAACATCATTGAACACTACGGCGGCGGCAAGGTTCCTTTTGTGGCGCCGGACGCCGAGGGGTTCCTTTCCGTAGGGAACCCCGGAACGCAGCTCACATGGATGGATGCCGTCGCCAACGGTCGCCCGGTGACCCCGCGCCACGGTCAGCCCGTGGAAATCAGCGCCTTGTGGTACAACGCGCTGGCCTTCGCGGACAGCCTCGCCAAAGCATTCGGCGAACCGGAGTGGCGGCGGACGAAGCAGCTGGACGCCATGCGTTCCGTCTTTTTCAAGCGGTATTGGGTCACGGACGAGCGGGGCGACTACCTCGCGGACGTGTGGCGCGACGGCGGCGTGGAAACGTGCGTGCGCCCCAACCAGCTTTTCGCCCTTTCGCTTCCCTATCCGGTTCTGGACGAGGAGAGGTATGCCAGCGTGCTTTCCCGCGTGCGGCGGTGCCTGCTTACGCCGTACGGCTTGCGGACGCTGGCACCGAGCGCGCCCGGTTATCGTCCTCTGTATGAAGGCGGCCCCGCCGAACGCGATGAGGCCTACCATCAGGGCACGGTCTGGCCGTGGCTGCTGGGGGCGTACGGGGAAGCCGTATTGCGGGCGGCATGGGACGTGCCCGGCTCGGTACGGGAGCTGCTGCGGACCATACGGCCCTTGTTCGCCCAGCACCTCGGCGACGCGGGGATCGGGTCCGTTTCGGAAATTTTTGACGGCGATCCCCCCCATCTTCCCAACGGCTGCATCGCTCAGGCTTGGAGCGTCGCCGAATGCCTGCGTTTGCTGTACCTGCTTAAAGAGGCCGCTCCCGGCATATATGCCGAGTGGGAGGCCAACGCCCGGAAAGGAGGGAACTGATGCGCGTTCTGATGTTCGGCTGGGAATTTCCGCCCTACAAGAGCGGCGGCCTTGGGACGGCGTGTTACGGCATGAGCCGGGCTCTGGCGAAGAAAGGTACGGAAATCCTGTTCGTCCTGCCGCAGACCCCCTCGAACGCCCCGGTGCGGGTGGGGGAACGCCTGTCGCTGTGCTCGGCATCCGGCACGCGGGTGGAACGGACGGCCCGGAACCTCAGGATCAATGAGGAAGTGCGGGAATTGTGGCGCGAAAAGCTGCACATCGAGCACGTGGACTCGTTTCTGCTCCCTTACGACACGCCGGAAAGCTATGACGAGCGGCGGCGTGAGCTGGAACGTCTCCAGTCGGTGAAACGGAACGCGGACGGTTTTTCTTCGACGCAGGAAACGATCCTGCGTCTGCACGGCGGCTACGGCCCGGATCTCATGAGCGAGGTCTATCGCTACGCTTGCGCGGCGGTGGCCATTGCCCGGAAGGCGCGTTTCGACGTCATCCACGTCCACGACTGGATGACCTATCCGGCGGGCATCCTTGTCCGCAAGCTGACGGGAAAGCCGCTGGTGGCGCATATCCACGCGCTGGAGCACGACCGGAGCGGCGACAATATGAACCGGGACGTGGCGGGCATCGAGCGCGCGGGCCTTGAGGCGGCGGATCGCGTGGTGGCGGTGAGCCATTACACCAAGCGTCTGGTCATGCGGCAGTACGGAATTCCGGGGGACAAGATCGAGGTCGTGCACAACGCCGTTTCCCGCAGCGAGGCGGATCGCGTCTATGCGGTCCCGGAACGCTGCGCGCACGAGAAGCGGGTCCTGTTCATGGGGCGCGTCACGTTCCAGAAAGGGCCGGACTACTTTGTGGAGGCCGCCAAGCTGGTGCTCGACCGCATCCCGGATGTACGGTTCGTCATGGCGGGCAGCGGGGACATGCTGCCGAACATGGTCCGCCGGGTGGCGCAGCTGCGCATCGGCAGCCATTTCCATTTTACCGGCTTCCTCAAGGATGAGGAGGTGGATCATATGTACGCGGTGAGCGACCTCTACGTCATGCCGAGCGTCTCGGAACCCTTCGGCATCGCGCCCCTTGAGGCCATGGCCTATGACGTGCCGGTGCTCATTTCCCGCCAGTCCGGCGTCGCCGAAGTGGTGCGGAACGCGATCAAGGTCGATTTTTGGGACATCCGGGAAATGGCGAACAAGATCTGCGCGATCTTGTCGTACCCGTTTCTCGCCGCCGAGGAAGTCAGGAATTGCCGCGAGGAGCTCAAGGCCATCCGTTGGGAAAACGTGGCCGATCGTCTGAACGCCATTTACGCGCAACTTGTTTCCGGGGGAAAATGATATGTCGGCACTTTGTTTCTATTTTCAGGTCCACCAGCCGTACAGGCTGCGGCACTACACCTTTTTCGACATTGGCGTGGACTCCTTTTACGAGGACGAGGACGCGAACTGCGGCATCATGCTGAAGGTGGCCCGTAAATGCTACCTGCCCATGAACGCGCTTCTGCTCAAGCTGATCCGCAAATACGACGGCAGGTTCAAGGTCAGTTTCTCCATTTCCGGAACGGCGCTCGATCAGTTCGAGGCCTACGCGCCGGAAGTCATCCAGAGCTTCCGGGAACTGGTGGCCACCGGATGCGTGGAACTGCTTTCCGAGACGTACAACCATTCGCTGGCGTTTCTGTATTCCCCGGAGGAGTTCCGGGAACAGGTCGCCCTGCACGACGAGCGGATCGAAGCGCTCTTCGGCGTAACGCCCCGTGTCTTCCGCAATACGGAACTTATCTACAACAACGATCTGGCGCGGGCCGTGGAAGCGATGGGCTACAAGGCCGTGCTTGCCGAGGGTGCGGATCACGTGCTCGGCTGGCGCAGCCCGAACTTTGTCTACCGCCCGGCGGGGTGCGATCGCCTCAAGCTTCTGCTCAAGAATTACCGCCTCTCGGACGACATCGCCTTCCGGTTCTCGAACCACCAATGGCCCGAATTTCCGCTCACGGCGGACAAGTTTTCCGAGTGGGCGCACGCCGCCAACGCCTCCGGGGATCTCATCAATCTGTTCATGGATTACGAGACGTTCGGGGAGCATCAATGGGAATCCACCGGTATTTTCGCCTTTATGGAAGCCTTGCCCGAGGTCATGCTGCGGACGCCCGGTTTCGCGTTCATCACGCCTTCGGAAGCGGCGGCCCGGTTCGAGCCGGTGGCGAGCCTCGACGTGCCGCATTTCATGTCGTGGGCGGACGCCGAGCGCGATCTCACCGCATGGCTCGGCAACGACATGCAGAACGACGCCATCGAATCCGTCTATCGCTTGGAGAAGGCGGTCAAGGCCACGGGCGATCCCGGCGTGCTCCGCACATGGCGGCGTCTGCAGACCTCCGACCATTTTTACTACATGTCCACGAAGTGGTTCTCGGACGGTGACGTGCACAGCTATTTCAACCCCTACGGCACGCCGTACGACGCCTACATCAATTATATGAATGTGCTCGCCGATTTCAGGCTTACGCTTGACGCGGCGTCCCCCCTTGACCCCGGAACGAAAAGCGCCGTCCTGGAAAGCGCCTGAGGGCGCTTGGGCTTGCCGGGGAACCCCGGAAGCCAACCTTGTCGGCGCGGGAGCAGAACCGTATGCAGTATGATATGTCCCGCACCACGCTCTTTGAAGTCAGTTGGGAAGTCTGCAACAAAGTGGGCGGCATTTACGCCGTCGTGAGCAGCAAGGCTCTGGAGGCCGCCGCTCTTTTCGGAGACAACTACTATCTGTTGGGCCCGGATCTGGGCAACAACGCGGAATTCGAGGAAACGGACGAAGCCTGCTGGCAGGAGCTGCGCGCGATCACGGCACGGCGGAATCTGGCCTGCCGCTTCGGGCGCTGGGATATTCCGGGGCGGCCCAAGGTCATCCTTGTCGGCTATCGGGATCGGTTCAATCAGGGGCAGCTTTTGTTTTCCCTGTGGAACCGTTACGGCATCGATTCCATTTCCGGCGGGTGGGATTATGTGGAGCCCGTCATGTTCAGTACCGCGTGCGGCGAGGTGATCGAGGCGGCGTGCCAGACGCTTGCCGTGCCCGCGTCCGGCCCGGTGCTTGCGCATTTCCACGAATGGATGTGCGGCGGGGGCCTCTTGTACCTGAAGGAGCGCGCGTCCAAGCTCGGCACGGTCTTTACGACGCACGCGACCATGCTCGGCCGGTCGATGGCGGGGTCCGGGTTCGACATCTACAAGCAGATGAACCAGATCAACCCCAAAATGGAAGCCGGGGCCTACAACATCACCGCCAAATGCTCGATGGAAACGGCGTCGGCGCGGGAAGCCGATTGCTTTACCACGGTGAGCCGCATCACGGCGGACGAGGCCACGGTTTTTCTGGGGCGCTCCCCGGACGTGGTGACGCCCAACGGCCTCGACATGCGGGTCATCCCCGACTACAGCGCCGAACGGGACGTTCCGGTCGGGGCGCGGGCCAAACTCCTTGGCGCGGCGGGACGCCTCCTGCGGCGCGAGCTTGCGCCGGATACCCGGATCTTCATCATTTCCGGGCGGTATGAATACCACAACAAGGGCGTGGACGTGTTCCTCGACGCGCTGGCGGGCGTGAACGAGGCGCTGCGCCAGTCCCAGACCAACGTGCTCGCCTTGTGCGCCGTCATGGGCGGGCACAGCGGGGTCAATCCCGATGCCGTGGGCGGCGATCCTTCCAAAATCTCCGATCAGGGGCCGTACTGGATCAGCAGCCACCACGTATACAACCAGCCGCAGGACCCCATCCTGAACGCCTGCAAGCGGCTCGGTCTGGACAACAGGCCGGAAAACCATGTGCAGGTCATTTTTGATCCCGCTTTGCTGGACGGCAACGACGGCTTCCTGAACATGCCGTACGAGGAAGTGCTGGCGGCCTGCGATCTGGGCGTTTTCCCCTCGTGGTACGAGCCGTGGGGCTACACGCCGCAGGAAAGCGCCGCGCACGCCGTCCCCACCGTGACCACGGACCTGTCGGGCTTCGGTCTGTGGGTGCGGGACACGCAGGGGCAGGAGCAGGGCGTTACGATCCTGCACCGCCAGCAGACTTCGTATGAGGGGACTGTGGCGGCTTTGCGGGCCGTTTTGCTGGACTACGCTGCCCTGCCGTCGGCACAGCTCGACGAGCGGCGCACGGCCGTCCGCGCGTTATCCGGCGCGTGTTCGTGGGATCGGTTTTTCCCCCACTATATTCAGGCGTATACGCAGGCCTTGGACAAGGCCGTGGAGCGTGGGGCGCTTCGTGACGCGCCGAGCAGCGCATCCCTGACGCGGGTGCTTGAGGCGACGATGTCCACGACGCCGACCCTGCACGCCTTTACCGCCGTCACCGCGCTGCCGGAGCCCATCGGGCGGCTGCGCGAGCTGGCCCATAACCTGTGGTGGAGCTGGCATCCCGAATGCCATCAGCTGTTTTCCGCGCTCAATCCGGCGGAGTGGGAACGCAGCGGACACAATCCCGTGGCGGTCATCGAAAAGGCGACCAAGGCCCGTTTGCTCATCGTGGCGCATGACCAGTCCTACCTGCGGCTGTATAAGTCCACAATGGAGGCCTTTGACGCCTACATGGGCGTTTCCGCAAAGGACTTCGGCGCGTTGTCGCCGGAGCGCCCGGCGGCCTATTTCTCGACGGAGTACGGCTTGAGCGAGTGCCTGCCGATTTATTCGGGCGGGCTCGGCGTCCTGTCCGGCGATCACCTGAAATCGGCAAGCGATCTGAATATCCCTCTTGTGGGCGTGGGATTGCTGTATCGGAGCGGGTATTTCCGGCAGCAGATCGACAGGGACGGGCGGCAGATCGCCCAGTACCCCGAAAACGATTTCGCCACGTTGCCGCTGGAGCTGGTCAAGGATGAGGGCGGAGCGCCGCTCGAAGTGCTGTTGCAGCTTCCGGGGCGGCGTCTCCATGCGCAGATCTGGATGGTGCGTGTGGGGCGGGTCAAGCTGTATCTGTTGGACACCGACACGCCCAGCAATACCGCCGACGATCGCAAGATCACCGCCCGGCTGTACGAGGCGGACAGGGATTGCCGCCTCCGTCAGGAAATCCTGCTCGGCATGGGCGGGGTCCAGCTCATGCGCGCCCTCGGCATCAGGCCCTCCGTGTATCATATGAACGAGGGGCATTCCGCGTTCCTCATCCTTGAGCGTATCCGCCTGCTCATGCAGGAGCGGGGGCTCTCCTTCGCCGAAGCGGGGGAACTCGTGCGCGGAAGCAGCCTGTTTACGACGCATACGCCCGTGGACGCCGGGAACGAGCGTTTCGGGCTGGAACGGATGGAGCCGTACTTCCTGCCGTATGCCCAGAGCATCGGCCTGCCGTGGCCGGAATTCGTGCGGATGGGGCGGTTTGAAGGGAGCGAGCGCAATGTTTTCGAAATGACGGTGCTGGCTTTGAATTACTCGTTCCGGGCCAACGGCGTGAGCACCCTGCACGGATACGTTTCCCGCCATATGTGGCAGGAAGGCTGGAAGGGCGTGCCCAAGGCGGAGATCCCCATCCGGTACGTCACCAACGGCGTCCATGTGCCGTCGTATACGGGGGCGCCCATGCGGGCGCTGCTGGATAACGTGCTTGGCCCCGGCTGGCAGGAGCAGAGCCCGGATTCGTCCATCTGGAGCAAGATAGACGAAATCCCGGACGAGGGCCTCTGGGCGGTGCGGCAGCTCCAGAAGAAGCAGCTTTTGGATTATCTCCGGGCTTCGCTGCCGGAATTTTTCAAGAAGTTCGCCATTCCCTACGAAAAGCAGAAGGAAATGGCGGCCTGTCTTACGCCGTCTTCTCTGGTCATCGGTTTTGCCCGGCGGTTTGCGCCGTACAAGCGGGCGACGCTGCTCTTTGCGGATTTGGATCGTCTGGCCCGCATCGTGGGCAATGCGGAGCGCCCGGTGATCTTCGTCTTCTCCGGCAAGGCCCATCCCGCCGACACGCAGGGCATCGACATGCTGCAGGAAGTGATCCGCCACATGCTCGACCCCCGCTTCTTCGGAAAGATATTCTTCATAGAGGATTACAACCTTGCGGTGTCGCGGCTCATGGTTCAGGGCTGCGACGTGTGGCTCAACACTCCCCGCCGTCCCTACGAGGCCTGTGGGACCAGCGGCCAGAAGGTGCCCGTCAACGCGGGGGTCAACCTCAGCATCTCCGACGGCTGGTGGTGCGAAGGGTACAACGGCGAGAACGGCTGGACCATCGGGCCCGCCGTCACCCGTGAATATCTGTGCGGGGAACAGAGCGATTATGACGACGCCGGGTTCCTGTACGCCCTTCTGGAAGAAAAGATCGTGCCGCTGTATTTCGAGCGCAATTTCGAAGGGATGCCCCACGACTGGCTTCTGACGGTCAGGCAGTCCATGCAGTCCTTGATCGCGCGGTTCAGCTCCAACCGGATGGTGCGGGAGTATCTCAACGACTACTACATCCCGGCGGCGCAGCGGTATGCGGAACTGCGCGACAAGCACAACGCCCTCACCAAGCGCCTCGCCCGGTGGAAGCAGGACGTCAACGCCCGCTTCAGCTCCCTTCGGATCGAGCAGATCCGTATTGAAGGGCTTAAGGGTGAGGAACTGATGGGCACCCAGCCCATGCAGGTACAGATCGGCGTCCTGCCCGGCGGGATGAAGCCCGAGGAGCTGCTTGTGCAGCTCGTGGCCGGACCGGGCGACGGCAACGGTTTTACGGACACTCCGGACGTCGTGGATATGGCGCGCACGGAGGAGAGCACGGCGGACAGGCTCGTGTACGCCTGCGCCTACAGCCCGTCCCGGAGCGGGCCGCATGTGTACGGCGTGCGAGTGCTTCCCGTCACACCGGGGCTGGCCTCGCCGCTGGAGACGCGGCTGGTCCTGTGGGGATAAACCGGATCTCTTCGAAACGGGTCTGTGGAAGGGATACTTCGGAACTCCCCTCAGTTCCGTAGGCGCGTTGAATGCCCCGGGGGTTGTGTACGCCACTGGGGCACGGTAAAAGGAATGGCGGCCCAGGATTTCTTCAGGGCCGCCATTCGGCGTTTCCGCCGGAAAAAAGCTTTCGGCAGTGCTGTCCCGTAAAGACGGTTTTTCTGGCGCGTTTCATGCGACGAAAAAACGCGAGGGGAGAGCCTGCAACGTTTTTGGCAGTGCCGCCGATTTGGGGTTGTGCCGCATCAGGTGGAAACGATGCGTGATGCCTTCATCGCCCGGCGCGATTATATTCTGAACGATGTGTTCGGCGAGCGGCTTCCTTTCCTTGACGACAATCCGCCTATTCTGGAGAACCTGAGCAGTCTGGAAAAGCTGACCTCCCGGACCACGCGGAGGTCCCCGCACGGAACGGTTCAATTGGAGCATCTGCAAGTGGTGGAGGGTGGCCGCCAGCAGTGGCATATCCAGCGTGACGGCGAGGGCGGCTATATTTTCCAGGCCGTCTCTGGGGACCCTGCCAAGGCCCGGGCCACGGTGAACGATCTGCTCAGGGCAAGCAACCTTCCGTTCCACGCCGAGGGTGACGCCGCCACAGCCTGCCTGTATGTTCCGGCGTCGCAGGTGCGGGCTTTCGCCGCGGCGATGAGCGAGGCGAACGTCATCGCATATAAGGAAGCGCATCGGTAGAGAGTAAGATATGTTATGCGACATGGGGAGGCTGTTTCCGGGCAGCCTCCTTTTTGTTTTGCCGAAAAAGGGAGGACGGAAGAGAGAAAAAATATACTTATTGATCTTGACTTTCATTTTCATATACGGCAGATCTGTTTCCAACAGAACGGAATGGAGGAACGCTATGAGTTGGTTATCTCAGACAGCGGACGCGGAACCCGCGTTGGACGTTGCGTCGCCTGTTTCACGGGCTGTTCACGGCATATGGGAAGCGGACGAACTGTTCAGATGTCCGCTTGTCGGCATGGGGATCACGCTTGCCGAACAGAAACATCTCTTGAAGAAAATGTCGCTTCCGGCGGTTGAACTGACGCCGTTTGAAATGCACGAACTGTTCGTCAATGCCGCCGCTACGGAAAACCCTCTGTCCCGGAAGATGAGCCAGCTGCTCCGCCGGAAGTACGAGCGTGAGGCCGCCCCGTTGCGGCTTTTGAGTGAAGAGGATTTTCTCGTGCAGTGGAAGGAGGCGTTCTCCGCCGGCCAGTATGTGGGCTTTTTGTGGGCGGCGGCCACGCGCAGGCTTTCGGATGAAGCCCGTCGCACGGTCTACGGCGCGGTCCACATGGCCATGCACGGCATCGCGGAGGAACAGACGCGCATCCGGCGGTTTATCGTTGAACTGGAACGCAAGAACGAGCAGCAGGCCAACCGTATCCGGCTGTTGAAGGAGCGCGAAGCGGCTTCGCGCGGCGGCATGGAGCAGGCGGAAGAGGGCAGGCGTGCGCTTGCGCAGGAAAACGCCGCGCTCCGGGACGAACGCAACCGCCTGAAAGCCGAACTGGACGCCATGTATGAGGCGTCCACGGCGCTGTGGGAAATCAGGGGCCCGGAACTTGAAGCGGAAAACGAGAACCTGCGGGAGGCGCTTGCGTCGTTGACGCAGCGTTTCGAGGGACAGCGCGAACTGGTCAATTCGCTGCTCAAGCAGGGAAGGGCTCGCTTTGAGCAGGGGAACTTGCCTGGCATGGCGGCTGATTCCTGCAGGACCTGTTGCGGCAGGGACTGCGACGAGAGTTGCCCCTCGTTCGATCTGTGCAGCAAGCGGGTGCTCATCGTCGGCGGCGTCGAGCGCATGGAGTCGTTGTACCGCGAATTTATTGAAGGGGGGGGCGGCGTCCTCGATTACCACAACGGCTCGCTGCAGGGCGGCACGCGCCAGCTCGAGCGGAGCCTCAGGCGCGCGGACATCATCCTCTGCCCCGTGAACTGCAACAGCCACGGCGCCTGCATCAAAGTCAAGAATCTGGCGAAGAAACACAACAAGACATTTTATATGTTGCCGAACGGGAGCCTGAGCACCATTTCCCGGCTTCTGGGGAGCGAATCCGCACGGCAAGAAGGAGAACGTGCATGAGCACCGATTTTCAGATGAACTACCATCACAACAAGGACAACCTGCACGTGAAGATGCAGGGCATTTTTGACGGCAACTCCGCACACGAACTGCTGAATCTCTTTCTGAGGGAGTACAGGTGCGGCGGCAGGGTGTTCGTCGATACGGCGGGGGTAAGCGAAGTGTTGCCGTTCGGCAGCAAGGTGTTGCAGGCCCGGTTGTGCCAGACGCCCGTTCCGGCGTCGCAGCTGTTCTTCAAGGGCGAAAACGGATTCAACATGGCGCCCTCCGGGAGCCGTGTGCTTATCGTGCCGCCCCGCAAGAAGAAAAGCGGGTGCTGCGGAAAATGCGCGCACTGCACATGCCACGGCGAACACGGGCATGGGCACGGGCACGGAGGATGCGCATGTCGCGGCGAACACAATCACGATCATTAACTTTTTTCCAAGTGGAGCTTTTTCATGAGTAATGTGCTTATCGTTTACGGGTCCACCACCGGCAACACGGCGGATATTGCCGAATACCTCGGCGGGCGTCTGCGGGCTGCGGGGCATGTCGCCGATGTACGGGACGCCGCCGACGTTTCCCCGGATGGCCTGTGCGAAGGCCGGGATGTCGCTCTGTTCGGGTGCTCCGCATGGGGGACCGATGAAGTCGAGTTGCAGACGGATTTCGAGCCGTTGTTCGAAGCCTTTGATCGTATTGGAGTCAAGGGCGTCAAGACCGCGTGCTTTGCGAGCGGGGACAGCTCCTTTGAGCATTTTTGCGGGGCGGTGGATGTGATTGAGGCGCGTTTGAACGAACTCGGCGGCATTCAGATTCTGGAAGGCTTGAAGCTCGACGGCAATCTCTCGTCGAACGGGAGCGACGTGGAAGATTGGGCCAACCGGCTGCTGGCGGCTCTTTAACCACATTTTTTTATGCGAATATATTGAAAATGAAATTCAATTATAATAGACTGTGGGCGGTATAGGCACTCCGTAGCCGTTATGCCTGAGGCGCGGGCCGGAGTGCAGGGCCCGCGCCTCAATACATCTTGAACCGTTATGTAAGGGTGAGGTATGTCAGGCGGACAAGTCCATGTTGATCCGGAGACGGTGTTCACGCGCTTCCTACGCGGAAAAGGTTGCCACAACACGCAGCAGCGGCGAGCCATCGTTTCCGTGTTTTTTCAGGAAGAGGGGCACCTGACCATTGACGATCTGTACGGCCGGGTTCAGCGACAGGATCCGACGGTGGGGCAGTCCACGGTATACCGCACGATGAAGCTGTTGTGTGAGGCCGGGCTTGCCAAGGAAGTCTCTTTCGGCGGGGGCGTCGTCCGGTATGAGCAGGCCAGCGACTGGCACCACGATCATCTCATCTGCGAGTGCTGCGGCAAGAGCATTGAGGTCGTCGATCCTAAGATCGAAGCCCTGCAGGAGCGTCTTGTCCGCCAATACGGATTTACGCCCACGCAACACAGGCTGTATCTGTACGGCGTCTGTCCGGAGTGCCTCGCTGGGCAATCTCCTTCAAAATAGGCTGTAATAAAAAGCATTCCGCCTTTTGGCAGAAACGGTTGACAGGCCGGGGCGGACTGTGTACATCTGCGGACATAAAGTTTGATTAATAAAACTTAATATTGTTCAATGTACTTTTGATGGGAACCCGGAGGGGTCATGACTGAAATCCGATTGGAAAAAAGCCTTCCGTCCGAGCAGGAGCGGGTAGGGCAGCCAAGCGTCCCGGCTGAGGGGCTCGAACGCTACTTCGCCAGGGAGGGGGTCGATCCTCTGCCGTACGCGTTTGAAGGCAAGATCGCCGTACATCCCGGCCTTGGCGGTTCGGGCGTGGAAAAACAGGATTTTGAGGCGACGCTGGAGCCTTTGCTGGCGGAGCCGAGGACGGGAAAGACCGTGGCGTACATCCATGTGCCGTTTTGTGAGACGCACTGCCTGTACTGCGGTTTCTACAACAAGGCATACCGCGAAGACGAAAGCCGGATCTACGCCGACGCGCTCATTCAGGAGCTGCGCCTGTGGCGGGGCCGCCCCGGACAGGATGCCGGGCCGGTACATGCCGTGTACATGGGCGGAGGCACGCCCACGGCGCTGCAGGCGGACGATCTCCGGCGCATCTTGAAGGAAGTCCGCGCCGTGCTGCCGCTCGCCAACGATTGCGAGATCACGGTGGAAGGGCGTCTGTCGAATTTCGGCCCGGACAAGATGGAAGCGTGCTTCGAGGGCGGGGCAAACCGCTTTTCACTCGGGGTGCAGAGCTTTGACACGGAGATCCGGCAGGCGATGGGCCGCGTGTCCGATCGCGACACGCTGATTCGGCAGCTCCAGCTTTTGCAGAGCTATGATCAGGCCGCCGTCATCGTGGATCTCATCTACGGCTTCCCCATGCAGACGATGGAACGCTGGCTGGCGGACATCGCCACGGCCCAGTCGCTCAAGCTCGACGGCGCTGACTGCTACCAGCTCAACGTGTACCGGAATACCCCGCTCGCCAAGGCCATTGAGAGCGGACGCCTTCCCGCCGGGGCGGACGTCCCCATGCAGTCGGCCATGTTCGCCGCAGGGGTGAAGGCCATGCAGAAAGGGTTTTACCGCCGCCTGTCGATCAGCCACTGGGCGCGGACGTCGCGGGAACGCAACCTGTACAATCTGTATGTCAAAGGCCGCGCCCACTGTCTGGCGTTCGGTCCCGGCGCGGGCGGCAATCTGGACGGGTTCTTCTATCTGAACCAGTCGGACTACCGGGCGTGGCAGGAAGAAGTCCGGGCCGGACGCAAGCCCATCGCCATGCTGTTCCGCCCGTTCCCGCAGGGAAAGCTGTTCAAGGCCATCGCCGAGGGGATGGAGCAGGGCTGGCTGGACATGCCGGGGCTGGAAGCGGCTTACGGCATCCCGTTGGGCGAGGTGTGGAAACCCGTGCTTGAGCAATGGGAGCGGGCGGGTCTTGTCGAACGGGACGGGGCCTTCATCGTGCTTACGCTCGCCGGGCAGTTCTGGCAGGTGAACCTTTCACAACTGTTGCTTGATTATCTCAAGCGTGCTTTGGAGGCCTGATGTTTGTAAGGAAGATGCTGGCCCGTGCCTTGCCGTTGACGGCGCTGGGCCTGGCGGCGTGGTGCCCCGCCTATGCCGTGGAGGAGCCGGTCAAGGCGGACGACGTGTACGTGACCGCCACGAGGGTGGAGAAGGAATTGCAGGACGTTCCCATGAGCGTTTCCGTCATGACGAGCGAGGACATCAAGCGTTCTCCCGCCCGGACCATCGGCGAGCTTTTGCAGGACGTGCCGGGCGTGGAAATCAGGAATTCCGGCGGGCAGGGCTTTAAGCGCATATCCATCCGCGGCGAGAATCCCAACCGCGTGCTGATCCTCATCGACGGGCAGAAGCTCGTGGAAAACAAGTCGATGGACGGCACGCCCCTGTTGATCGATCCCTCCAACGTGGAGCGCGTGGAAGTCATCAAGGGCCCCGCGTCCGTGCTCTACGGTTCGGAAGCCATCGGCGGCGTGGTCAACATCATCACCAAGAAAGGCGGGGACAAACCGATTCAGGGCGAGGCGTCCGTGGCCTATAACGGCGCGTCCAACGGTTTTGCCGAATCCCTGTCGGCTTTCGGCGGTATGAACGGATTCAAGTACCGCGTGTCCGGCTCATACAGCGATCAGGGGAACCTGCGCACGCCTGACGGCGAAGCGCCGAACACCTCCTTCCGCCAGAAGGAAGGCAGCGCGTTCCTGAGCTACGATTTTTCCGACAAGTTCACGGTCGGCGGCGGGCTGGACAGCTTCAAGGGGTCCATCCATTCCGGGAGCATGGAACCCGGCTATGAGAATTTTGCCGTGGACGTCCCCAAGTGGCAGCGCGATAAGGTTTATGCCTTCGCCGAAGCCAAAAACGTGACGCCGTGGCTTCCCCGTGTGCGCTTCGACGCATTCTGGCAGAAGAATGAAAAGGAAATGACCAACGACGTGAACACGGACCCGGCCATCACGAAGATGCCGCTGGTCGTCACCAACAATGCGGACAACCGGAACAAGCAGCTCGGCTCCTCGCTGCAGATGGACTGGGCCATCGGCGACAACCATTACCTGATCACCGGATACGACATCAGCTATGATACGCTGAAGGCTGATACGAGGGCTTCGGCTTCCACTTCAGTGGAGCGCATCCTTGCCACCGGCATCTTGGCCAGTGCGCCCCCCTTTGCGCAACAGATCGCGGCGGCATCCATGGCGAAGAGCATCCCGTACACCTCCACGGCCTACCACGAGGGCGACATGCTGACGAACGCCCTGTATGCCCAGATGGAATCGACCTTGCCCGCCGACTTCACGTTGAGCTATGGGGTACGGTATACGTGGGTCCAGTCCGAGATGAAACATGCCGAAGGAAGCAAGACCAACTCCAAGGGCACGGCCCCGTATGACGTGGGCACGGAGAGCTCCTCAAACAATTCCCGGCCGGTCTTCAATGTGGGCCTTATGTGGTCGGGCATCCCGGATCTGACGCTGCGGGCCACGTTCGCGCAGGGATTCCGCGTCCCTTCGCTGCAGGAAAAGTATGTGATGTCGGCGATGGGAGGCGGGACGATCCTGCCGAACCCCGGCCTCAAGCCGGAGACCTCGAACAGCTATGAAATCGGGGCGCGGTATGTCCATGACGGCCTGTCCGTAGACGTCGCGGCCTTCTATTCCGATGCGGACGACTATATTTATAACCCCACCATTGACGCGGATACCGACACTTCGCGCTACATCAACGTCTCGTCGGCGAAGACCCACGGGGTGGAGCTGGCCGCGAGCTATGATTTCGAATGCGGCCTCACGCCGTACGCTTCCGCGACATGGATGCGGCGCAAGTTCGACTATGGCACGCTGACCACATGGAAAACCGGCGTACCCGAATGGTCGGGCAGGGCGGGGGTGCGCTTCAAGCACGCCCTGAGCGAAACCGTTGACTTCAACGCCGACGTGTACGGGCGGTTCTCCTCAAATTCCGTCGAGAAGACCGAAAGCGAGACGACCCACTACAACAACTGGCAGACGGCGAACGTGGCTTTCGGTTTCGAGTTCGGCGACGAAAAGCAGTATACCGTGGCCGCAGAAGTCCTGAACCTCTTCGACAAGCGGTACCGGCAGGACGACAGCATTTTGGAACCCGGCCTGCACGCCAACATCAAGGTCGGCATGAGATTCTGATTTCATGAGGAAGCCTGTGCTTTAGTATTGAAATTGAATTTCATTTATATTATCAAAAAACTCTTCCCACGCTGCACGGCGGCGGACGCCCACGGTAATCCCGTGTGGCGTCGGGGGGAGGAGGGGAAGGAATACGGATGCCGTCACAGGTCTTCAACCGTCATTACTGGAGCGCGCGGGAACTCGTCGTCCTCGGCGTTTTCTCGGCCGCCGCCAAGCTTTCCACCCTGCTGGTCGCGCTGGTGGGGGGAGGGATGAATCCGGTGAGCCTGCTCGCCAAGAACCTCATTTTCACCACGCTGCTCGTGGTCATGCTCTATAAGGTGCGCAAGCCCGGGACGCTGGCCCTGTTCGTGCTCGTGAACATGCTCATCAGTATGCTTCTGCTCGGCGGCAGCGTGACGCTTCTCCCGGCCATGCTGCTGGCGGCGGGCTGTGCCGAGGCGGCGATGGCCTGCTCCGGAGGGATGCGGAAGCCGTGGGCGCCCGTGCTCGGCGTCGCGGTGTACGATCTCACGTCGAAAGTCTTTTCGCTGGGCGTTTCGTGGCTGTTCATGCGCGAGAGTCCGGCCTTGTTGTATGTCATCGTCCCCATTGTGGTCATCGGCTACGTGGGATCGCTGTGCGGGCTTTTTTCCGGCGTCCGCGCCGTTCGGGAGCTGCGTCATGCAGGCATTGTCCGTAACTGAGGGGGCCGTCTGGGGCGGCGGGCTGCACGCGGCGGATACGCGGGCGAAGATGTTCGTCAGCCTGCTGGCGTCCGTGGCTACGGTTGCCCTGTCCGGGGTCGAGCCGCAGATGGTGCTTTTCGGCATGTCTCTGGTGTATGCCCTCGGGATGCGGCAGTTCCGCATCCTGCTGATCGGGTATGCGGTCCTTGTGGGCATGTCGCTGCTGGCCATGGGGTGCGCGTTCGGGATGAGCCTGCTGATCCCGTCCATGCCCGCGTTTTCGGCGGTGTCGCTGGTGGTGCCGTTCCTGCGCATGGCGACGATGCTGAACGTGATCCTGCCGCTGGCCTTTTCCATGTCGACGGACGCCGGGACGCGCGAAGCTTGCTGGCGTGCGGCCGCGGATGCCGTGGAAGCAGCGCTCGACGCGGGGGACGACGTTGCGCTCGTAAACCTCGGCGACGTTTCGCTCTACGCAACGGCGTATTATATTCTGGACCTGATCAGGGCCGACGGCTACGTCGCTGTCATGCTGCCCGGCGTTACGAGCATCTGCGCTGTCGCAGCACGTCTCGGACGCAGCCTGACCCGGATGGAGGAGCCGGTGCACATTCTCCCCGGCAGCGCCGATCTGGCTGACGCGCTGCGCCTGCCGGGAACGAAGGTACTCATGAAATCCGGCCGCGCCATCCACGAAGCTGTGGACGCGATCGCGCAGGCGGGGCTTCTGGACCGGGCGGCGCTGGTGGCTGACTGCGGCCTGCCGACAGAGCAGGTCTGCGAAGATCTCCGGCAGCTGCCGGAGCAGCTGAGCTATTTTGCCACGATTCTCGTGCGCTGAAAGGGAGAACAGATGGAACAGAAGCTACCCCGGCTCGTGATCGCCGGGACGAACAGCGGCTGCGGGAAGACGACCGTGACCTGCGCCGTTCTGCAGGCGCTGGTAAACCGGGGGCTGAGCGTCGCCGCGGCCAAATGCGGCCCGGATTACATCGACCCCATGTTCCACAGCCGCATCATCGGCGCAAAAAGCGCGAATCTCGACCCTTTTTTCTTTGACGAGGCGACGCTCCGGTATCTGCTCG